>OJGD01000011.1_pt1 | contig 304085 bp, 274 predicted proteins | sample 1594571 | NCBI WGS metagenome assembly OJGD01 (sample SAMN05416771, study PRJEB24817) | seawater metagenome | isolation source: Sea water | place: Canada:Atlantic | collected 2013-11
AAACCGCGTTCCTTCTGCCTTGCCAGACGGAAAAATGACCTCCAGCAGTGGTGGTCCTGAAACGGCAACAGACCCTAGGCAACCAATAAAAACATCAATTTGCGTTGGAAATCGTCGAGTTCAGATGTTTTTACCCTTACCAGCTGTTCAAGCTGGAAGGATTGCTTGTCGTTAAACAGGCGCAGGGTGTCTGCGTCGAAGCTTAATTTTTCTGGAATAGTGCGCGCTTCCACAAAGCCGCTGATACCGGTATCAAGTAGTTCAACGGTGAAGCCGCCACCGTTAACGTGAGCAATGCGAGCTTCGTAAACGGTGTCGCTTGTGTTGCGGGCTAGGTACTGATATTGCAACCACTGTTCCATTTGCTTGCTAGCCTGTCTTCCGTTGCGGATTGCGTCTTGCAGTGCCGCGAGTTCTGCTTCATTGGGTAAAGTTGGTGTCGTGTTATTAAGTTTGGCGCGTATGCAGCGTTGAACTAATAGGTCGCTATATTTGCGGAGTGGCGAGGTAAACGTCGTGTAGCACTCTAAGCCGAGGCCAAAATGCGGTTTTGCTTCTGCGCTTAGCTCTCCCGGCTGTAGCATCCGCGCAAATATACTGCGTAGGGGTAGAGCAGATTCGCTGTGTTCGCAGGCTTGGATGAGTGCCTTATAACCAGATAAGTTTTCGAATTGGCAGTCGGCTAAATTAGGGATTTCCTTGGCGATGACGGCACGCACATTGTCGTATCGATCCTCGCGTAGTCCGGCATGAGAAACATAGAGGGCAGGCGAATCTGCTAGCCATAGCGCTGCGCTGCGGTTGGCCGCCAGCATGCATTCTTCTACTAAGCGGTGCGCATCGTTGCGCTCAATTTTAGTGATATTTTCAATTCTGCGCTGCTCATTCAGCTGGAAATGGAAGTCAGCTTGCTCGGGCATCACAATGTGGTGTTCGCTGCGGTATTGTCTCAGTGCGAGGCTGGCCGCATACAAATCTTTCAGACAAGTTTGACCTAAGTCCATGTCACCATGGAGGTCGGCGTTAACGTCGTGATAGCTCAATTTGGCACGCGATTGAATCATCGCCTCGCTAAATTGAATGTCGCTGATTGCTCCGTCTTTGCCAACCTGTACGCGGCAAACGATGGCGGCACGATCTTCATTTGCAACCAGTGAGCAGCTGCCCTGAGAAACGGGGTTTGGCAGCATCGTTTGGGTGAAGCCGGGGAGATAGACTGTGTTGGCGCGCTGTAAGGCGGCTCGGTCTAGGGGGCTGCCTGGTGCTATAAAGGCGCCAGGATCGGCTACCGCAATGTACAGAGTCCAGCCACTGTCGTTGGCTTGAGCCCAAAGTGCATCATCGATATCGCGGGTTTCCGCTGAGTCGATGGTAACAAAAGGAATGTCGCGAAGATCGCTGCGGTTCGCGGCGTTAAGGTCATCACCAATGCTGCTGTCCTTCGGCCAATCCTTCGGTAATTTGAATTTGCGTTGGGTGTATTTACCTTCAATACCGGGGTTGTCTGGACTGCCGATATTTTCTAGAACTTTGACCTGCGACTTGCCATCTTTAAAGGGGTGCTGAGCAACCTGGCAGTACAGAAAGTCGCCTTCGCTGCATTTTTTGCGTTGCGATGGCGGAATGAAAAGTAGCTTATTGAAACGTGGTAAGTCTGGTTCGATAAAGTGGCCTTGGCCGCGCACCACATAACGCCCAGTAAAGCAGTCTAGTGGGCTGTCTAATAGTTTTTCTAATTCCGCTTTGAACTTACCTTTGTCGTCGGTGAGAACGTTGATGCGAACCCTGTCACCGGGGAAAACCCGTTGCATGTCGTCGGGAGCAAGAAATACATCGCGACCGTCGTCTAGACGTACAAATCCAAACCGCCGCTGGCTGCCGCGGACTTCGCCGTCGCCTTGATCTTTGGATTCAACGATTTGGGTTTTTAGCTGGCTGAGCTGTTGCAAGGCATTTTTGTCGAGCATGGATCGATGGTACCTGTGTTCGGGTCGCGAAAAAGGGGTACAGGGTAGCGGAAATGCGTGGCGGAGTCTTCCGATATCACCGTAATAACGGTTGACAATCATGGCCATCGCTTTTAATAATCAAGCTACGCTGTGTTGTATGGAAAGGTATATTGCCGTCACACCTTCTTGGCCTTCGGGCTTACAGTCACACCCCCTTTGCGCGCTGTGCCCGCTCAGCCTCGCTGTATCAGTCCTACGCTCTGCGAGCTGGCATTTTCTTCCCTCGTTTTCCCCTTATCTGGTTCCGTAAACTGGCTCTACTTGGCAGTAATCGGTGTCGGCTTTCTTTTTTGTTGTTAACAGAGAGTGCCCTATGGAAAAAATCTTTGTTCTTGATACTAACGTGTTACTGCATGACCCAATGGCGCTGAGCGCCTTTCATGAACATCGGGTGGTTATCCCGATGACGGTGCTGGAGGAGTTAGATCATATCAAGGACAGGCGCGACAAAGATGTAAGTCGCGAGGCGCGAATAGCGATTAACGCCATTGATAAAATTCTATTCAACGCGAGCCCCAAGGCGATTCAAGAGGGGGTTCCTATCCCTAATGCGCGCAGCGATAGGGGTAATGGCACTTTGGCCATATTTCCTGATCAATTAATTAACCATGATGTACCGGCGCCGTATCTTGATGGCAGTCAACAGCAGGCAAATGACAATCGCATTATTAATGTGGCGCTGCATTTGCAGGTAAAGAATCCCAAGGCTTACGCGTGTTTAGTCACCAAAGATATCAATATGCGCTTGAAGGCCAAGGGCTCGGGCCTGGAGAATGTAGAAGACTATCGCAAGGATCGTGTTTTAGAAGATATTCAATATATGGCAAAGGGTTACGAGCATTTGCCGGGCAATTTCTGGGACCAAGTCGACAAGGTTGATACCCTGCGAGAGGGTGGGCAAACCCTTCATGTACTGAATCGCGACGTGTTGCCAAAGGTCCATATCAACGAATTTTTATACGATGATAGCGGCTTTGCCAGTATGGTCAGGTCAGTAGATGAAGACAAATTGGAGCTGCTCGATTTAAGCCGAGATCAGCTGATGCATCAGCGGATGTGGGGCTTGAGTCCGCGGAATTTTGAGCAGGCTATGGCCTTCTTTTTAATTTCCCGGCCACATATCGATATGACAGTGCTCACTGGCCCCGCCGGCTCAGGTAAAACACTCATTGCACTGGCCTATGGTCTGCACGCGATTTTAGAAGAAAAGCGTTTTGATAAGATGATAGTGGCGCGCTCGACGCCACCAATGGCTGAGGATATCGGCTTTCTTCCCGGCACCGAAGAAGAAAAAATGGCGCCGTGGTTGGCGGCATTTGAAGATAACCTCGAAGTCTTGCACGGCACGGATGAGTCTCCCTATAGCAGCATCGAGTATGTTAAAGACAAGGCCAATATTCAGTTTAAATCATTGAATTTTATGCGCGGACGCTCCTTTAATAATGCTTATATTGTGATAGATGAGGCGCAGGGGCTGACGCAGTTTCAATTGAAATCAATAATTACGAGGGTGGGTGTTAATTCAAAGATTGTGGTGTTGGGAAATTTAGCCCAGATCGACAATAAATATATTTCGCCGCTGACCTCGGGGCTTACCTATCTTGTTGAGAAGAGTAAAAACTTTGAGCACGCTGGGGTTATGCACGTTAACGGTATTGAGCGCTCGAGGTTGGCCGCATTTGCAGAGGAGAATTTGTAAGCACTGGTCCGGAGCTTCGCGGCTTAGGGTTGTGGTGGGCTTTGCCATTACACCCTAGCTTCGCTCCATGTCAATACGGTTTTATGCGTCTTTGAGTAGGGCCGCCAGCGGCGTATGGTGATAGTTTCTAAAACCACGTTGGCGTTTGAGGCTATGACACTTCTTCAGGAACAGCGCGACGGGCGCCCAGCAATCCCTGAAAATGCGCTCGATTTGCTAACAGATATGCAAAAAGCAGCTCTGCGTCGCATCGAGAACTTTGGCTGGACACTTAAATTTATTCGGCAGCCCAGTTTTGAACCACCATTGGTGGTCGTCGAAAACTCGACTGGCGTCAATATCGGCGTCCTAGAAGAGGACGGTGGGGTGAATCTTAGTCCGCGGATTATATTGCGTGATTAACCTTAATTAAAAAATTTAACGACCTGCTCGTCGGGGTCGCGGCTCGCCTTGTTCTCATCCAGTTTTTGCAGATATCTCTTCCACAATTCATCTTGTTGATCGCAGAGTTCGCGCAAATACGTCCACGAAAAAATACCGCTGTCATGACCATCGCTAAACACCAGTTGCAGGGCATAGTTGCCGACTGGAATTAGTTCGGTGATATTGACCTTGAGCTTCCCTGTCTGCAGGGTTTCTTGGCCCGCCCCGTGACCGCGCACCTCTGCTGACGGTGAGTGCACGCGCAGGAACTCGCTGCTGAGTGAAAACCTGTCGCCGCTGGCGTAGCTAAGCTCTAGCTGCTGAGACTGTTTGCGGAATTTAATATCGGTGGGCGCTTGGCTCATTGTGTGATTTTGCCTATGTAGAGGTTTCAAGCTGGGCATGCGTCGGACGCCAGACGTCTGGCGTCCGACGCGAAGTTAAAGAATAAAGCGGCTTAAATCTTCATCTTTTGCCAATTCGCCGAGCTGTTCTGAAACGTAATCTCCGTCAATGGTGACAGTTTGCGCTTCACCAGCATCGAAGGAAATACTTTCCAGTAAGCGTTCCATCATGGTGTGCAGGCGGCGGGCGCCAATATTTTCAGTGCGTTCATTCACTTCCCACGCGGTTTCGGCAATGCGACGAATGCCGTCTTTGGTAAATTCTATTTTCAGGCCCTCGGTGGCGAGCAGTGCTTGGTACTGCTCAGTCAGTGAGGCGTGGGGTTCGGTGAGAATACGCTCAAAATCTTCTGGTGTGAGTGCGGATAATTCTACTCGAATCGGTAAGCGGCCCTGCAATTCCGGTATTAAGTCTGAGGGCTTGCTTAAGTGAAACGCACCAGAGGCAACAAAAAGAATATGGTCGGTGCGAATCACGCCGTGTTTGGTGCTCACGGTACAGCCTTCTATAAGAGGCAGTAAATCGCGTTGTACACCTTCTCGTGAAACGTCGGCGCCGCCGGTTTCCTGACGTTTTGCTACCTTGTCAATTTCATCAATAAAGACAATGCCATTTTGCTCTGTGGCTTCTAATGCGCGAGACTTTAGGTCTTCCTCATTGATCAGTTTGGCGGCTTCTTCATCCTGGGCCTGTTTGAGCGCAGCTTTAACGCTCATGCGGCGGGTTTTCTTTTTGTCGTTACCTAGCTTGGAAAACATACCCTGCAGCTGGTTGGTCATTTCTTCCATGCCGGGCGGCGCCATAATCTCCACGCCGATGGGGCTTGCGTTCAACTCGATGTCGATCTCGCGTTCGTCGAGTTCGCCTTCTCTGAGTTTCTTGCGAAATAGTTGGCGGGTGTTGTCAGTGCGTTCTTCGCCATTGCTTTCGCCGCGAGCGGGGGGCAACAGAATGTCGAGTATGCGTTCCTCTGCGGCATCGGCGGCACGGTGTGCAACTTGCTCCATTGCTTGTTCGCGATAAAGCTTTATCGCCACGTCTACCAAGTCTCTGACGATGGACTCAACATCGCGACCTACATAGCCTACTTCGGTGAACTTGGTGGCTTCTACTTTAATAAATGGCGCATTCGATAGCTTGGCAAGGCGGCGGGCGATTTCGGTTTTACCGACACCGGTGGGGCCGATCATCAAAATATTCTTTGGGGTGATTTCATTGCGCAGTGATTCTTCTAGCTGCATGCGGCGCCAGCGATTGCGCAGGGCAATGGCCACGGCGCGTTTTGCGTCGTTCTGGCCAACAATGTGTTTGTCGAGTTCGTGAACAATCTCGCGGGGCGTCATATTAGACATTAGTTACTCCGAGGGCGCGGTGGCGCTTAGAATTCTAGTGATTCGATGGTTCGGCTGTGATTGGTGTAAATGCAGATGTCGCCCGCAATCGTTAGGCCTTTTTCTACAATGTCGCCAGCGCTTAATTCAGTGTTATCCATGAGGGCGCGGGCGGCTGCGGTCGCGAAGGAGCCGCCGGAACCGATGGCAATCATATTGTCTTCGGGTTCGATGACATCGCCGTTGCCACTGATGACGAGGGTGGTTTCTTTGTCCGCCACAATTAACAGTGCTTCTAGTTGGCGGAGTGAGCGCTCGCTCCGCCAGGCTTTGGCAAGCTCTACGGCGGCGCGAACTAATTTACCGGAATGCTTCTCGAGCTGGGCTTCAAATAGTTCAAAGAGGGTAAAGGCGTCGGCGGTACCGCCGGCAAATCCTGCCAGAACTTGATCTTTATATAAGCGGCGGACTTTACGGGCATTGCCCTTCATCACAGTATTACCCATGGTGACCTGGCCGTCGCCGCCGATGACAACTTGATTGTTGCGGCGAACGGAGAGAATTGTGGTGCCGCGAAACTGTTCCACGCGGGACTCCTTATCGTTAAAAAGGTGGGTTTATTAGGTATTGATGACCCTAGCAGTCTGTCAAGAGATGTGGGGGCGCCCTTGATGATTTCAAGGGCGAGCTAGGCGGTTTTGGGCCGCGCTATTTCTTTTGGCGGATAACTAGAGTGTCGATGCTTTCGTTAATTAACTTGCTGCGAGCATCAGTAAGTGTGTTGTGAGACTGGAAGGGGCCAACGTAAACGCGATGCCAGCGATCGCCATTGGCTTCCACGGATTCGACTTTAGCGTCTAGGCCCAAAAGTAGTATTTGCGCTCTGCGGCGATCGGCGTCGGCGCCTTGTCTGAATGAGCCCGCTTGCAAAATATAGCGCTCGTCACTGATATCTTGTTTCACTGCCGGTGGTTTGTCAGCGGTTTTGATGGCGGTTGCGGGTTTGGCGGCCGGACGTTGCTCGTCGGTTACGATAACTTCGCGCTCAGGCAGTACGGTAAAGAAATCAAACTTGGTGTTGGTGGTGACATCCTTGCGGTCTTGCTGGGCTTTTTCTTTTGCTGCGGCGGCCTTGGTTTCTGCCAATTTCGCTTCGCGCTCGGGATGCTTGCTTATGACGGTAGAGTAAACCAGTACCGAGCAAATAATGCCGGCGATAAAGCCAGTGCCCAGCAATGCCGATGCCGGAAGTCCTTGCCGCTCGGGGCTGCGAGTTGCGCCGCGAGTTGTCTTCTTTTGTGTTGCCATGCCTTACATTTCCTCTGGGGCGGATACCCCCAGCAGTGTCAATCCGTTATTTAATACCTGCTGTACTGCGCAGGCTAAGGTAATACGAGCGTCGCGTACTACAGCTTCCTCGCCCAGCATTTTATGAGCGTTGTAATAGGTGTGAAAGTCACCCGCCAACTCTCGTAAATAGTGCGCGAGCGCATGGGGTTCAAACTGTTCGGCCGCGTTGCTAAGAATTTCTGGGTAACGGGATAATTTAACCAGCAAATCCTTTTCAACTTCGTGACTCAGCTCTGATAAATGGGTGAGACCTGATTCCGCGTCCCAGGTTTCGCCCTGCTCGGCAAGCTTGCGCAAAATACTGGCAACCCGAGCGTGAGCGTACTGAATGTAGTAGACCGGATTGTCTTTGCTCTCTGATTTAGCAAGCTCCAGGTCAAAATCTGTTGCCTGATCGGCCTTGCGCATAATATAGAAAAACCGCGCCGCGTCGTTGCCCACGTCGTCACGCAATTCCCGCAGGGTTACGAAAGAGCCGGAACGGGTGGACATTTGCACTTGTTGGTCGCCGCGATATAGCGACACGAACTGCACCAGTCGGACTACGAGTTTATCTGGGTCGATATTGAGTGCCTGCAGTGCTGCCTTCACGCGGGCAATATAGCCGTGGTGGTCGGCACCCCAAATATTTACCACGGTGTCAAAGCCGCGCTCAAATTTATTGAGATGGTAGGCGATATCAGACGCGAAATACGTGGTTTGACCGTTGTCGCGTTTTACCACGCGGTCCTTGTCATCGCCAAAGCGAGTGGACATAAACCACAGTGCGCCGTTGCGCTCTTCGATAAAACCGTTGTCTTGCAGTTTGCGAATGGCGCGATCAACCTGGTCGGGGTCTTGGGTTAGGCTGCGCTCAGAGAACCACTCTTGGTACTCAATGCCGAACTCAGCCAGGTCAGTGCGGATGTCGCCAAGAATCGCATTGAGGCCCTTATTAAAGGTGATGTCGTAATTGTCACCCAGTAGCGCTTTGGCGCGATTGATCAAATCGTCGATGTGCTTTTCTTTGTCGCCCTCTGGTGCGTCAGCACGGACACTCGCGAATACATCGCTGGCGCTGTGGTGCAAAATCTTGCCGTGCTCAGCTAATAATTCGCGACCGTAGTCGGCGATATAGTCGCCTTGATAGCCGTTGCTTGGAAACGTGATTTCTTCGCCGCAAGCTTGTAAGTAGCGCAGCCACACGCTGGTGCCGAGTATGTCCATTTGGCGACCGGCGTCGTTGACATAGTATTCGCGACATACCTTATAACCAATGGCTTCCAGCATATTGGCAACACTTGCGCCGTAGGCTGCGCCACGGCCGTGGCCGACGTGAAGTGGGCCAGTCGGGTTGGCCGAGACAAATTCAACCTGAACCGATTTTTCGCGACTTGCTTGGCGGCCAAAGTTACTACCCTGCGCGAAGATGTCGTGCAGCACTTGGAAGTTGCTCTCTTCATTGACGAAGAAATTAATAAAACCGGGGCCGGCAATCTCGACTTTAACGATGTCGCTGGTGGTGGGCAGCGCGTCAACGATTTGCTGGGCAATCGCGCGGGGGTTTGACTTAAGTGGTTTTGCCAAAGTCATGGCAATGTTGCTGGCAAAGTCGCCGTGGGCCTTGTCTCGGGTGTGTTCGACCTGAATATTTACCGCAAGCTCGTCTGGCCAAGATTGGGCGCTGCGCAAGGTTTGCAGTGCTTGCTTTATATGTTGGGCGACTTTCTCTTTCATGGTGGGGCAAAAACTCTTTGGTCGAAACAAGGCCGCGTATTATCACTGTTTACGTGGCACGCTGCCAGTGCTGGAGGCATTTGCTGTGGTCTGATTAGTACCTAAAAAAGGTCGATAGGGTCTACGTCCACCGACCAGCGCAGATTCTGTGGCTTGTTGAGTTGGTCGCCGATATGGCAGGCCGTGTGCAGTTGAGTATGCAGTAGGCTGCGGCGTTCGGCTTGTAAAATAAGGGCCGCCCGAAAACGTCCCGCCTTGCGTGTCATTGGCGCGGGCAGTGGGCCGACAATGCTCCACTGGGTATCGCCAAGTGGCAGCGCTGCTTTGATTTGTTCGAGAAAGTCTTCTGCGCCTTGCAGCGACGTCGCATCTGCGCGAATAACAGCGCTGAAGCTGATCGGCGGTAGTGAAAAAAGTTGGCGTTCGGCGAGTAATTGTTGGGCGAAAGGCTGGTAGCCACTGTTGACCAGCGCTTGCAGCGCCGGATGATCTGGGCAGTGGGTTTGAATATATACCGTGCCGGGCTTGTCGGCTCGCCCGGCTCGGCCGGCGACTTGAATCAAGAGCTGACCGCTGCGCTCTGGACCTCTGAAGTCGGCACTGAATAGGCCGCCATCGATATCGACAATACCCACCAGAGTGACATCTGGAAAGTGATGGCCCTTGGCCAGCATTTGGGTGCCAACCAAAATGCAGGGTTTGCCGGTGCGGATATCGTTCACCAGCGATTGCATGCTGCCTTTTGCGGAGGTTGTGTCGCGGTCAATTCGATAAATCGGCACGTCTGGGAAGTGTCGTCTTAGGCTTAACTCTAAGCGTTCGGTGCCTGGGCCTTGATATATAAGTTGGTGATTGTGGCACTGAGGGCAGATGGTCGGTAGTGGCTCGCTGGCATCGCAGTGGTGACAGCGCAGCTCGCGGCGGCCAAAGTGCACTGTCATTTTGGCGTCGCAGGATTGGCAGTTTGCCAGCCAGCCGCAACTATGACACTGCAGCTGGGGTGAGAATCCTCGTCTATTTAAAAACACTAAAGCCTGATTGCCAGCATTTAATGTGCGAGTGGTGGCGTCGAGCAGTGATTTGCTCAGGCCGTCGTCAAGGGATTCGTTGCGAATATCTAATAGGCGAATGGATGGTGCGCTGGCTCCGCCGGCCCGCTCACGTAATTCAAGCAGCCGGTAACGACTTTGGGCAATATTGTGCAAGCTGTCTAAGCTTGGCGTGGCGCTGCCAAGCACTACTGGGCAGTGGTGATCTGATCCGCGTTTCACCGCGATGTCTCTTGCAGAATAACGCCAGCCATCTTGTTGTTTGTAAGAGGCGTCGTGCTCTTCGTCAACAATGATTAGGCCCAGTTTATCGAATGGAGTGAATACCGCTGACCGGGTGCCAAGCACGATTTTATGCTCGCCAGACTGTATCTTTTGCCAGTTATGCAGGCGTTCGCCGTCGCTTAGTCCAGAGTGCAAGGTGCTGACGTTGGCCGGAAAGCGTTGTTCAAAGCGCTGCAGTGTTTGCGGTGTTAGGCCAATTTCTGGAATCAGCACTAACACTTGTTCACCCCGCGCAAGGCAGCTTTCAATAGCGCGAAGATACACTTCGGTTTTACCGCTACCGGTTACCCCGTCTAGTAAAAAGCGTTCGAAGCGGCCTAGCGTCGCCGTTATTGCGCCTACTGCTGCCTCTTGCTCGCGATTCAATGTCGGTTTTTCGGCCTGCAGGTGACCGGTGTTTGCGCTGGGAGCATCCGCCTTGCTCAGGTAGCCGCCATCTATTAAAGGGTTGAGAATGTTGTTGCTATAGCCTAAGTCTTTAATTTGTCGGCGCGACAACTGCCCGGATTGCTGGACGATAGCAAGCAGACTGCGCTGTTTGTGAGCGCGTGTCGACAAGGGCGGTAGGGTGTGAATTTGATCGCTGCACTGCCAATATTGCGCGGGCTTTTCCTTGGCTTGTTCGGCTTTGCGCAATGTGACAGGAAGCATTTGTTGGATGCAGTCGCCGATGGGGTGGTGGTAGTACTCCGCCCCCCAGCATCCTAACTCAACTAGGTCCGGTGGCAGTGTTGGCCGAGTGTCGAGCACCTTGAGCACGGCTTTCATTTTGTGGCTGGGGATGTCGTTGCTGACGTCGGTGGCAATAATAACTCCGACCAAGCGTCTGGGGCCGAATGGAATGGTCACCCGCATTCCGATCTCGGGGTCTAGCTGTAATGTGTCTGGCCACAGGTAGTCAAAACCTCGGCGCAGCGGGCAGGGGACGGCGATAGTGACAAGTTTCGACATGAAAAAGCGGTTTCGCTACAACAAAGAGCCACAGTGTATAAGAAATAGTGCGGCGGTAAGAGTCTCGTTTTTAGCCCACGGCGCGCCTTGCTTGCTTCTTGAACAATTTCTGTTAATATTCGCCGCCTGAATTTCAAGCTATTTTTTAAGCTTGTCAGCCCTGCGCGGTGCCCGGCAAAAGATCGGGTGGCGGCGACCAATGAGGAAAGACCCATGAAAGCAGATATCCATCCGAATTATGTTGCTATCAACGTAACGTGCAGCTGTGGTAACGCCTTTGAAACGCGTTCTACCTTAGGCCAAGCGCTTCACGTTGACGTATGTGCAGCGTGTCACCCGTTCTATACCGGTAAGCAGAAAATGCTTGATACTGGCGGCCGTGTTGATAAGTTCCGCAAGCGTTTCGGCAGCCGTGGTACCACTAAAGCGTAATATCGCAGCAGTGCTTGGTGGTCTGCGAGTGCAGCCACACTAAGAAAGTGCCTGGTTAAAAATTTGACCGGGCATTTTTGTTTACAGCGTTTGTGTTTGAATATGTAAGTCAGATGTCGCGGTAGCGACTGGTACATTTCGCGCGAGCTTATCGCTAGTGCAAATCACGATGATGTATCCGCTGCCAGCTTTGGGTAAGTAGGTAGTCGGGTGTTGTCGACGAACACATAAATCTTCTTGTCTCGCGGCAGTGCGGCGTTGTCATACAAAGTTATTGTTTGAGCGAATACTTTTACAAATGCGTTTTCATCTTTTGTGAAAAGGCTAAAATCGGGAAATAAAGAATGTCCAAAGATGTGAAACAAGCGGCTCTGGATTACCACTCTCTCCCCACGCCGGGCAAAATCGGCATCATGTTGACCAAGCCCGCTGAAACTCAGTATGACTTGTCGCTGGCCTACAGCCCCGGCGTCGCAGAGCCAGTGCGTGAAATCGCCAAAGACCCACTTAACGCGTACAAGTACACCAGCAAGGGTAATCTCGTTGCGGTGATTTCAAATGGCACAGCAATTTTGGGACTAGGTGATCTAGGTCCGCTGGCCAGCAAACCCGTAATGGAAGGCAAGGCGCTATTATTTAAGCGTTTCGCTGATATTGATTCGATTGATATCGAAGTGGATGCGGAGGATAGTCAGGCGTTCATCGATACCGTTAAACGCATCTCCATCACCTTTGGTGGTATTAATTTAGAAGATATCAAAGCGCCAGAGTGTTTCGAGATCGAGCGCGTATTAAAAGAGATCTGCCCGATACCGGTTTTTCATGATGATCAGCACGGCACCGCTATTGTGACAGCAGCGGGCATGCTGAACGCGTTAGAGATTCAGGGCAAGAATATTGAAACCGCAAAAATAGTTTGCCTGGGTGCGGGTTCCGCCGCCATTGCCTGTATGAAATTGCTGGTGAGTTTAGGTGCGCAATATAAAAATATTTTTATGATCGATCGCCGTGGTGTAATTTACCCTGGGCGCGCGGGCTTAAACCAATATAAAGAAGAATTTCAAAACGATACTGATGCGCGCACGCTAAGTGATGCCATTAAAGATGCAGACGTATTTGTCGGCTTGTCAGGCGCAGATTTATTGAGCGCAGAGATGTTGCTTTCAATGGCACCTAAGCCAATCGTATTTGCCTGCTCTAATCCAGATCCGGAAATTCAGCCTGAGCTGGCGTTGTCGGTACGTGACGATTTAATCATGGCGACGGGGCGTTCGGATTACCCCAACCAGGTAAACAATGTATTGGGCTTCCCCTTTATTTTCCGTGGTGCTTTGGACGTGCGTTCAACGGCGATCAACGAGGAGATGAAGATTGCCGCGGTCCACGCTATTCGTGAGCTGGCAAAAGAAGATGTACCGCAGGTGGTTATAGATGCCTGTGGTGTGGGTGAGCTTTCGTTTGGCCCCAACTACATTATTCCCAAGCCAGTTGATCGCCGTTTATTAGGCAAAGTGTCTGCCGCGGTTGCACAGGCAGCCGTTGATAGCGGTGTCGCTCAGTTGCCTTATCCTGCGCATTATCCTTTGAGTTAAACGTTTCGTTTGATTCTAAAAGCCGTCTCGCTTTATTGCAGACGGCTTTTTTTATGGTTGGAGTTTAGGGGCTTTAATTTGTTTTTGGCGTCGCGTTTTGGGCAATAATGTCTTGGATGCGGCCTCGTAACCACTCATGGGCGGTGTCGTTGCTGGCGCTGCGATGCCAGTACATCATCATTTCTAGGGCTGGAATTTTGAGCGGTAGCATCGCAGTGTGCAGCGCTAAAAACTGTTGGAAACGCTGGGCTAAATGCAGTGGTAAGGTGAGAAATAAATCTGAGGTGGCGACAATATGGCTTGCCGAGTAGTAGCTCTGCCCTCGTAAAATAATATGCCGGTTCAAGCCTTTGCGATTGAGAGTGGCGTCTTCTAATACAACACCACGACTGCGGCCAGACACGGTAATGTGACCTGCATTTAGATATTGTTTCAAGCTGAGGGTTTGCCCGCTTAAGGGGTGATCTTGGCGCATAAGTACGCATAAATTATCTTTGAATAAAAATTGCTGCTGGATACTGTTATCGACGGGCTGTGGAATATCCACCGCCATAGACACTTCGCCGCTGATTAATTGGCGGCTGAGTTGATCGCGGATCAGGCGCTGGCTTTGCAATTTAATACCGGGCGCATGCCTCTGTAATTGGGTAATTAATTCTGGCAGTGCGACAAATTCTATTGGGTCACCCATGCAGATAGTGAACTGACGTTTTGATGTGCTGGGGTCAAATTCCTGACCTTTGTGCAGGCTTTCCTGCAGGGTTATTAGCGAGTTGGCGATATCACTGGCGATACTGTCGGCAAGGGGCGTTGGCGCAATGCGGCGACCACGGCGCACAAATAACGGGTCGTCAAAGTGCTCTCGCAGTCTAGCAAGGGCGTTGCTCACTGCCGGCTGTGTAATGTGAAGGTCTTTTGCTGCCTCGGTTAGGGAGTTGGCGCGGTAGACCGCATCAAAGACTTTAAATAGGTTTAAATCCATAGTGCTCACTCGCCAATACATTCACTACAGTGATTATATGTCATTTATAAAATAAATTAGACTGATGTGTTGATGGGGTCTATCTTTAATCGGATAACCACAGGAGAGTATTCATGGACTTTAGTCACAGCCCCCGTTGCCAAGAACTCATTGATCGTGTGCGCGCTTTTATAAAAGATCGCATCGCGCCGGTAGAGGCAGATTTAATGCCTGACATATTGGCGGGTAATAGTGGTGGCGACTGGACCCAATGGCGGGTGGATCCAAGAATCGAAACCCTCAAAAAAGAAGCCAAAGAGCAGGGTTTGTGGAACCTGTTTTTGCCCGACGAAGAGCGCGGTGCGGGATTGTCGACCCTCGAGTACGCGCCCTTAGCGGAAGAAATGGGCCGCTCCCATCTCGCGCCCCAGGTGTTTAACTGCAACGCGCCAGACACCGGCAATATGGAAGTGTTGTGGAAGTATGGCAGCGAAGAGCAAAAGCAGCGCTGGTTAGAACCACTGCTAGAGGGCGAAATTCGCTCGGTATTTTTTATGACCGAGCCGGACGTGGCATCCTCTGACGCGACGAATATGGAGGCGACCATCATAGAAGATGGCGACGATCTGATCCTAAATGGTAAAAAATGGTGGTCTAGTGGTGCAGGTGATCCGCGCTGCGAAATCGGCATTTTCATGGGCGTCAGTAATCCGGATGCTGCCCGCCATAGCCGCCATTCCATGGTTTTGGTAGAGATGAATACCCCGGGCGTCACCATCAAACGCATGCTGCCGGTATTCAACCACTACGATGCACCTGAGGGGCATGGTGAAGTGTGGTTCGAGAATGTGCGGGTGCCAAAGACGAATTTAGTGTTGGGTATGGGCCGCGGTTTTGAGATTGCACAGGGGCGCTTGGGCCCCGGTCGTATTCATCATTGCATGCGCGCCTTGGGCGCGGCGGAAAAAGCGCTAGAGTTAATGATTAAGCGCGGCACCACTCGCATCGCCTTTGGCAAACCGCTTATCAAGCTTGGCGGTAATCAGGAGCGGGTAGCCAATCTTCGTATCGCTATCGATCAGGCGCGTCTGCTCACGCTCTACGCTGCGTGGAAGATTGATTCAGTGGGTGCCTTGGCTGCACTAACTGAAATATCCGCGATTAAAGTGATTGCGCCCAATGTATTGCAAGATGTGGTTGACGCTGCCATCCAAATTCACGGCGGTGCCGGCGTATCTAACGACACACCACTGGCGAATATGTTTGCGATGGCGCGGGTGTTGCGTTTAGCTGACGGTCCGGACGAAGTGCATCGCGGCTTAATTGCTCGAATGGAGTTGGCGAAATATAAATAAGAAATTAAATGTTGCGGGAGAAAGTGGGCAATGGGATCTAAACGAGTTTTTATCACTGGTGGCGCCTCCGGCTTGGGGCGAGCTCTAGCCAACCGCTTTGCGGATGCGGGATATTCAGTTTGCATTGGTGACGTTGACGATGGGCGCGGCGCGGAAGCGCTCGCGGAGTTGAAGGCAAAAGGTCAGGCACACTATATTAATTGTGATGTAACAAAGGAGCACGCCCTGCAAAGTGCGGCCGATTGGCTGCTGAGTAACTGGGGTGGTGTGGACATTGTGATTAACAATGCGGGCGTGGCATCTGCAGGTGGCATTGCCGAATTCTCCATGGATGACTGGGAGTGGATTGTAAATATCAACCTGCTGGGTGTCGTGCGCGGTTGCAAGGTGTTCACGCGTTTAATGCGCGAGCAGGGTAGCGGACATATTGTGAATATCGCCTCCTTGGCGGGCTTAATATATCCACCCAAAATGGCCTCGTATTGCGCGACTAAAGCCGCGGTAGTGGCCTTGTCTGAAACCATGTCCTTAGAGCTAGATGCCGACAATATAAATGTCTCGGTGGTGTGCCCCAGTTTCTTTAGAACAAATCTTGCCGAGTCAGTGAGGGCCTCCGACGCAGATAGCCAGGCTGCGACTCAGCGCTTGGTCAATAAGGCGAAGCTCGGTGCGGATGAAATTGCAGGGCGCGTCTTTAATTCAATTGAAAAGGGCGAGTTTTACATTCTTCCTCATCCTGAGGGGCGCTCGATCTGGCGTTTAAAGCGCTGGCTGCCGTTTAAGCGATATCGCGCCATGATGTTGAAGCAAACAGCGCGGATGATGACGAATAAGCGCAAGGGTTAAGTTGCTAATGGAAAACAAGTCGGTCATCGATGTAGCGGGAACGGTACGAAGTGGGGAGGAGTTAGATATTGCCGCGGTAGATGCCTGGTTAAAGCCACGCATCGCAGATTTGAGTGGTGAGCCTATTGTTACGCAATACAGCGGTGGCGCATCTAATTGGACCTATCGTTTGCAATACCAAAGTCACGATCTTATTTTGCGCCGTCCACCCAAGGGCACCAAGGCAAAATCGGCTCACGACATGGGGCGTGAATATAAGGTACAGGCGGCCTTGGCCCCGCTATTTCCTTTTGTGCCGGAGATGCTGGCGTTTTGTGATGATCCTGCCGTTATTGATTGCGATTTTTACGTTATGCGTCGCATCGAAGGCCTCATCCCCCGCGCTAATATGCCCAAGGGTTTGGCGCTTTCGGCTGAACAAACCCGCGATTTATGTCTGTCGGTGATTGATAAATTAGTGGCACTGCATCAAGTGGATTATCAATCTGCGGGTCTGGCTTCACTAGGCAAGGGTGATGGTTACTGTGAGCGACAAGTGCGCGGCTGGAGTGGTCGCTATCAAAAATCGAAAACCTGGAATGTACCTAGCTTTAAAAAGGTGATGGCGTGGTTGGCAGATAACACGCCGACCGACGTGCAAACTTGCGTCATTCACAATGATTTTCGTTTTGATAATGTTGTATTGAATCCTGAAAATCCCGCCGAGGTGCTCGGTATTCTCGACTGGGAAATGGCGACCCTTGGCGATCCACTAATGGATTTGGGTAGTGCGTTGGCGTATTGGGTGCAGGCCGATGACGATAAAATACTGCGTGCCACACGGCGCCAGCCCACCCATCTACCGGGGATGTTAAGCCGTAAAGAGGTGGTGTCTTACTACTGTGAAAAAATGGGTTTGAATGCGGACAACTGGGCGTTTTACGAGGTGTTTGGTTTGTTTCGTTTAGCTGTCATTATTCAGCAAATCTACTATCGCTATCATCACAAACAAACGAATAACCCCGCATTTAAAAATTTCTGGTTAATTGTGTGGTATCTCGACCGTCGCTGTCGCCGAATTATTCGGGAGCAGCGTTAATGCCGGCCTTGTATTTAATTCGCCACGGTCAAGCCTCATTTGGAGCGGAGGACTACGATCAGCTCTCTGATCTTGGGCGGCGCCAGTCTCGACATTTAGGTGATCATTTTGCTGAGCAAGGCATCATTCCCAGTGCGGTGATTTGCGGTCGCATGAAACGCCATCGTCAAACCGCAGAACAGTGTTTAGCGGCGATGGGCTTGAGCGACACATTCCAGCAGGGTGAAGAGCATTTCGTATTAGACTCCGATTGGGATGAATACGACCATCTGCAAATACTGGAGGCCTACACGTCGCTGCCTGGGGTTGGTGAGAAAATGGTCCAAGATATGGCTGGCGAGAATCCTAAAGTTGGATTTCAGACCCACTTCTCCCTCGCCATGCAGCGCTGGTGCGAAGGTGAGCACGATCATGAGTATCGTGAAACATGGTCGGTGTTTTGTGATCGCGTTGAGCGCGGATTGCAGGCTGCAGCGAGTGGGAATGGCAATGTATTTGTATTCACATCCGGCGGGGCGATTTCAGCTGTCAGCCGGAAACTGCTGGCCTTAAATAATGTAAAAGCCTTGTCGTTAAGCTGGACACTAGCGAACGCTGCCTACAGTAAAGTGTTGGCGGGTAAGAGCGGCGTCGTTATGGCTAGTATGAATGAGCACAGCCATATAGACGGTAAGCATCGAGAGCTATTGAGTTATCGATAGGCGAGGTCTCTGCAAACGCACGTATGTCTGTTCACTCATTACACCTCTTAAGCGGGAATAAATTTTAAAATGGCAAAAAGTATGCGTAAAAATATATTAATCACCGGTGCTAGCTCGGGGCTTGGTGAAGGCATGGCGCGGGAGTTCGCCGCCAAGGGTTGTAATCTCGCGTTATGCGCGCGGCGCATGGAGCCGATGCAAATACTGAAGGCCGAGTTAGAGGCGGCCTACCCCAATATAAAGGTATTTATTCGCGAGCTGGATGTCTGCAACTACCCGCAGGTTTTTGACGTATTCAAAGCCTTTAAAGAGGATATGGGGAGTTTAGATCGCGTTATTGTGAATGCCGGAATGGGCAAGGGCGCATCGCTAGGCAAGGGGTATTTTGAAGCCAATCGGCGCACTGCTGAAACAAACTTTGTCGGCGCACTTGCCCAGTGCGAAGCGGCGATGGAGATTTTTCGGGCGCAAAATAGCGGTCACTTGGTCACCATGTCGTCTATGAGCGCAGTACGGGGTATGCCCCGCGCCATTAATATTTACGCTGCCACCAAGGCGGGGCTGAGAACGCTAACAGAAGGCATTCGCGCAGATTTATTGGGTACACCGATAAAGGCCAGCTGTATATTGCCGGGCTTTATTCTCACCGCGATAAATGCCGATTTGAAAAAAGCACCTATGCGGGTAGATTTGGAAACCGGCTGCAGAGCGTTGGTGAAAGCGATTGAAAGAGAGCCGGCTGAGGCCAAAGTGCCCGCATGGCCCTGGGTGCCAGTTGGCTTGGCGATGAAGTTTTTGCCGCTGAGTATAGTGGCGAAAATGACTTAGGGAATGGTCGGACGTCAGGTGTCTGAAGTCCGACAAAAAAGCTAGTCGGTGTCGGAGGAAAGTTCAAAGCGGGGATTGAACTTTAGTTGTCGTTGAGCGTTCATTTTCCGACTTCCTATTTCAACTTCTTATACTTCACCCTCTTCGGCCCCGCATTTTTCCCTTTCCGCGCCACAAAGTCTTCATGGTATTCGCTGTAGTTACCTTCAAAGAACACGATGTCGCTGTCGCCCTCGTAGGCCAGGATGTGGGTGGCGATACGGTCCAGGAACCAGCGATCATGCGAGATCACCATGGCGCAACCCGGGAAGTCCAGCAACGCGTCTTCCAGTGCGCGCAGGGTTTCTACGTCCAAATCGTTTGAGGGTTCATCAAGCAGTAAGACGTTGCCGCCTTCTTTGAGCGTGCAGGCTAAATGTAAGCGGCCGCGTTCACCACCAGACAATTCGCCGACGCGTTTTTGCTGGTCACTGCCTTTAAAATTGAAGCGGCCAATATAGGCGCGAGAGGGCACTTCATAGCTGCCGATACGCAAGATGTCCGCACCTTCAGACACGGCTTCCCAGACGGTTTTCTTATCGTCGAGGCCATCGCGCATCTGTTCAACCGATACCAGCTTAACCGTATCGCCAATATCAATGGTGCCGCTGTCTGGGGTTTCTCGGCCGGTGATCATGCGCAGCAATGTCGATTTACCTGCACCGTTACCGCCGATAATGCCGACAATGGCGCCCTTGGGTATCGACATACTCAGGTCGTTGATGAGCAGGCGGTCACCGTAGCTCTTGCTAACGCCGTTTACCTCGATGACTTTGTCGCCCAAGCGCGGTCCTGGTGGAATATAAATTTCATTGGTTTCGCTGCGGTTTTGGAATTCCTGCGAATTCATTTCTTCAAAGCGGGCTAAACGCGCCTTGCTTTTACTTTGGCGCCCCTTGGCGTTGCTGCGCACCCACTCCAGTTCGGTGGCGATGGTCTTTTTGCGAGATGCATCTGCTTTCGCCTCTTGCGCCAGGCGGGCATCCTTGGCTTCTAGCCAGTCAGAATAATTGCCCTCGTAGGGAATACCGCGGCCGCGGTCCAGTTCCAGAATCCAGCCTGCGGCGTTGTCGAGGAAATACCGGTCATGGGTTATGGCTACCACGGTGCCGGGGAAGTCACATAAAAAGCGTTCCAGCCAATGTACTGATTCTGCGTCCAAGTGGTTGGTTGGCTCGTCGAGCAACAACATGTCGGGGTTGGAGAGCAACAATTGACACAGCGCAACACGGCGGCGCTCACCACCTGAAAGAGTTGTTACGTCTGCATCCCATGGTGGCAAGCGCAGGGCATCAGCGGCGACTTCGAGCTTGTGATCAAGGTTGTGCGCGTCGGTGGCCTGAATAATGTCTTCCAGTTGCGCCTGACGTTTTGCCAAGGCATCGAAGTCCGCATCGGGTTCGGCATAGGCCGCATACACTTGGTCGAGTTCGGTCAGTGCATTCTTGGCCTCGGCGACACCTTCTTCGACGTTGCCGCGAACATCTTTGCTCGGGTCTAGCGGTGGCTCCTGTGAAAGGTAGCCGATTTTGGTGCCGGGCTGGGGCCGCGCTTCGCCATTAAATTCGGTATCGAGACCGGCCATGATTTTCAGAAGGGTAGATTTACCAGAGCCGTTTAGGCCGAGTACGCCAATTTTGGCGCCGGGGAAGAACGACAGAGAAATATCGTGCAGAATTTCGCGTTTGGGCGGTACAACCTTGCTCACGCGGTTCATGGTAAAGACGAATTGCGCCATGCTGACTCCTGACAAAGCACTGTGTCGCCGAGGCTCGGCGACGATTAAATAGACGGAAAGGTACCGAAAGCTGGGCGGTTCCGCAATGTTTTGTCGAGCCAGTAGCGACGCGGATAAAAATTTATTTTGAGGGCGCGGAGGATGCCATTAAACGGTGCCGAAAGCGCACATTTATTGTACAATGCGCGGCTTTTCAAAGCCTGTGTATACCTCGGGGGTAGTGATGTTTAGCAAAGAGATGACAATTGCCGGTTTCGACGACGAAATCTGGTCTGCGATCCAGGAAGAAGAGGTGCGTCAGGAAGAGCATATCGAGCTGATCGCTTCTGAAAACTACACCAGTCCCGCCGTCATGCAGGCACAGGGTACGGTTCTGACTAACAAGTACGCTGAAGGTTATCCTGGCAAGCGTTACTACGGTGGTTGTGAATACGTTGATAAGGCTGAAACACTGGCCATTGAGCGTGCAAAAAAGCTGTTTGGTGCAGATTACGCCAATGTGCAGCCCCACTCGGGTTCACAGGCCAATGGCGCGGTTTACCAAGCTCTGGTATTGCCGGGTGAGACTGTATTAGGGATGAGTTTGGATGCTGGCGGTCACTTAACCCACGGCGCTAAACCCAATTTCTCAGGTAAAACCTATAACGCGGTTCAGTACGGTTTGAACAACGATACCGGCGAGATCGATTACGCTCAGGTTGAGGCACTGGCCCTTGAGCACAAGCCAAAAATGATTGTCGCCGGTTTCTCGGCGTACTCAGGTATTGTTGACTGGGCTAGATTCCGTGAAATCGCCGACATGGTTGGCGCTTATCTCATGGTTGATATGGCACACGTGGCCGGCTTGGTTGCAGCGGGTGTCTACCCCAACCCAATGCCCTACGCAGACGTTGTCACCACGACGACTCACAAAACCCTGCGCGGCCCGCGTGGCGGTTTGATCTTGGCTAAGGCCAATGAAGAAATCGAGAAGAAGCTAAATTCGGCGGTATTCCCCGGTGGTCAGGGCGGCCCCTTGATGCACGTGATCGCCGCCAAGGCTGTTAGCTTTAAAGAAGCGATGGCGCCTGAGTATGTGGTTTACCAAAAGCAGGTAGTAAGCAATGCTAAGGCAATGGCCAAGACCTTCATTGAGCGCGGTATTAATATCGTCTCTGGCGGTACTGAAAACCACCTGATGCTAGTTGATCTGATCGGTAAGTCATACACCGGTAAAGATGCAGATGCAGCACTGGGTGCGGCCAACATCACCGTGAACAAAAATGCGGTACCAAATGACCCGCGCTCGCCGTTCATCACCAGCGGTTTGCGTGTGGGCACGCCGGCGGTAACTACCCGCGGCTTTAAAGAAGCTGAGTGTATCGAGTTGGCGAATTGGATGTGCGATGTGTTGGAAGCGCTGGAAGCAGGCGATGCCACTGCCAAAATCAACGAAGTGAAAGCGAAAGTGCTGGAAATTTGTAAGCGCTATCCTGTTTACGGATAAGTCTGGTGTCGGATGTCTGACGTGTCGGGTTTTTCCGACGTCTGACGTCCGACATCTGTCCCAGGGCTTTATGCATGGTGCGCCAAGCTGTGCTGCAATAAACTCGCAAAGAGGCATTACCTAATATGCGCTGCCCGTTTTGCAATTTTGATGATACCAAAGTAATCGATTCACGCTTAGTGGCGGAAGGCGGACAGGTTCGCCGTCGTCGCGAGTGCCTGTCTTGTTCGGAACGGTTTACCACCTACGAAAGTGCTGAGCTATTGATGCCAAAAATCATCAAAACAGACGGCTCACGAGAGCCTTTTGATGAAGCAAAATTGCGCTCAGGGGTCTTGAAAGCACTAGAAAAGCGGCCGGTCAGTGTTGAGCATATCGAAGCTGAAATTAGCGGCATTAAGCGTCGCTTGCAGGCGACCGGTGAGCGCGAGATCGACAGTCGCGACGTGGGTGAGCAGGTTATGGAAGCCTTGAAAGCCTTAGATCACGTTGCGTATGTGCGGTTTGCGTCTGTATATCGAAGCTTCCAAGACTTAGATGAATTCCGGGCTGAAATTGACCGCCTGTCGGCAGAACCCTGCTCTGGATTTAACGAGTAGTTATGAGCTTTAGCGATGTCGACCTGCGGATGATGGCTGAGGCGCTGCGCTTAGCTGAACGCGGTCGCTATTCAACGAGTCCAAATCCCCGCGTTGGCTGTGTTATTTGTCGCGACGGTCAGCTGATATCGCAGGGCTGGCATCAGCGCGCCGGCGAAGGTCATGCCGAGGTGAACGCCTTGGCGCAATTGAGTGACGCTAAGGGTGCTACCGCTTACGTCACGCTGGAACCCTGCAGTCATCAAGGTCGAACGCCGCCCTGCGCGGATACGCTTGTTCATGCCGGAGTGAGCCGCGTTGTAGTGGCGATGGAAGACCCCAACCCCTTAGTGGCCGGCCGCGGAATTACCCGTCTGCGAGAGGCGGGTATTCATGTTGATTTGGGTTTAATGGCCGCGCAGGCCGAAGCGCTAAACCCTGGTTTTATGCGTCGCATGCGCGGTGGCCTGCCGTGGCTGCGTTTAAAGTCGGCCAGTAGTATCGATGGCAGAACCGCCATGGCATCCGGTGAAAGCCAGTGGATTACCGGCCCTGAGGCCAGAGCCGATGTGCAGAAATTGCGGGCCCAAAGCTGCGCGATTTTAAGCGGTGTAGAAACTATTTTGCACGACGACGCCGCGCTGACGGTGAGACCAGACAGTTTTTCAGTAGAGGATATGTCGGCCCAGGCACTCAAAGGTAAATGGCGTCAGCCGTTGCGTGTGATTGTCGACTCTTCGCTGCGCACGCCGCCAACAGCTAAGTTGTTGGCCGGCGGTGGCGAGGTGTTAATCGCAACGCGAGTGACGGATATTGCCAAGCACAAAGCGCTAATTGCGGCGGGTGCTAAGATTGTAGTCATTGAGGATGATGGCGGCGGCAAGGTCAGCTTGCCCGCTTTGATGCGTTACTTGGCGGATCGCGGCTGTAATGAAGTATTGCTTGAGGCTGGGGCGGTGTTAGCTGGCGCTGCACTTCGCGCGGGCTTGGTGGATGAGTGGTTTGTGTATATGGCCCCGTGTTTAATGGGGAGTAGTGGCCGGCCATTGGTCGACTGGCCGATGGCCGCGATGCAAGAGCAACAGGCTATTGATATCATTGATATCCGCGCGGTGGGTAAAGATTGGCGTATTCAATGCCGCGTGCCAAAAGCCCAGCACAATGGCGCGGAGTAGGCGTAAATGTTCACCGGTATTGTAGAAGCGCAAGGTAGTATCGCCGCGATTGAAAAGCGCGGTGGTGATATGCGTCTACGGATTAGCTGCGCCAGCCTGCCAATGGCTGATGTGAAATTGGGCGACAGTATAGCGAGCAACGGCGTGTGTTTGACCGTGGTTGCTATCGAAAGCGATGGTTTTTGGGCGGACGTCTCTAATGAGACACTCTCACTCAGTACCTTTGCCAATGCTGTTGTTGGTCAATCTTTAAATTTAGAGCGCGCAATGTTGGTGGGTAGCCGTTTTGACGGACACATCGTCAGTGGTCATATCGACGGTGTGGGACGGGTGACAGCTTGCCACAAAGACGCCCGTTCACTTGGCTTACGTATTCAGGCGCCAAGTGAGTTGGCCCGCTATATTGCGAGCAAGGGCTCGATTTGTGTAGATGGTGTTAGCCTGACGGTTAACCGAGTTGAGGCTAGCACGTTTGATTTGAATATTGTGCCGCACACCGCAGCGGAAACCATTATTCAACACTACGGTGTCGGTACGGAAGTTAATTTGGAAGTCGATATGGTGGCGCGTTATCTTGAGCGCTTATTGCAGGCGGACAAGCCTGCGGGGCTTTCTATGGCCACTTTGGCCGACAATGGATTTATAAAGACGCGGAAATAGTCGCCGCCAATCGTCTCGACGAGCTAGGACAGTATTATGGCAATGAGCAAAATAGAAGATCTAATTCAGGATATCCGCCTGGGTAAGATGGTTATTTTAATGGACGACGAAGATCGCGAAAATGAAGGTGATCTCGTTATGGCGGCGGAATGCGTGCGTCCACAAGATATTAACTTCATGGCTAAATATGGCCGCGGATTAATTTGTATGCCGATGACCCGCGAGCGCTGCAAACAGCTAGCTCTGCCGCTCATGGTAGACCGCAACGCCTCAGGCTTTGGCACCAAATTTACCCTGTCGATTGAAGCGACCAAGGGCGTGACAACAGGGATCTCTGCCGCTGACCGAGCCCACACTGTAAGAACCGCTGCGGCGCGTAATGCGGTGGCAGCCGATATCGTTCAGCCCGGCCATATTTTTCCGCTGATGTCGGAGCCGGGTGGTGTACTTAGCCGCGCCGGTCATACCGAAGCTGCCTGCGATTTATCGCGGTTAGCGGGGTTTGAGGCAACTGGCGTGATTTGCGAGATTATGAATGAAGACGGCACCATGGCGCGCCGCGCCGATTTGGAAATCTTCGCTGCTGAACACGATTTAAAAATGGGAACCATTGCCGATCTGATTCACTATCAGGTGTTGAATGAGCAAACCATTGAGAAAATTAGCAGCGCGACTATTTCCACCGACTTTGGCGATTTTGTTCTGCATGCCTATAAAGATTCTGTGGCGGGTGAAATCCATTTCGCGGTACAGAAGGGCGACATTAGTTCTGACACGCCGACCTTAGCGCGTGTGCACCTGGGTTCGTCAGTTCGCGACCTGTTGCAAACCCAGCCACCAGGTTCGACCACCGGCTGGAATATGCACCGCAGCTTAGAAACAATCGCTGCCCACGGTGGCGTGGTGGTGCTACTGGCCAACCGTGAAACACCTGAGTCGATTCTGGCGGAGCTGGGAATCGCGCAGGGCACTAAATCGCCATTGCAAGGAGATAGTGTGCAGTATCAAACGACCTACTTTAATGTTGGTTTGGGCTCGCAGATCCTCCGTGATGTTGGCGTTGGAAAAATTCGTTTGATGGGTGCACCGGTTAAATATAATGCGATCTCGGGTTTCGATCTGGAAGTTGTGGAATTTGTTAGCCCAGATAATATAAGTGCTTAATGACGGTATACATCACGTGAGTGAAGTAACTGCAAAATGGAAAGGAAAGTAGATATGAAAACCATCGAAGGTAATTTCGTCGCGGTAGCTGGAAAGTTTGCGATCGTGGTTGGTCGCTGGAATAGCTTTGTTGTTGAAAGTTTATTAGAAGGTGCCTTAGACACACTGCGTCGTCACGGTGTTGCAGATGACAATATTACTATTGTCCGTGCACCGGGCGCCTTTGAGATTCCGCTGGTTTGCCAGAAGGTTGCAGACAGTAAAAATTACGATGCCATTATTGCGCTTGGCGCTGTCATTCGCGGCGGTACCCCGCACTTTGAATATGTCGCGGGCGAGTGCGTAAAAGGTTTGGCACAGGTGACAATGCAATATGGCGTGCCGGTGGCGTTTGGTGTGCTGACCGTCGATACCATTGAGCAGGCAGTAGAGCGCGCAGGCACCAAGGCTGGAAATAAAGGCGAAGAGGCGGCGATGTCAGCCATTGAAATGGTTAGCCTCCTCAAGCAGTTGTAATTGTTTTAAAACATTGAGCGTGTGCTCAGCATTGTTTCGTGCAGCCTTCACGCGCTTGCACGGTTTTTTATTTGTGGTTTTAACCACTAGCATGAGAATATTTTGTGGCTAATCGTCTTGAGAACCCATCCCGTAATCAGTTGGCGGCAGACCGACGCAAAGCACGTCATTACGCTATGCAGGCATTGTATCAATGGCATATGGCTGGTCAGGCCTTAAATGAAATCGAAGCCCAGTTTCAAGCTGACTACGACATGACCCATGTAGACAAAGAATTCTTCCATGACCTTGTGCATAATATTCCTGCACAACTAACGGCATTGCATGGTCTGTTCGAAAAGCATTTAGATCGAAAATTAACGGACCTGGATCCTATTGAGTTGTGCTTGTTGCGCATGGGCTCCTATGAGCTTCTGCGTCGTATTGATGTGCCCTATAAAGTCGCCATCAATGAAACTATTAATTTGGGTAAGCGTTTTGGCGCCACCGATGGTTACCGCTATCTAAATGGCGTGCTAGACCGGGTTGCGGTGGAGTGTCGCGCGGTTGAAGTGGCTGCAGAAAAGGGCAAGACCGCCAAGCCTAGCGCGCCGAAAAACGCAGAGTAATCTGCGACGAACATACCTATGCCGGCATCTGAATTCGATATAATTCACCGTTATTTTCGCGAAGGTGCCGGACAAATTTCCGGCGCTAACGCAAACACTATTCGCTGTGGTATTGGCGATGATTGTGCAGTGCTAGCCATTCCCGCCGGTGAAGAGTTACTGCTTTCGGTCGACACCTTAGTTGAAACGGTTCATTTTCCAAAGAGCTATTCTCCCGCCTTGCTCGCGCGACGAGCACTTGCTGTGTGTGTGAGCGATTTGGCTGCCAGTGGAGCGACTCCACTAGCGTTTACCTTGGCGCTAACACTGCCAGAGGTTGACGAAGTTTGGCTGGCGGAATTTTCTGCAGCATTGGCAGAGGCCGCCAGTGAATATGCGGTGGTCTTGGTAGGTGGCGATACCACCCGTGGGCCACTGTGCATGAGCTTTCAAGTAATGGGTTCGGCCCCTTCTGGACAAGCCTTGTTGCGGAATGGCGCGCAGGTTGGCGATATTGTTTTTGTGTCGGGCAACGTGGGTGATGCCAACGCCGCCCTGGCGTTTTTAGATACGCAGTCCTCTGACTTACAGCCCTACCAGCGCGAGCTTTTAACGCGCTATCACGCTCCTGCACCGCGTTTAGCGCTAGGGCAAAAACTGCGAAATCTCGCTACCGCAGCCATCGATATTTCAGACGGCCTCGTTGCAGATTTAGGCCATATTTTAAAAGCCAGTGGTGTTGCGGCTGTGCTACGGCTGCAAGATCTGCCACTGTCAGCGGCGCTGATAAAACACGGTGGCGCGATTGATTCTGCCCTCAGTGGCGGCGATGATTATGAGTTGTGCTTTACCGTGCCGGCATCGCGCCGTGCGGACGTTGAGGTCTTAAGTGCGAGCTTGAATTTGGCGCTTACCGAAGTTGGTTATATAGAAGCTGGCAGCGGTTTGCGCTGCTATGACGCGCAACAAAATTTGTATTCACCTCGCGGTGGCTACCAACATTTTTAAAACTGGCTTACATAAAATATGGCAACAAAAATTCCAGTAAGACTATTAAAAAATCCCGTGCACTTACTTTCTGTCGGTTTTGGCAGCGGATTAGCGACGAAGGCGCCGGGAACTTTCGGTACGCTTGCGGCGCTGCCATTTTGGTATGTGTTGCAATTTTTATCGCCGGCAAATTATATCATTGTATTAATTTTAGCATTCGCAGCAGGCGTATATTTTTGTGGCGAAACGGCAAAAGCATTAGGTGTTCACGACCACGGCGGTATCGTTTGGGATGAGTTTGTCGGTTTGTGGATTGCTTTATTTTTAGTCCCCGTGAATATATTTTGGATAGCCCTCGGTTTCGCGCTATTTCGTTTATTTGATATTTGGAAGCCCTGGCCGATCCGGGTGTTGGACGCAAAAGTCCACGGCGGTTTTGGTATTATGATCGACGATGTACTCGCCGGTGTTTATGCATTTTTAGTATTGCAGCTGTGCTTTGTTTTGAGCTGATAAACTCGATAGCGAGTGAAATTTCAAGAGGAATATTATGGTCACCTTAGGAACTCCGTTTAGTGATAGTGCCTGCAAGGTATTACTTTGTGGCGCGGGCGAACTTGGCAAGGAAGTCGCTATTGAACTACAGCGTCTAGGTGTGGAAGTGATCGCCTGCGATCGCTATGAAAATGCACCTGCGATGCAGGTTGCCGATCGCAGTTACACGTTTTCGATGTTAGACGGTGCCGAGTTACGCCGCATTATAGAGTTAGAAAAACCAGATTATATCGTGCCGGAAATTGAAGCGATCGCCACCGATACCCTCGTCGAACTAGAGCGTGAAGGATTTAATGTGGTGCCCACCGCCCGCGCTGCACAGCTCACTATGAACCGCGAAGGCATCCGTCGCCTAGTGGCAGAAAAGCTGGAATTACCAACCTCTAGCTATCGCTTTGCAGATAGCAAAGACGAATTCGACGCCGCTATCGCCGAGATTGGCTTGCCATGTGTAGTGAAACCCATTATGAGTTCGTCGGGTAAGGGGCAAAGTTTAGTAAGACGATTGACGGAAGTTGACGCCGCCTGGAGCTATGCGCAGGAAGGTGGGCGAGCAGGCGCTGGCAGGGTTATCGTCGAAGGCTTTGTTGATTTCGACTACGAAATTACCCTGTTAACAATTCGCCATCGCTGTGGCAGTGACGATACCGCGACAAGCTATTGCGCACCCATCGGTCACTTGCAAAAAGACGGCGATTATCAGGAGTCTTGGCAGCCACAGCCGATGTCTGAAAAAGCATTGCAGCGCTCACAAGACATCGCTAAGCAGGTAACCACAGCCCTCGGTGGCTGGGGTTTATTTGGTGTTGAGCTATTTGTAAAAGGCGACGACGTCATTTTTAGCGAGGTATCGCCGCGACCTCATGACACAGGCTTAGTGACGCTTATCTCACAGGATCTATCCGAATTTGCCCTGCACGCCCGCGCCATTCTCGGTTTGCCGATTCCCAATATTCAGCAATGTGGCCCCTCTGCCTCGGCGGTAATATTGGTCGAGGGCGAGTCTAGGCGCGTGTCGTTTGGTAATCTTGAATACGCTTTGGAGGCGCCGGATACTCAGCTGCGCTTATTCGGTAAACCGGAGGTGAGTGGTAAACGTCGCATGGGAGTAGGTTTAGCCCGCGGCGCAGATATTGAAGAGGCCCGCGCGAAAGCGCTCGCGGTGGCGGGTGCTGTGATAGTGACTTTATAAGTAGCATTTTATAAATTAAGTTTTTATATTTTTGGCGAAATCAATACGCGTACTGGCTTGTTATTCGTATTTTTAGCGCCTACACTTCTTAACTCTTGTCGGGGTGCCCGCGCGTAAGCGCATAGGCTGAGATCGTTTTCGAATCCCGTATTACCTGATCTGGATAATGCCAGCGTAGGAAACAAGATCTTCTCTGCAGGGCTTTCCCTGCGTCGTGGTAATCCTAGAGCCGATCTAATCCCTATTTGGCGTTATCGTTCAACGCTATTGCTTAACGCTGCGTGCGTTTTGGCAAAAAGGGGAAAGAATATGAGTTCATCTGAATATCCATTATTGCGTGATACCGCCAAAGTTGACGCTGCTTCTGTAGAGCCCTTACCGGGTTCCTCAAAAATTTATATGCAGGGAAGTCGCGCCGACATTCAGGTGCCGATGCGCGAAATTAAGCTTACCTCAACCCCGGTACAAGCCGCCGATGGCAGCACGCGTTTGGAGCCAAATCCGCCAGTGCGGGTTTACGATACCTCTGGTGCCTACACTGACCCCAAAGCAAATATCGATATTCGCAAAGGTCTCGTGCCCATTCGGGATCAGTGGATTCTCGACCGCGAGGATACTGAATTGCTTGCTGGCGACAGCTCAGAATACAGCCGCAAGCGCGCAGCAGATTTGAATCTTCAGCAACTGCGTTTCGACCTAAAGCGCAAGCCTCGCCGCGCGCTGGCGGGCAAGAATGTGAGTCAAATGTATTACGCCCGCCGCGGTATTATTACGCCGGAAATGGAATACATTGCCATCCGTGAAAATATGGCTTTGGCTGCGGCGCGTGAAGCGGGCGAGCAGCCGGGGGAGCTGGGTTATCAGCATCCCGGCAATGCTTTTGGTGCCAGTATTCCCAAAGAAATCACGCCGGAATTTGTACGCGATGAAGTTGCCCGTGGCCGCGCCATTATTCCAGCCAATATCAATCACCCTGAATTAGAACCGATGATTATTGGCCGTAATTTTCTAGTGAAAGTGAACGGCAATATTGGCAACTCGGCCTTGGGTTCTTCTATTGAAGAAGAAGTTGCTAAATTGACGTGGGGTATTCGTTGGGGTGCGGACACCATGATGGACTTATCCACCGGCAAGAATATTCACGAAACCCGGGAGTGGATCGTACGCAACTCACCGGTGCCGGTTGGTACCGTGCCTATCTATCAGGCCCTTGAAAAAGTGGATGGCGTTGCCGAAGATTTAACCTGGGAAATTTTCCGCGACACCTTGATTGAGCAAGCTGAGCAGGGTGTGGATTATTTCACGATCCATGCCGGTGTCTTGCTGCGTTATGTGCCGCTGACCGCGAAGCGGGTGACCGGCATAGTATCTCGCGGTGGCTCGATTATGGCGAAGTGGTGTTTGTCACATCACAAAGAAAATTTTCTTTATACCCATTTCGATGATATCTGCGAAATTATGAAGGCCTACGATGTGTCATTTTCCTTGGGGGATGGTCTGCGTCCGGGCTCAGTAGCCGATGCCAATGACGAAGCGCAGTTTGGTGAGTTGCGTACCCTAGGTGAATTGACCAAGCGCGCCTGGGAGCACGACGTGCAGGTGATGATCGAAGGGCCGGGCCATGTGCCCATGCAAATGATCCATGAAAATATGACCGAGCAGTTAAAGCATTGCGACGAAGCGCCGTTCTACACGCTTGGGCCACTGACGACAGATATTGCGCCGGGCTACGATCACATTACCTCTGGTATTGGTGCGGCCCAGATCGGCTGGTACGGCTGTGCGATGCTCTGCTATGTCACCCCCAAAGAACACTTGGGTTTGCCCAATAAAGACGATGTAAAAACCGGCATCATCACCTACAAGATAGCCGCGCACGCAGCAGATTTAGCCAAAGGTCATCCGGGTTCTCAGCTGCGCGACAACGCCTTGAGTAAAGCGCGTTTTGAATTCCGTTGGGAAGATCAATTTAATCTTGGTTTAGACCCGGACACAGCGCGCTCATATCACGATGAAACCCTGCCCAAAGAATCTGCCAAGGTCGCGCATTTCTGTTCCATGTGTGGGCCAAAATTCTGCTCAATGAAAATTACCCAGGACGTGCGTGACTACGCCGCCAAACTTGAATCAGATGATTTGGAATTAGAAATGCAGAAAAAGTCCGCAGAGTTTAAAGAGTTGGGAAGTGAGATATATCTTTCGGGTCGGGCGTCTGAGGTTTAGCGCGTGATCTCTGCATCCGACGTCCGACCCCAGACGTCAGACACTCAACGCATTGGTATCGCCGGCGCTGGCTTGCTTGGTCGCTTGCTTGCGTGGAAGTTGCTGCAGCGTGGCCACCAGGTAACCCTATTCGAGCGCGGTAGTCGCGCCGCTGAACTCAGTGCGGCTAAGGTCGCGGCGTCTATGTTGGCGCCCTATAGCGAAGTAGTTAGCACTGAGCGCTGCGTTTTTGATTGGGGGCGAATGGCCTTGGCATGGTGGCCCCAGGAATTGGCTGCCTTGGCGGAGATAACCGGGCAGCACGTTGATTTTGGCAACAAGGGCAGCGTGGTGGTGGCGCATAAATTAGATGAATCCAGCTTAAACCATTTTGAGCAACAGCTGCGCGGCAAGGTGCAAGACTGCGACGAATTTATTGAGCGGATTGATCGGCGCCGATTAGCCGAGTTAGAGCCAGAGTTGGCAGAGCGATACCACGGCGGATTGTTTTTGGCGGAAGAGGCGTATCTCGATAACGAGGCCTTGCTCATTTCCTTGGAAACAGCGATTAGCAAGCTCGGTGGCAAGTGGCGGGAGTTTAGCGAAGTGCTGAGCGTTGATGCTGGGAAGATTCGCTTGGCAAACGAAGACTATTCGTTTGATTGGGCTATCGATAGCCGAGGCATGGGCGCGAAAGTACAGCTGCCAAATTTGCGCGGTGTTCGCGGTGAAGTGCTGTGGGTTCACGCACCGGAAGTAAATCTGCAACGCCCCATTCGTCTCATGCACCCGCGCTATAAATTATATATCTCCCCGCGCGCCGGAAATCGCTATGTGATTGGCGCGACGGAAATTGAAAGTGAATCGATGAAGCCAGTGACGGTGCGCTCTAGCCTTGAACTCATGTCGGCGCTTTATAGCGTACACAGTGGTTTTGCCGAGGCGACCGTACTGCACGCCTACGCTCACTGTCGACCGGCGATGCCAGATAATTTGCCAGAAATAAAATGTGCAGATGGCTTGTTGGTGGTGAATGGACTTTATCGGCACGGCTATTTACTCAGTCCTCATGTGCTTGAATCGGCCTTGGCGATGCTGGGGAAGCCGGGAGTCGGGCAGCGATATGCTTGACGGGTGATGGCAGATGCAAAGGCTACTTGCATCTGCGGTTCTGCGTTTACCGTCTCCCATCAAGCGTTCAGCTCGGTAGTTAGGGGATACGATGCCGTCCGATGTCGGGCGATATAGGTGATTTTACGTCTGACGTCAGTCTTCCGACGTCCGGCCGGTGATACAGAGTACTAAAATGACGACATCAATTATTACCGTCAGTGTAAATAATGAAAGCAGAGATTGCGCCCCAGATCAGCCCCTAGCTCAGTTATTAACGATCTGGGGTTTTGAAGCGGGGAAGGTCGCAATCGCAGTGAATCAAAGCTTTGTGCCGCGTTCGCAGTATAAAAGTTGCTGCTTGGAACATGGCGACAAAGTGGATGTGCTAGCGCCGGTGCAGGGAGGGTGATGATGCGATGTTGGATGTCCGAAGTCAGGTGTCTGACGATAAGCACGGTTTTCACATCAGACATTAAACGTCCGACGTCCGACCAATAACCTAGAGTTTTAAAATGAAGATACCAGCAACAGACACTATGCCCCCCGATATATGGACCCTTTACGGCCAAACATTCAATAGCCGACTGTTAATAGGTAGTGCGTTATATCCATCGCCTGCCATTATGAGCGATGCAATCACCGAGTCCGGCGCGGAAATTGTTACCGTGTCTCTGCGCCGCCAGTCTCCAGAGCAGGGTGGTGGCGAATCATTCTGGCGCCAGCTCAAAGAGTTAAAGAAAACCATGCTGCCAAATACCGCTGGCTGCCATAGCGCCAAAGAAGCGGTGACCTTAGCGCAGATGTCGCGGGAATTATTTGAAACAGACTGGTTGAAGCTAGAAGTTGTCGGCGATGATTACAATCTACAGCCCGATCCCCTTGCTACGGTCGCGGCTGCTGAGCAATTAATTAAACTTGGTTTTAAGGTGTTTCCCTACTGCACCGATGATCTAGTGATTTGCCAGCGACTGCGCGATGTCGGTTGCCAGGTTTTAATGCCTTGGGGCTCGCCCATCGGAACCGGACGCGGTTTGATGAACCCTTATAATTTGCAGACTATTCGTGACCGCATTCCCGAGTTGCCATTAATTGTGGATGCCGGCATTGGCAAACCATCTCACGCTGTACAGGCCTTGGAGCTGGGTTACGACGGGATACTGTTGAATACTGCGATTGCGCAGGCGGGTAATCCGGTTTTGATGGCCAGCGCATTTAAGCACGCGATTGAGGCCGGTCGCCAAGCTGCCCTAGCCGGTGCGATGCCAGAGCGCCAAACGGCATCGCCGTCGACGCCGACCTTAGGGATGCCGTTTTGGCATCAGCAGTGATACGGCGATCCTAAATCTGAACGGGAGCTATCTGCGTAAACGTCGTTACGCGCAGTTCGCCAATCTTGGTGTGGCTTAGACTAAAAATACATAACAATAGCAGAGGATCTTATGCTCAAAATTCATCATCTAGGTATGTCTCGTTCAGATCGCAGCATCTGGTTGGCCGAAGAATTGGGTTTGCAATATGAGTTGGTGACCCATACTCGCAATGCGGAAACGTTTCGTTCACCGCAGTCGCTATGGGATGTCAGTCCGATGGGTAAGGCGCCTGTGATTGAAGACAAGGGCCAGACAATTCCTGAATCCGGTGCGATTGTTGAGTATCTTCTAGAAAACTATAGTGAGGGGCGTTTAAGGCCAGCGAAAGGTACGCCAGCCTATATTGATTATTTACACTGGATGCATGCCGCCGAGTCGACACTGATGACGCCGATATTTATTAATATGTTAAGTGTGATGACGGCAAGTGATGCGCCGGGCTTAAAAGCCTTTTGCGACGGCGAGTTTAAAACCGTGTTCACTTACATGAATAATATTCTCGGCGAGCGGGATTATATTGCCGGGGACTTTTCCGGAGCCGATATTATGGTCGCGTTTCCTTTGATGATGTTGGAGTCACCCTTATTTGCGCAAGCCGGCGACGAGACGGGCAAGGCGTTTTTACCTTATCCAGCTATTCAGGCTTACTTAAATCGCCTGCGCGCGCGGCCAGCGTGGTCAAAAGCTGAGGCGATTTTTAAGGCGTGATGTTGTTGCTTACTCCTGTTTTGCGTGACTCGACCATCCTGGGGCTTGTTGAGGGAGCTACTCCCTCATCAAAGTGAAGTATGTCGGCTGATATGGCAGTGAATTACACTCTTACAAAATAATGAAAATAGTAAGAGGCGATAATATGCATCTCGGCTTTAGTTCCATGAACACTGTCAACGATCAAGAACCGGCACAACTCGCGAAAACATTGGAGGACGCCGGTTTTGAGTCCCTGTGGTATGGCGAGCACAGTCATATTCCACGCTGTAGAACAACAGCTTACCCGCCGGGCGGTGAGTTACCCGAGCCGTACAAGGAAATGATGGATCCTTATATTTCGCTGATGGCGGCGGCGTCGTCGACCACGCGATTAAAGCTGGGCACTGGCATTGCGCTGCTGATGGAGCGTGAGCTATTTTCCCAGGCCAAAACCATTGCCACACTGGATCGGCTATCTGGTGGCCGAGTTATTATTGGCACTGGCGTGGGCTGGAATCAGGAAGAGTTTGAGAATGTAACAAGCCTGCCTTGGCAGCGCCGCTATTTGGCGATGAAAGAAACCGTGGCGGCGACGAGAGCCTTGTTTCAGGACGAGGCGCCAGAGTATCACGGTGAATTCATTGATTTTGACCCAGTGTGGTTTGAGCCAAAACCCCTGAACATTCCAAAGATGATATTTGGTGCGATGGGGCCGCTGGGTGTGCGTCACGCTGCACAGTGGGCAGACGGATGGATGCCGGTGGATGTGGCGTTACCGGATGTCGGTGCCGCTATTAAAGATTTTCGTAAACAGGTAAGTGACTTTGGTCGCGATCCCGACGTAGTAGAGATTACCTTGGTGGTGATGGGCGAGATAACGCCTGATTTACTCAAACGCTACCGAGACTGCGGGGTGGCTCGCTGTAATATTGGTGTCGGCATGCAAAATTGGAATAAGCCTGAGATCGTCATGCCCATGATTGAGCAATACTCCAAAATCATTGCGCAGTTATAAACCGCATCGCGCTTTGTAAAGCCAAAGGCATGCGCCTGGGTGCGTCGGAGGTCGGCGGTCTGACGTTAAACGCATTCGCCTTGCTCATCTGGATACTCGGTCGTGGCCGAGTATGACGGTGATTCGGTCACAGCCAAGTCGACAGGATAACTCTCCAGCCCTCTAATCGTCATCCTCGACCCCGATCGAGGATCCAGTCCGAGCTTTGTATCACTCCGCAATGTGCCGTGGTGTCGTCGGATGTCGGAGGTCGGCGGTCTGACGTTAAATGCATTCGCCTTGCTCATCTGGATACTCGGTCGCGACTGAGATTGAATATGCGCAAGGAGGAAATACGATCTCTTGCCATCGTTAGCATTTTCTTTATGTACGTTGATCAAACCGTAAGCAAATGAAAATAGGCGCTGGGAAAGTGCCCCATTTTTCATGAAGGCAGTTATCATGTGGCACTGAATATGGACCATCACTTCATTGCCGCCAGGAGACGTGCATGCCACATGAAAGCAGCCTGTTACAGGCAACTGTCGTTTTATTATTGGCGGCGGTATTCGTTGTGCCTTTGGCAAAGCGCTTGCAGCTCGGCGCTGTGTTGGGCTACTTGATCGCGGGTGTTGTGATTGGCCCCGCTGCACTGCAGTTGATACACAACCCCGAAAACGTCGCGCACTTTTCAGAATTCGGCGTGGTATTGCTACTGTTTATCATTGGCCTAGAGTTGTCACCGCGCCGACTGTGGCTAATGCGCAAGGCGGTATTCGGTGTCGGCTTGACGCAGGTTGCTCTGAGCGGAATGGTAATTGGCGGTGTCGCTTATCTCGGTTTTTCGCAGTCGTGGCAGACCAGTGTGGTACTGGGCTTAGGCTTGGCGCTGTCGTCCACCGCCTTCGGTTTGCAAATTCTTGCCGAGCGCAAGCAGTTAAACAGCTCCCATGGGCGCATGGCATTCGCGATATTGTTATTTCAAGATATTGCCGCCATTCCCTTGATAGCTTTGGTGCCGTTGCTGAGCGGCAGTAGTGGTGCCGATGACGCCAGTGCGGGTTCGGTACTGCGTATTTTATTGAGCATTGCGGCGGTGGTGGTGGGTGGCCGCTACTTGCTACGCCCGATATTCCGCATGGTGGCGAAGACAGGCCTGCAGGAAGTATCGACGGCCACCGCGCTGCTTGTCGTGGTGGGCACCGCTTGGTTAATGGATGCGGTGGGCGTATCGATGGCGCTGGGCGCTTTCCTAGCCGGATTGCTATTAGCTGATTCGGAGTATCGCCACGAATTGGAGTCGCAGATAGAGCCGTTTAAAGGCTTATTACTAGGGCTTTTCTTTATTAGCGTGGGTATGACTGCCGACATCCAATTGCTGGCGACAATGCCGTTGACGGTGCTGGGTTTAACGGTTTTGCTCATGGTAATAAAGCTGCCAATACTCGCCTTGGTCGGCAATGTGCTGGGCGGTTTGGATCGTCGCAGTGCGCTGCGTTTAGGTGTTGTTCTCGCGGCGGGAGGTGAGTTTGCCTTTGTGGTGTTTCAAATCGCGAAAGATCATCAGCTGTTAGACGTGACATTACATAGCACGCTAATCCTTGCCATTACTTTGTCGATGGCGCTAACGCCACTGCTGATTATGTTGCTGGTAAAGATGCACAAGCCAGTGCCGGTCAGCCAGGAAGTGCCGCCGGAGTACGAGCAGATCGAGAGCGACGAGCCAAGGGTGGTGATTATCGGCATGGGCCGGATGGGACAAATTGTTGCCCGTATTTTGCGGGCGCAGCGGATACCGTTTGTGGCCTTAGACTTGTCGGTTGATACCATTGAGCTGTCCCGTAGTATCGACAGCATGCCGGTATATTATGGCGACCCGATGCGGCCAGAAATACTGCGCGCGGTTGACGCGGATAAGGCCGAGTATTTTGTACTGACCGCCGACGACCCGGAGACAAATATTAAGATTACCGAGTTGGTCAGCCGCCTGTATCCGCATATCAAATTTATTGCCCGTGCCCGCAGTCGATTCCATGTTCACCGCTTGTTGGAATTGGGCGCAAGGCCAATTCGCGAAACCTTTCACTCGAGTTTGGAGATTAGCCGCGAGACTTTGATTGGACTTGGCTTGAGCCCCGAGCGTGCCGAGGCTCGTATACAGCGCTTCCAGAGTCACGACGAAGCGTTGCTGGTCGAGCAGCACAAAGTGTTCAACGATCGCGATGCGCTAATTCAAAGTGCGCGCGAAGCCCACGATGAGCTGCAGGCATTATTTGATGCCGATGTAATTGAAGAGCGCGGCGTTTGAGTTTGTCGCACTATTAACAGCGGTTGGCTGGGCGATAGGTAATAGCGCGGGTGCGTATCATGTACTGCGCGGTGTAGCTAAAAATTTATAAATAGGATTGGTGTTCCGGTGATCATAGACCCATTTTTTTATTTTTGTGCTGTGCCGGCAATTCTGATCTTTGGTATGGCAAAGGGTGGTTTTGGCGGCGGCATTGCGGTGGTATCGGTGCCGTTAATGAGCTTGGCTATTTCGCCGATACAGGCTGCAGCGATATTGCTGCCAATTCTACTAGTGATGGATGCGGTTGCGCTCTGGAGCTTTCGTGGGCAGTGGGACCGGCTAAATATAAAAATCCTACTACCTGGCGCAGTGATTGGTATTGTGTTGGGTAGCATCGGCTTTCGCTATTTATCAGAAGACATGATCCGCATTCTCATTGGCGTGATCGCGGTTTTATTTTGTTTGAATTACTGGTTTAAACCAAGCTCGGCGAAGGCGCAGGGACCAAGTATTATTCGCGGTGGATTTTGGGGCGCAGTTGCGGGGTTTACCAGTTTTGGCATTCACGCGGGCGGCCCGCCGGTGAATATGTATCTGTTGCCGCAGCGCCTAGAGAAATCCTTGTTGATGGGCACAATGGCGATATTTTTTGCGGTAGTGAATGTGATAAAACTTATTCCCTACAGCCTGCAGGGTAGCTTCGATCACACTAACTTACTCACTGCCGCGGTGTTAATGCCGCTGGCGCCAGTCGGTGTTCGGCTGGGCTTTTACTTATTACATAAAGTTAGCGAAAAAACGATTTATCGAATTTGCTACTTTTTCCTTTTTATTGTCGGTATCAAGCTATTGTTCGACGGCGGTCAAGGCGCTTGGTCGACGTATTTTTAAGCGGTATTTAAACGTAGTTTAGCTCTTTGGGATGGCATAAGTTCCCACCGCGTGAGCAACCATTCTGTCGTCACCCTCTGAGTACAAAGACACTTCGCCGATCACCAGTTGGCGGCCCACTTTAATAAGCTTACATTCGCCGATAATATCTTTGCCGGCGCTGGGCTTGCGTAAAAAGTTAATATTTAGGCTTGTGGTAACCGCTAGTGCGACAATGCCAATCTCGCCGAGAATTGCAGCGTATAGTCCGACGTCAGCGGTGGTCATTAAGGTTGGGCCAGAGACGGTGCCGCCAGGTCGCAGGGCTTGCTCGTCAACGCGATAGCGCACCGTGGCAGACTGCGGGCCAATGGCATCTACTGAGCAGGGGCTTTGCGGAAACTCCCGCGCAAGGAAGGTGCTGATTTCGTCGATGTTGGCCATTATGGAATTCCTTAGAGTGTGCGGGAGTAGATTTTTGAGGGCTATTTCGAGTGGTGGTAATTATAATACAGCTTTTTCTTATCCCCCTTTTATTGACCTAACCGATGCGATCAGCCAGTATTCGCAAGCTCAAAAATGAGTGTAAACGCACGGTAGGGTATTTAAACATATACTGCCATTACGTCATTCTTAACTGATTATAAGAATGTATCACACAGGGAGGTGGTCACGATGCCACGTAGTTTTTTCAATAAGGTACTGCTCATTTGGGCTTTATTCTGCACTCAGGCGCAAGCTCAAGACACACTGGCGGAAGAAGGCTATTCGGCTCGTGCAATTGTCACTGCCGGTTTTACCAGCGGCGGTGACACCTTAGTCGACGTGGAATTTGAGGGTGGTGATGACGACCAGATTAAGGCAGGCGGCGCATTCCTGTTTGGGTTTGGCGTTGAATTTTTAGCTGCTGACCGTCGCTCTGCTGTGCAATTAAGCGCGAATTATCATTTCGATAGTATCGACGCAGAAAATGGCGAGGCGAGTTTTGAGCGCTATCCATTAGAAGCCATTCTCTTTGGCGTACGCGAACGTCATCGCTTTGGCGCGGGGCTGACGGTACATCTTTCGCCAACCGCGATGGTGAAAATGGATGGAGCTGGGCGAGATTCTATCAATTTTGATCCCGCTGCCGGATTGATTCTGGAGTATGACTATCTAGTCATGGATCATTTGTGGCTGGGTACCCGCTTTACGCTGATCAACTACAAGAAAGAGACTTATTTTGGCTCGGAGTCCTTCGACGGTAACCACATTGGCTTGATGGCCCACTTTCGATTTTAGAGCGTCATCGCGAGCGCATTGTCGGTCTTAAGCAATTCATTGAGATAGGCGACAATGCGCCTTTGCTAGCCTCCGCTATACTGATCATAGCGGAGACCGATATTTAGAGGATTTATGGCAAGTCGTAAAAAGCCGATCGCGTGGACTATTGCCGGTTCAGATTCCGGCGGTGGAGCTGGTATCCAAGCCGATCTAGCCACCTTTCATGATTTTGGTGTACATGGCTGCACAGTCATTACCGCCATCACTGCGCAAAATAGTTTTGCTGTTGGTCATGTCTCGGTGACACCTCGGCGTACTTTGGCCGCGCAAATAAATGCCCTCGACAGCGACTTGCAGGCGGATGTTATCAAGCTAGGCATGCTCGCCTCAGAAGATGTGGTCACGATGGTGAGCAAGTATTTAGATAGCTTCCCAGGGTTTGTTGTTTGCGACCCCGTGATGGTATCAAGCTCTGGTGGCGAGCTGATGCCTAGCGGCATTAGTGACCTACTGATCGAGAAATTATTACCCCGCGCAGATTTACTAACGCCGAATTTGAGCGAGGCAGAAACCCTTCTTAATCGCGGTATTGATGGCCTTGACGATGTCGAGCGAGCCGCGGCAGATATCGTTGCGCTGGGTGCGCGGTCGGTACTGATAACCGGCGGTCATTTAAGTGCGCGCAACAATGAGCGCCACGATTATTGGACCGACGGTGAGCAGGGTTTTTGGCTCAGCGGCCCCAATATCGATACCCTAAATACCCACGGCACTGGCTGTAGCCTTTCCTCCGCGATTGCGGCGGTGGTGGCGCGGGGTTACTCATTGCCAGATGCCTTAGTGATTGCCAAGGCCTATGTCAGCCAGGGGCTGCGTATGTCGGTACAGCTTGGCAGTGGCCCCGGGCCGGTGGTGCACATAGGTTGGCCACAGCATGCCATCGATTTCCCCGGTTTGAATCGCCGGCTACCCGCACATGGTAAGCGGGTGAAATTTGCTTCCTGTGACGGAGAGTTAGGGCTTTATCCGGTGGTAGACAGCGCCGCTTGGATAGCTCGTTTATTGGCCTGTGGCGTAAAGACTATCCAGCTGCGATCTAAAGATTTATCCGGCGATGCCCTGCAGCAAGAAATTCGCGAGGCTGTTGCGATTGGTAAAAAGTTTAATGCGCGGGTTTTCATCAATGATTACTGGCAGCTCGCGATAAGCGAGGGCGCCTACGGTGTTCATCTGGGGCAGGAAGATTTAGATACCGCCGACATTGCCGCCATTGCGGAGGCCGGATTGCGCTTGGGGGTGAGTACCCACACCTATTACGAAGTAGCAAGGGCGCATAGTTTGCGGCCGAGCTATATTGCCATCGGCCCGGTGTACGCCACCACCAGTAAGCAAATGCCCTGGATTCCCCAGGGCCTGCCACAGCTGCGACGCTGGGTGGGCATGTTGTCTGCGGATTACACCTTAACCGCCATCGGCGGTATTGATAGCAAGCGCGCTAAAGACGTTCTGGCAACGGGGGTGGGTAGTGTTGCCATGATCAGTGCCATTACCCAGGCCGACGACCCAGAGGCCGTTGTCGCAGAATTAATGGCACTTCACGAGACTAGCGCGTGATGGCAAGAACTATCAGTGTGTTGCTTGCTGTCCTGGCTAGCGCCCTCGCGGTCGCGGCGCCGGCCCAGATTGTGGTGCGAGGCTTGTTTCAACAGGCTGCGCTATTAGAAATCGACGGGCGTCAGCAATTGCTGCGCGCGGGTCAGCGAGACTCCTCGGGCATATTATTGGTGTCGGCCACCCCCCGCGAGGCCGTGGTAGACATCGAGGGGCGACGTAAAACACTGACGCTGAGCAAACATATTGGCGCGAAGTACAGCGAGCCCTCGCCAAGCTCAGTGTCATTGCACAAAAACAGTAATAAAGAATACCGCACCCGCGTCAGCATTAATGGTCAGAGCGCCGATGCGCTTGTGGATACCGGCGCCACCTCGGTCGCCATGAGTTCGAGCCAGGCAGATCAGCTGGGTATTTTTTATCGCGATGGTGTTCCGACCTCAGTCGCCACAGCAGGAGGTATTAAGCCGGCCTTTGGGATAATGTTAAGCCGCGTTGAAGTGGGTGATATCAAGACACAGCAGGTCGCTGCGGTGATTATTGAAGGCGATTACCCCCATATTATTTTGCTTGGAATGAGCTTTTTAGAGCACATCGATCTGCAGGAGCGGGACAATATCCTAGTCCTAACCCCCCGTTATTAGAGACCTCGCCAATGATTATTCCCTCAGTGGTCGCCTCGCGGTCGTCGTGCTGGTAAAATGCGCGACCGGATTTGCTCGTGGAGATACCCGTGGCAGTTAGCTTTATAGAATCCTCTAAGCTTCCCACCCCTTGGGGGGTGTTTGATATTCATGGTTTTGAGGACACCGACAACGGCAAAGAGCATGTTGTTTTAAGCCTTGGCGACATCAGCGATGGTGAGCCTGTTTTGGCGCGGGTGCATTCTGAGTGCCTTACTGGCGACGCGCTGTTCAGCATGCGCTGTGACTGTGGCTCGCAACTGCGTGCAGCCTTAGAAAAAATTGCTGAAGAAGGGCGCGGCGCTTTGTTTTATTTGCGCCAAGAAGGTCGTGGCATCGGTCTGCTGAATAAAATTCGCGCCTATAAACTGCAAGATGCCGGCGCCGATACCGTCGAAGCCAACGAGCAACTAGGCTTTGGTGCTGACATGCGCGACTACAGTTTACTGGCGGTGATGTGCGAGCATTTGAACATCACCAAAGTGCGCTTGATGACCAATAACCCGCGCAAGGTAAACGCCCTTACCGATCAGGGTGTTGAGGTTGTAGAACGTCTTCCTTTGCAAACCGGACAAAACCCCCACAATGCAAAATATTTGGCGACTAAGTCGGGCAAGCTCGGGCATTTGTTTTAGCCATTTTGCTGGGCAGATTAATAAAGCGTCTTTGTGCGTTTTATTAATCTGTCGTTTTAAAATTAGTAATTAATTTTACTGACGCAGAATTTTCTCCATTGCTTTCCCTATAGCCAGCTCGTCAATCAATTTGTCTAAATAGCGAATTTTTTGCATCAACGGATCTTCAACGTCCTCTACTCGGACTCCGCACACCACCCCTTTTATAAGTGATGTGTTGGCATGTAATTCCGGTGCTTGCGCAAAGAACGTTTCTACGTCGTTATTCTGCTCCAGTTGCTGCTGCAAGCCGGCCTCGTCGTAGCCGGTTAACCAGTAAATTATTTCATTAACCTCCGCTTTGCTGTGATTCTTGCGTTCTGCTTTATTGAGATACATCGGATAAAGGCTGGCAAATGACATGCTGAAGATTCGATGTTTGGACATTGTGCATCTCCTGGAATATGGAGGTAGTGATCGCTGCCCTGAACAGCCAGTGTCGGGATTGGTTTCCGTTTCATAATTAAGTGTAAAGGTAACGGCTGCCGGTTTGCGGGGGGGTTTCCCATCGTAAAAAGTATTCGAACTATAAAAATAGGGAATAAAAGTATTATTTATTTTGTTTTCATGAGCGTTGGCGGCATGGCGCCTACTATTTATATTTGCTAAATATTCATTGAGCGAAGCTTATGCCTCTCCGCTTTAATTTGACCGTTAGTGCTGGTCGCGGATAATTTAGCAGGTGGTGCTGTTCAGATTAATGCTGTGCTACCTCAGCTTTGTGCAGCGGCGCTAAGACTGGCGTGTAGCTCTGGAATGGAGGCACTGCGGCGGCGAATGCTGCCGATAATACCGTTGCTATCTAAGCCAATATCGCTCAGCAATTGCGGGTGCTTGCCGTGGTCAATAAACTGGTCAGGTAGGCCAAGTTGCAATACGGGTATGCAGCGACCTTGCTGGTTCAGATACTCGCACACGGCACTGCCCGCGCCACCGGCGATCACGTTTTCTTCTAGTGTGACTAGCAGTGTGTGGCTGTCAGCCAGCGAATCAATCAGGGCAGTGTCTAGCGGTTTAACAAAACGCATATCGGCCACCGTGGCGCCGATTTCGTCAGCGGCGCTCAGCGCCGATGACAGCAGGGTACCAAAACTCAGAATAGCGATTTGTGTGCCTTCGCGAACCAGTCGGCCCTTGCCAATCTCCAGCGGGGTCATATTCGTTTCAATGCTGACGCCGGGGCCAGTGCCGCGGGGATAGCGAACGGCCGCTGGACCGGGGTATACATAGCCGGTATGAAGCATTTGCCGTGTTTCGTTTTCGTCGGCGGGCGCCATCACAATCATATTGGGTATACAGCGCAAAAAGCTCAGATCAAAGGCGCCGGCGTGGGTGGGGCCGTCTTCGCCGACTAAGCCCGCGCGGTCGATGCCAAAGGTAACGTCTAAATTTTGCAGCGCAATATCGTGAATGAGCTGATCGTAGGCGCGCTGTAAAAAGGTGGAGTAAATAGCGACAACGGGCTTGAGGCCATCGCAGGCCATACCGGCGGCGAGGGTTAGCGCGTGTTGTTCGGCAATGGCGACATCGTAGAAGCGCTCGGCAAAGCGTTCAGAGTATTCCAGCATGCCAGAGCCTTCGCACATAGCTGGGGTGATCGCGACTAGCTCGGGGCTTTTTTCCGCTTGATCGCAGAGCCAGCTACCAAAAATATCCTGATACTTTGGCAGCTTGGCTTTTGCCGCTGGAATCTGGCCATTTTTAGGCTTGGGCTCAATTTTTGAAATGGCGTGGAAGCCCACCGGGTCTTCTTCCGCGGGGGTAAATCCTTTGCCCTTTTTGGTCATGATGTGCAGCATTTGTGGGCCGGGTAGCTCGCGCAAATTGCGCAGGGTTGGCACCAAAATGTTGAGATCGTGACCGTCGATGGGGCCGATATAATTAAAGCCCAGCTCTTCAAACAGCGTCGCAGGTGAGACCATGCCCTTCATATATTCTTCGAGTCTAGCCGCAATATCGGTTGCCGAGCGCGGAAATTTCTTGAGAACGGTTTTGCCGCCACTGCGAATCTGGTTGTAGGTTTTGGACGCCCACATTTTTGAGAAATAGGTATTCAGGCCGCCGGTATTTTTGGAAATCGACATTTGATTGTCGTTAAGCACCACTAACATATTGGCGCCGGTGTGGCTGGCGTGGGTAATGGCCTCAAAGGCCATGCCGGCAGTCATAGCACCGTCGCCAATAACGGCGACGGTGTGGCGGTCTAGCTTCTGTTGACGAGCGGCAATCGCCATGCCTAAGGCCGCGCTGATGCTGGTGCTGGAGTGACCAACGCCAAAGGTGTCGTAAGGGCTTTCTTCCCGCTTAGGAAAGCCCGCTAGCCCGCCAGCTTGGCGCATGCCGCCCATGCGTTCGCGGCGGCCAGTTAAAATTTTATGGGGGTAGCATTGGTGGCCAACATCCCAGACCAAACGGTCGTCGGGGGTGTTGTAAATATAGTGTAGGGCAATGGTGAGTTCGACGACGCCCAAGCCAGCGCCAAAGTGGCCTCCCGTTTGGCCGACGGTATAGAGCAGGTATTCCCTTAATTGCAGGGCCAGCGCGCCGAGATCGTGTTCATCTAGGCGGCGAAGATCGGCTGGAGAGTCGATCGTGTCCAGCAGTGGTGTCGCTGGCCTTATGAGAGGGATTTCCTGAAACATCTAGCGTAAACCCAGTACCTGTAAAGGGGCGAGATTGTAAACGAATTTAACCTATTTTACCTATTCGTACGCGGCATTGTGGCTATTTCTAAGGCTAGCCGAGTATTCGACAACTCAATACTACGTGGTTGCGCTGCCATTAAGACTTAATGTTGGCGGTCAATAATATAGTGAGACAGCGCGCGCAGTGGTGCGGCCCGCTCATCGAACTCGCTCAGGGCGTCGAGTGCCCGCTGGTGCAGTTCTGCCGCTAGGGCTTTGGCTCCCGGCATACCCAGCAGCGCAGGGAAGGTCGGCTTGTTGAGCGCTTGATCGGCACCCTGGGTTTTACCCAGTGTTTCGGTATTACTTTCAATATCGATAATATCGTCTTGCACTTGAAATGACAGTCCGATGGCCTTGCCGTATTCATCTAACTTGGCGGCTTGGGCTGGGCTGGCTTGGCACCAGCTTGCGCTCATACTGATTGCCACCCGAATGAGCGCACCGGTTTTGAGCTGATGCATGGTTTGCAGGGAGTGTAGGTCTAGTTGCTGATTCACCGAGGCGAGATCGATCGCTTGCCCGCCGACCATGCCGCGTGGGCCGGCGGCGGCACTGAGTTGGCGAACAAGCGCGAGTTTGGTGTCGGCATTGTTTCCCGGCAGATTGGCGAGTAATTCAAAAGCCCGCGCTTGCAGGGCGTCGCCCACCAAAATGGCCGTTGCCTCGTCGAAGGCGATGTGACAGGTGGGCTTGCCGCGGCGCAGTTTGTCGTTGTCCATGGCAGGTAGATCGTCGTGAACCAGTGAGTAGGCATGAACCATTTCAATGGCGCAGGCGATGTCGTCAAGGCCGTCTATATCGCTATTTAGCGCTTGTGCAGTGGCATAAACCAAGGTCGCGCGCACGCGCTTGCCGCCATTCATTAGGCTGTACAAGCTCGCTTCGCCAAGGGTGTTTAAGTGCTTGCTGGCGTCCATATCGGCGAACTCACTGCCGGTATTTTGCAGGCGCGCGGGCAGGGCTTGCTGTACTCGGTGCTGGCAAGCAGCGAGAAAGTCCGAAAACTCCCAACTCATTTATTAATTATCCGTATCGAGGGTTTTACTGACGATTTCGCCGTCTTTTTCCATTAATAGCTGCACTTTTTGCTCGGCGTCAGCCAGTGACTGCTGGCAATCGCGGCTCAATTGCATGCCACTTTCAAACGCTTTTAGCGAATCTTCTAAGCTGAGTTCGCCAGATTCCATACTCTGAACCAGCTTTTCCAGTTCACTGAGTGATGTTTCAAAATTGACAGTCTTTGCCTTGGGCATCAGCCTCTCCTGAGCGGTGAGTGGGATCGTCGTGGGGGCGTATTCTAGCAGTGTCTGCAGCGATGAGGGTAATTCCGCACTGTCAGCGGCGGGATTTTCGATGATAATAGGCGCAGTTTTTAAGAAATAGGGAAAAGTGGTTCGCAATGCACTACCGGTCGATATTAGAATTTTGGTTCGCCGAGCTGCCGCCGTCGGCATGGTTTACGAGTAGCGCGGAACTAGATAGCACAATCGCGCGACGTTTTGGCGATATACATCAGTCCGCGCTTGCTGGTGAATTATATTCCTGGCGCCATAAGCCACAGGGTCGCTTAGCAGAAATTATTGTGTTGGATCAGTTCTCGCGCAATATTTATCGCGATACCCCGCGGGCATTTGCCGCCGATGGGCAGGCTTTGGTGCTCACTCAGGAAGCTTTGCGTGTGCATGCCGATGCTGAATTAACGGAGGAGCAGCGCGTTTTTTTGTATATGCCTTATATGCATAGCGAATCGGCGGCAATTCACAACGCGTCGGTGCGACTATACGAAACACTGGGCCGAGAAGAAAATTATCGCTTTGCCCTTGCTCATCAGCAGGTTATTGAGCGCTTTGGTCGCTATCCACATCGCAATGCGATTTTGGGTAGGGCCTCATCAGACGAAGAACTCGCGTTTTTGAAAGAACCGGGCTCATCTTTTTAAGACCTACCAGGTCATATAATTTATGTGAATTGCCTAGCGCGGCCACTTTGCAGGTTGTTGATTTTCGTTTTCGAGGGCGCCAATGCAAGCGGAAGGCCGCCCCGCCAAAAACGGGCGAAATGAGGGAGTTTATACGTTATAAATGACCAATTTGAGCCGCGTTATAACCAACAGCAGGCGCTTTAGGCGACGCGGCAGTGGCTACGCAGATAGATAATCAACAGCCTGCTAGGGTGGCTGAAGGAGAAATTTCCTTGTAGGCTGCGCCAAGATAATCGCACTGGAGTAGATGTATGCGACACCTGTTGCCGCTGAGCGCAGTATTGTTTTGCCTATTTGCCGTCTCGGCTCAGGCTGAGTGCGCCTTTCCTGATAGTGATAGGCGTGAGGCTCCTGAGTGGCTGTGCAGTCTGGATAACTATGAAGGGGCGGACTTTCTTGCTTATGGAGATAAAAGCCGTCTGCCGTCTATATCTTTGCAAAATCGACTTGCCGGTAAGGACGCGATGATTGCGGTGGTGGGTAATTTGTTGGCCTATGCAAAGGCGGAGCTTGCCACGCAGCTTCCTACGGAAACCGAACTTGTTTTGCCCGCCGCGGAAGATTTGAGTCGGGTGGCAAAATTCAAAGGCGTGAAAATTTTAGAAAAGGCGGCTAGTCCGCAGCGCCATCTCTATGTTTTAGCGGGTGTTAAGCCGGAAGTTCGCGACGCCTTGATTGCGGTTGCTAAAAAAGAAGTGTTGAACGCAAACAAAAAACGCTTGGTCGCTCAAATCGGCAAAGACGAGTGGTTAAAACTCCTTGCAACAAACTAATATGAATCACCAGCGGAAGTGCCCGCCGGTGATTGTTTTAGCGGCTTAGACCAGTTCTGATGTGCAGCTTGGGCAGCGACTTGCCTTGAGTGGGATGGCGCTAATGCAGTGAGGGCACTCTTTAGTGGTTGGCTCTGCTGGTGCGGCTTCCTCTTCCTTGCTTTTCATATTGTTCATGGCTCTTACCAGCAGGAATACGGCAAACGCGACGATAATAAAACTAATGACGGCGTTGACGAAAATCCCGTAGTTAATCGTAACCGCGCCAGCGGCTTTGGCTGCGGCGAGCGTGGCGTAGGGCGCGGCGACTTCGCTACCCTCCTTTATGGTTATAAATAGCTCAGCAAAATCGACCCCGCCCATCAAAATACCAATCGGCGGCATAATGATGTCGGCTACCAAGCTTTTGACGATAGTTGTAAATGCAGCACCAATGATGATGCCCACAGCCATATCTACTACATTACCGCGCATGGCAAATTTCTTAAATTCATCAAGCATTGCTTAGTCCTTTTTCATGTTTAAGTGGGTTACTACGATCGTTAAGTGCGAAGTCGATTTTTATGCTCAGTTAGCTTAGCCAAGTAAAAACGAATCACAAGGTGTTTAGCGAGAAAATCGAATACTAAGTGCTGCGGTGACTCCCCAAAGACCGTTAACGAGTAGCACGAGAATCGGTGTGAGCATGCCCAGTTCTGTACCGCCGATGCCTTTGCCTGCCTGGGGGAAAATCAGCAAAAGCTGCACGGCAGTTGGGGCAAGGCTGATGATCAAGCCTTTGAGCCACAGTCGAGACTGTAGCATGGGCAATATAAATAACAGCCCCCACAGGCCGCCCCACACAATGCGTGGGTAGAGCCATTCGGGGCTGAGATGCGGTGCAATGGCAATATCAAAGCGCGAGGTAAAGCCGTAGTAGCCGACCCACCAAAGCATGAGGCTATTTGCCAGCGCGCCAATGCTGCCGGCGCTAAAATAAATCATGAGCTTTTTCATTTGCGGTTTCCCATTCTGTTTGCAGGCTGATTAGTTATTTAAATGCGCTGAGCTAGGCCAGTTGCCAGCTCAGCTAACAGCTGTGCGGCGGGAATGTCTCGGCAGTGCTTATTGTTCGTGCCCGCCCAGAGAGGAGAGAAATCACCACTCGCCAGCGACTCTGCGTGACTGCGCAGCGGGCCAATTGCGGTGCCGGCTAAGGGGAATGTCGGCGCGAGCGGATTGAATGGGCCTATTTCATCGATTATGCGGTTGATAATACTGCGGGCGGGACGGCCAGAAAAAACATTGGTTAACGCGGTTTCGGCGTTATGTTGATTGCGCAGTGCGTGGCGGTGAACGGAGCTGGTATCCGCCTCTGGGCACAGTAAAAAAGCAGTGCCAATTTGCACGCCGGAGGCGCCGAGCGACATAGCCGCCGAAATGTCCGCCGCGCAGCCGATGCCCCCTGCCGCTACGACCGGAATGTGTAGCAGGGGAGTGATGGCGGTCAGTAAGTCTTTCAGCGAGATTTGTTCGTCAATATTGTCAGATAAAAACATGCCTCTATGCCCACCCGCTTCAAGTCCTTGGGCAATAATGGCATCGGCGCCATGCGCTTCCAGCCACAAAGCTTCGTCGACGGTGGTGGCGCTGGCGAGTATTTTGCTGCCCCAGGATTTAAGGCGGTCGACCAGTTTGGCGTCGGGTAATCCAAAGTGAAAGCTGATTACCGGTGGGGCAAATTTTTCTATTAAATCGGCGGTCGCGCTAGTGAAGGGATTTCGCGCCGGCCCGTCTTTTATGTCCTTTACCTCTAAGCCAAATTCATCATAGTAGGGGCTGAGTAATTGCCGCCACGCCTCCTCGGCTGTTGGGTCAGCCTGCGGAGAGGTGTGGCAAAAAAAATTGAGGTTAAAGGGTTTGTCAGTTTGACTCTTGATTAGAGTGAGTTCAGCTTCTATTTTCTCCTCGCTGAGCATCGCGCAGGGCAGCGAGCCTAGGCCGCCGGCGTTCGATACCGCAATGGCGAGTCTGCTGCCTTGTATGCCCGCCATGGGCGCTTGCACGATAGGTCGGTCAGTAGCAAAGACTGATGAGAGTTTGTGCGGCGCAACATTGGACATAGATTTTTCTGCTTGGCTTCAAAGTAATATAGCGAGCTTAGCGCAGGGTGGCACTTAGCGACAAATGCCATCTGCGTTTAGTAATACCTTATACAGGGGGTGTTTGCGGTTTTGCAGTGATTCAGAGCTGGGGTACTATGGCGCACTGATTTAATGATAATGAAAAAAGGACAGGGAATGAACGCGCATTCGCGAACAGAAATCGCATTAATTACAGGTGCCTCGGCGGGTATTGGACGGGCATTTGCTTTGCAATTGGCGTCGCGCTGTAAGGGTTTAATTTTGATTGGCAGGGACGCAGATAAGTTGGCTGCGGTGGTTGCGGAGTTAGAGCAGCCAGGCCTTAGTATCACCAGCTTCGCCTTGGACTTGACGACGACCGAAGGCGTAACCCGGGTCATGGAAGCTATTCGCCAGAAAGGCCCCGTGACCATATTAATTAACAATGCTGGCTTTGCGAGCTATGGAAAATTTGCAGAGTCTGATTTAGACATCGAAATGGCCATGGTTAATTTGCACTGCAATGCGACCTTGGCGCTGAGCCGTGCCGCATTGCCGTATATGAAAGAGGCGGGGCGTGGTGCGGTCATTAACGTATCCTCGCTGGGTAGCTTTTTCCCGGTAAAAAATTCCGCTGTTTACGGGGCCAGCAAAACCTTTTTAAACTTGTTTTCACAGGCATTGCAGCAGGAAGTGAAGGCCGATGGTATTCGTGTGCAGTGTCTATGCCCCGGTTATACCCGCAGTGATTTTAGTGATCGCGAACTTTTAGCCGAACTGGATTCCAGCAAAGTACCAGATGAATTATGGATGAGCGCTGCGGACGTTGCTGCGGCGAGTATTGCGCATATGGATTCGTCGAGTGAGGCGGTGATGTGTCTTACTGAAAATAATAGAGATTTAGCGAATAAAGGTTTGATGGCGCAGGCTGCTGGGCTACTTTAAATGCCTTATTTTTCCAGCCGACTGTGTCGCGTAATTGTGTTTTTAATGCGCGGTAAATAAATTTTTGGAGCAATTAACGTTGACTACTTGGTCGCCAAATTTCGACCCGCTTGCCTTGCCGTCGCTACCGAACATTGCGGTGGATAGCAAAATTTCAGATATTGAATGGGCATTAGAATACAGCCGTTACTACGATATAAATTTTGAAGATAGCTATCCCGGCTTGACCCACTTATTCGGCGCCTTTGACAGTGCGGGCGAGCGCATTGCCATACAAGTGTTTAATTTGGCGGATGCTCACAGTACCGCCTTTGTATATCACGGCTACTACGATCACGTAGGTCTTTTTAATAATGTAATTAATTATTTTTTAAAACATGGCTATTCCGTTGTGGCCTACGATTTACCCGGTCATGGTTTGTCGACCGGTGAGCGCGCCGCCATTGATGACTTTATGTGCTACCGGCAAGTGCTGAGTGATGCCTTTAAAGTAGTTGCAGATTTTGGTTTGCCAGCACGGCGTGTTGGTTTGGCGCAAAGTACGGGCTGCGCGGTACTTATGTCACATTTGCTCAGTGGTGGCGACGCGGACTTTGAACGTGTGGTGCTGTTGGCTCCATTGTTAAAGCCCTGCGATTGGTGGTGGGGCAAACCTGCGCATAGCCTATTAAAATATTTTATACATAGTCTGCCGCGCAAATTTGCCGACAATTCCGACGATCAATTATTCTTAGAATTTTTACGAGAGCGCGACCCACTGCAAGCTCGGTTTTTACCGCTGAGCTGGGTGGGCGCACTTAAAAAATGGCAGACATGGTTCCATCGACAACAACCGGTGTCCAGCTCGTTAATGATTTTGCAGGGCGATCAAGACGAAACCGTCGAGTGGCGTTACAACCTGCCGCGCATCCAAGCTAAGTTTCCCAATGCGAAGATCGTGCACGTACCGGGTGCCAGGCATCATCTCGCAAAAGAGGGCGAGGTTTACCGCGAGCAGTTATGGCAAGCTTGTGATGATTATCTTTAATTGGCTCGGGAGTCGCCACATAGGATATTCGTGTGGCTTTGGTTGCTAAGTAAGAAAGTACAAAGGAGTGCGCGTTGAAAATGGAATTTAAAAACTTAGGATTCTTATCTGGTATCTTAACCCCAATCTGGTTGATAGTTGGCGTAACTGTTGCGGGCGCATTGTATCCAGGATATAGCCAGTTCAACCAAGCTTTAAGTGAGCTTGGCGCGATTGGCGCGCCGACTCATCTCATTTCGCCAATGATTAATAATTACCCCCTCGGTGTTCTGTTTGCATTGTTTGGTACTTCTATAATTAAGGAGTTTCCGTACTCAAAACTCGCTAGATTTACAGGAGTCTTAATTGTTATACACGGAGTGGGCAGTATTACGGCTGGTTATTTCTCATGTGACGTTGGGTGCAACCCTCAAAGGCCTTCTGAGTCTCAGATAATTCATAACCTATCTGGCTTGGTGATGTTTCTTTCGCTTGTTATAGCCAGTGGTGTATGGGTGCATTTAGGGCCGAAGTTAGTAGAGTCTAAAGCCTTAGGTATTTTTTCTCTGCTATGCACCCTATTAGCCATTGTCGTATTGCCGCCTATGATTTTAGCTATTGAATCCGGTTTAGGTTTTGGCCTTTACCAGCGTCTTAATTATGGTGCCTCTGTTGTCTGGGTTGCGGGGCTAGCGTATGTTTTATTTAAGCGGAATAGTAGCCGTAGTTGATAAGTTGCGGTAGGGCTTATGGTCGCAATAGAGGTTTGTTTAAACTAAACCACTGCCATCCTCCGCTTGTATCGGGCTGTGCAAAAACCACTGTCATCCCCGACACCGATCGGGGATCCATGTGAGCGTAAGCGAATGCTTTTGGTTTAAGTACCTTGCAGAGCTCGGAAGCTTAACCCACCGACGGTGGCGTGGTATTCGCCATCCATTCCCACCACTGATGTTCGCCCTCGGGCTTGTCCATATCTTGGCAGCGGTGCACATCCCAGGTAACTAAATAATCGGGATTGCTTATCGCTTCGTTGCTATCGGTTTTGTAGTTGCCGGCGGGGGCGTGAAACCACGACGCCATTGATGAGGGCAGGGTAAATTCTTCGTCATCGTTTTGGCGCAGCGTGATGCCGTCTTTTGCAGTGACTCTAACAACGGTGCCCGCCAGCATTCTTTGCTGAAGGGCATCGCCGTTAATGTCGAAATAGCTGATGCCGACTAGGGCGCGCTTGTCTATCAGCGCGGCGAGTTCGGGAGAGAGTATATCAGCCATAGTCGACAGTGCTTCCTTGATGAATTTAGAACAGTACGCGGCAGCGAATTGTGCCTTTTACGTCTAGTAGTTTTTCGACAGCGAACTCGCTTGAGCCTTCGTCGATATCCATGACCACATAGCCGACTTTCTCACTGGTTTGCAGGTATTGGCTGCAAATATTGATGTTGTTGTCGGAAAAGATTTGGTTAATGGAGCTGAGTATGCCGGGCATATTGTGGTGAATGTGCAGAATACGGTGCTTACCAGGATGCGCAGGCAGTGCCACTTCTGGGAAGTTGACAGACGAGGTGGTGGTACCGTTGTCTGAGTATTTCACCAGTTTGTCGGCGACTTCCATGCCGATGTTAAGCTGGGCTTCTACCGTTGAGCCGCCAACGTGGGGTGTTAAAAACACATTGTCGAACTCACGCAGCGGTGAAATAAATTCATCGTTATTGCTGCGTGGCTCTTCTGGGAATACGTCGATAGCCGCGCCGGCGAGTTTGTTATCGCGCAGTACATTGACCAGTGCGTCGATATCTACCACGGTGCCGCGCGCCGCGTTAATTAAAATAGCGCCTGTCTTCATTTGGGCTAATTCGCTGGCTCCGATCATCATTTGCGTGGATGCAGTTTCTGGCACGTGCAGGCTGACAACGTCGGCAGTCGCCAGCAGCTCGCCGAGGCTAACTTGGCTGGCATTGCCGAGTGGCAGTTTATTGACCACGTCAGTAAAGCACACTTCCATGCCCAGGCTTTCGGCAATAACAGACAACTGCATGCCGATAGAGCCGTAGCCGATAATGCCAAGGCGTTTGCCGCGAATTTCGTAGGAGCCAACGGCGGTTTTCATCCACTCACCGCGGTGCGCGGCGGCGTTTTTCTCGGCCAAGCCGCGCATTAATAGTATGGCTTCGGCAATAACCAATTCGGCGACTGAACGGGTGTTTGAGAAGGGCGCGTTAAATACCGCAATGCCGCGCTCGGTAGCCGCCTGTAAATTAACTTGGTTGGTACCGATGCAGAAGCAGCCGACGGCGATGAGCTTTTTGGCTTCGTCCAATACCTCTGGGGTGAGCTGGGTGCGCGAGCGAATGCCAACAAAATGGGCGTCGGCAATTTTTTGTTTTAGCTCTTCGTCGGGCAGGGCCTTCTGATAGTAATCAATATTGGTATAGCCAGCCGCGTGAAGCGCATCGACAGAGGACTGGTGAAGCCCTTCCAATAACAGGAATTTGATTTTGGCTTTGTCGAGGGATGTTTTTGCCATGAGATTGCTCGCCCCACTCTGAGGTACAGTGAAAGCGCAGTATGGTATCATATCCGCCTTTTCTAAGCGCGATTCAGAGAGGCATTTTTACCATGTCGGCGAGCCCTATTCCGTCTTCCGAAACCATTATTAGTGAGCTACAGGCCATCGTCGGCAGCGACAAAGTACGCAACGACGCAGAAATCCTGTTTAGCCATGGTCGAGATTGGACAAAAGCCCACACTCCGGCGCCCCTGGCGGTGGTATTTCCGCGCACCGCAGCCGAGGTTCAGGCAGTGGTTAAACTGGCTAATAATTTAGAATTTGCCATTGTGCCGTCCGGCGGTCGCACCGGCTTAAGTGGTGGCGCGGTAGCGGCCAGCGGTGAGGTGGTGGTGTCTTTTGACTATATGAGTCATATCAGCGATTTTGACCCCATCGATCGCACAGTGGTTTGTCAGGCGGGGGTTATCACCGAGCAGCTGCAAGATTTCGCAGAGGAGCGTGGCTTATTTTACCCCGTCGATTTTGCCTCGGCGGGCTCCTCGCAAATTGGCGGCAATATCGCCACCAATGCGGGTGGCATCAAGGTGATTCGCTACGGCATGACCCGCGATTGGGTGGCCGGTTTAAAAGTGGTGACGGGCAATGGCGATATGCTGGAGCTGAACCGCGGTTTGCTAAAGAACAATGCGGGCTACGATTTACGTCAGCTATTTATTGGCGCCGAGGGCACCTTGGGCTTGATTGTTGAAGCAACCATGCAGCTCACCCGCGCTCCCAAAAATCTCACGGCCTTTGTTCTCGGGGTAGAAGATTTTAGCGGCATTATGAATTTGTTTAATCGCTTTCAGGCCGAGATGGATCTGACCGCCTTTGAATTTTTCTCCGAACAAGCTCTGCAAAAGGTGGTTGCCCATAGCAATGTGCCGCGTCCCTTTGAATCGACCTGCCCCTATTACGCGCTGTTAGAATTTGAGTGTCTGAATGAGGAAGTTGAGGCGCAGGCGATGGCGCTGTTCGAGGCCTGTGTTGAAGAGGGCTGGGTGACTGACGGGGTAATGAGCCAGAGCTTGGAGCAGCTTAAAAATCTGTGGCGCCTGCGGGAAGATATCTCGGAGACTATTTCTAAATGGACGCCCTATAAAAATGATATTTCCACCATTATTTCGCGGGTGCCTGATTTCTTAGAGGCCGTTGAGACCTTGGTAGATGCGCAATACCCCGATTTTGAAATTATTTGGTTCGGTCATATTGGCGACGGTAATTTGCATCTGAATATCCTTAAGCCCGACGATATGGATAAGGATGAGTTCTTTGAAAAATGCGGCAAAGTCAGCACCGGCGTGTTTGAGATTGTCGCCAAGTATGGCGGCAGCGTATCGGCTGAGCACGGCGTCGGTCTGCTGAAAAAAGCGTATTTGCCGTATTCCCGTTCAGAAACCGAAATTGCCTTAATGCGTCAGGTGAAGCAGGTTTTTGATCCTAAGGGGCTTATGAACCCCGGCAAAATTTTCGATTAAAAGACCTCGGTTTAGTAAGACGGAGTGCAGCAATGTATCGTCATCGTTTAGCGGTAGGCAGTGAATACTCGTATACGCCGGGCAAGGTGGTGTGTGTGGGCAGGAATTACGCTGATCACGCCAAAGAGTTGGGCAATGCCGTGCCTAGCTCGCCGCTACTATTTATTAAGCCAGCGACCGCGATGGTGGCCATGACCGAGCCCGTGGCGCTGCCGGAAGGCTTTGGTGCCTGCCATCATGAATTGGAAATGGCGCTGTTGATTGGTCAACCTTTGACTAAGGCGGCGCCAGATCAGTGTCGGGCAGCCATTGCCGGCATTGGCCTCGCCTTGGATTTAACGCTGCGCGAACTGCAAGACGAGCTAAAGAAAAAAGGCCATCCGTGGGAGCGCGCAAAAGCCTTTGACGGTGCCTGTCCTTTATCTGAATTTGCGGCTTTCGATCAAAACCTGGACTTCGCTTCCCTCACGTTGCGCTTAACGCGCAACGGCGGCGTGCAGCAGCAAGGTAGCTGCGGTGATATGTTATTCAGCGTCGAAAACTTGCTGAGCGAAATAAGTCACAGCTTCACCTTAATGCCCGGTGATGTGGTCTTAACGGGAACACCGGCGGGCGTCGGTCCCTTGAGTTCGGGAGACCAGCTAGTCGCTGAGCTAGGGGATTATTTGCGGGTTGAAACGGTAGTGCTTTAAAGGCGGGTCGGAGGTCTGGCGTCGGAGGTCTGACGAAAATTCAAAAGCGGCATTTGACAGTGCCTGCGTATATGTAGAAATTTTCCGACATCCGACATCCGACATCCGACATCCGACATCCGACATCCGACATCCGACTTCGCCCCTTACGCCTTCAGCGTTTTTACACCTTCCGCCGTTCCTAATAACAATACATCTGCTGGCCGACAGGCAAACAGTCCATTGGTGACTACGCCGGTTATATTGTTAATCGCCTCTTCGGTTGTGCGCGGCGTGCTGATCATAAAGTCGTAGACGTCGAGAATAATGTTGCCGTTGTCGGTGACTACGCCTTCGCGGTAAACCGGATTGCCGCCGAGTTTAACCAGTTCCCGCGCCACGTAACTGCGGGCCATGGGGATGACTTCTACAGGGAGAGCAAACGCGCCGAGTTGATTAACCAATTTGCTGCCGTCGGCAATACACACAAATTCCTTGCTGGCCGCCGCGACAATTTTTTCACGGGTGAGGGCTGCGCCGCCGCCTTTAATTAACTCCAGACGATCATTGGCCTCGTCAGCGCCGTCAACGTAGACCGCGATAGTGCCGGTGGAATTCAGCTCGAGTACGTCGATACCGTGCTTGCGTAAACGCTGCGCAGAGGCTTCCGAGCTAGCGACTGTCCCTTTTATGTCGTCTTTAAATTCCGCTAAAAGGTCGATAAAGAAGTTGGCGGTGGAACCGGTGCCAATACCGATAATTTCGCCGTCGAGGATGGCGGGCTTGATGTGGTCTATTGCGGCTTGGGCTACCGCAAGTTTTAGCTCATCTTGTGTCATTGTCGGCCTTTGCTGTTGTACGCTGGTGGCGGGGTTTGCGGGCAAGTATAAAATTCACGAGCGCTAATTGCGAGCGGCCGTCTTGCTCGTTACTTGTTTAACTGCCCTTTAGACATGGGAGTGGGGTATGAATTCAAATTATAAAAGTTACCAGGTATGGTTTGACGAATTCAAGCGGCTCGCGATTGCCGAGGATTTAGCGTGGTTGGTCTCAAGCGAGGGCGATGGGCACAAAAAGGCCTTTGAGCATGGCGATTCTCCCGCCGAAGAGCTGATGACCTTAGCGGATATGGCCGAGTGGCATGGCTGTGGCTGCGGGGGTGGCAGCTAGTTGTTTTCGCGGTCTTGCTGCGCTTTGGCTGTAGACGCGGTAGACTTGCCAGCTTGAATTTTTGCGCTGTTGTTAGCGTAGCAATGGAGGCCGCACAGAGTTATGCCACAGAGTTACATCAAAAAAATCCTCAAAGCCCGCGTATACGATGTTGCTATCGAGTCGCCGGTTGATTATATGCCCCTGCTGAGCAAACGCTTGGGCAATGAGATTTTGTTAAAGCGTGAGGATTTACAGCCGGTCTTTTCATTCAAGCTGCGCGGCGCCTACAACAAAATGATGAGCCTGACTGAGGAGGAGCGCAGCAAAGGTGTGGTCGCCGCCTCAGCCGGTAACCATGCTCAGGGTCTTGCGCTTTCGGCACTAAAGCTCGGCGTAAAAGCCACTATCGTTATGCCAAGAACCACCCCGCAAATTAAAGTCGATGCGGTGCGCGCGCGCGGTGGCAAAGTTGTGTTGCATGGCGATACCTACGACGAGGCATCAAGCTTCGCCAAGAAGTTGGTAGAAGAAAAAGGCATGGTCTACGTCCATCCCTACGACGATCCAGAAGTGATCGCCGGTCAGGGCACCGTGGGCATGGAAATCCTCCGCCAAGTTACCGGCCCACTTGACGCGGTGTTTGTGCCGGTTGGCGGCGGTGGTTTAGCGGCGGGCGTGGCGGCCTATATCAAATATGTGCGCCCCGAAGTCAAAGTAATTGCAGTAGAGCCAGAAGACGCAGCCTGCCTTAAATTAGCAATGGAAAAAGGCCGGCGCGCTATTCTGCCAGAAGTCGGCTTGTTTGCTGACGGCGTTGCCGTTGCGCAAATTGGTAAAGAGACTTTCCGTGTTTTGCGTAAAACCATCGATGGCGTAATAACAGCAAGCACCGATGAAATTTGCGCAGCGATCAAAGATATTTTTGACGATACCCGCTCGATTGCCGAGCCGGCTGGTGCATTGGCCTTGGCGGGTTTAAAAAAATACGCAGAGCAAAATGACTGCAGTGGTCAAACATTGCTGGCCATAGACAGCGGCGCCAACACCAATTTTGATCGCCTGCGTTATATCGCCGAGCGCACTGAAATTGGCGAGCAGCGCGAAGCAATTTTAAGCGTCACTATACCTGAGCGTCCCGGCAGCTTTAAAAAGTTCTGTGGTGCCTTGGGCAAACGCAATATCACTGAGTTTAACTACCGCTTTGGTGATGACCGCGATGCCCAAATCTTTGTGGGCATCTCGGTGGCAGCGGGTGGCGGTGACCGGCAGGAATTGGTCGAAACGCTGCAAAAAATGGAATACCCCGTAGCGGACTTTACCGACAACGAAATGGCGAAACTGCATATTCGGCATATGGTCGGTGGGCACCGACCTGCGGCGGTAAAAAATGAACTGCTATACCGCTTTGAATTTCCCGAGCGCCCCGGCGCCTTAATGAACTTTTTGACCAAGCTCGGCAATCGCTGGAATATCTCCTTATTCCACTACCGCAACCACGGCGCGGCTTATGGTCGGGTATTAGTGGGTTTGCAGGCGGACAAAAAAGAGCGATCAGAAATAGAATCGTTCTTAGATAAGCTGGCCTACCCCTACCATGAAGAAAGCGACAATCCAGCGTATCAATTGTTTTTGAGTTAGCTGGAGTTAGCTGGAGTTTGGTGTGGGTGTTGTAGCTTATCCATTGCGTTGAAAAAATGGCTCTCCTTGTGAGGGCTATTTTTTTGGAGGAAAGTATTTCACGGGGTGGCGCTGTAATTAGTGGGGGCATCTAAGCTTGTCGATTTGTGATTCATTGATGCTCAGATAAGATATCACTCGAAAGTGGAGGATCTCTCAAGCTCCCTAGCAGAAATGGAAAGCGTGTCTACAACTTCTTTTACTAGCAAGCTATCAAAGGCATTAACTTATTAAGGGAGTGCAGTGATAGTGCGGTGTCTACAACTGTTTCATCGTAGATTTTTCCGCGGCCACGTTTAATTTCATCTAGAGCGGCATTGATGCCGAGAGCCGGTCGATATGGGCGGTGAGAGGTCATTGCCTCAATCACATCTGCGACGGCAATAATCCTGGCCTCAATCAATATCTCGTCTTTGCAAAGGCCTAATGGATAACCCGACCCATCACATCGTTCATGATGTTGCTGAACTATCTTGGCAATGGGCCAGGGGAAGTCGACTTTACTTAGGATATCGTAACCGGTCTGCGCGTGCAGTTTGATTAACTCGAACTCCGGTGGCAGTAATCGACCTGGTTTTGAAAGTATTTGAGAGGGAACGGCTATTTTCCCAATGTCATGAACCGTTGCGGCCAATTCTAAGCCTTGAATGACCCCGGGTGGCAAACCCAATAATTCAGCTATTGCTGCAGCGAGTAGACTTACTCGTTCTTGATGTCCAGACGTATACAAATCCCTTGTTTCCAGCGCACTTGCCAGGGCGTAGACGGTTGATCTCATGCTATCCGCAAGACGCTTTTTATCTGAAATGTCACGTATTGCGGCATATAGATATTCTAAATCAGTCGACACTATATTTACGTTAATCTCGACGGGGAAAGTTGATCCGTCGCGACAAATAAGCTCGTCTTCGTACCTAATCGAGGGCGCTCCCATGTCGCGATTGTTTAATTTTAAAAGCAAGGCGTCGCGATTGGAGGCGGTTATACTATTAAACGGCGTATTCAATATCTCTTCTACGGTATAGCCTAGGGTGCTTAAGCCTCGGTCGTTTATGTTAATTACTTCTAATGTCGCCGCATTTAGCAAAATCATAATATCGTTAGCGCCGTCTATTTGTTTTCTAAAAAGACGCAAATTTAATTCATTTTGCTTTCTTTCGGTAATGTCTGTTGCGATCCCAATAAACCGATCAGTCTCATTTGTGCTGCAATTTATTTGTGTATGGCCGTGAGCCCAAATATGCCTAACCTCACCGTCGGGTCGAACAATTCGAAACTCCACTTCATAGCTCTTGTGCTGGAATCGATTATTGCGAGCTTGGATTACCCTAGATATATCGTCGCGATGAATTGAATACAAAAAAGAATCTGCGTCCTCATAAAGGCTTGCACAGGATTTTCCCCACACCCGCTCATAGCCGGGGCTAATATACTGGACAGTATTGGTTTTTAACTCTGTAATCCAAAAAACATCGGGAAGAAAATTTGCGATCTCTAGAAGATTTCGAGCTTGTTTGGTTAAATTTGAATTTTCAGCGATGTTAGAACGAAGTGAAACATCGGTCATATGTAAAACTGACCCTGTCATGTTGCTGGTTTGCGGCAGGGGAGATCCCCAAGCTTCCACCGCTACCCAGCCTACTTTTTTTGAGCGTATTCGCCAGTTGCAGCGGAGCGATGGCGTATGGTTCGCTCGTAGCTCTTCAAGGAAATTTTGTGCGGATTTTAGGTCTTCGGGGTGTAGGTACTCAATGAATGGCGTATCGACAATTTCATCGGGCTCGAATCCCAAGTCGAAGCTGGCGTTGACAAATCTTACGATCCTGTCTTCGTCAAGAATCCAATGAAAGTCCTTCGATGTATTTATAATCGCATATAAATCATCAGGCTCTAGCTTCCCTGACTTCGGCTTCTTAAGCCTCTTTTTGTCTGCCATGACACGTATCGCCGCTTACTACCATCTGTACATATATAGCATAAAACAATAAATTAGCTATGTTTTTAGGCGAAATACAATAAAGGGAGATGGGAGATTACTTATTTTTTCTAAAACAGGCACTTCGTGTTAGCTTCTAATTCACAAAGTCGATTTTTGTGTCTCGCTTCATTTGTGATTTCCCTATGGTTGAAGCCTAGGCAGACTTGTATGATGAAGGGGCTTGGTCTTTTTATGGCTTACTTATTTGGGGGCGTATATGCAGGATATTCATGAGCTATTTAGCTTAATGGTTAAGAAGGAAGCGTCAGATTTGTTTCTAACTTGCGGTGCTCCCCCTCACGTTAAAATCAACGGTATTACACATCCCGTTAAGACTGGAATACTTGAGCCTGGTGAAGTTAAACAAATGGCTTACGAGATAATGACAGATCGTCAAACCTCTGATTTTGAGGAAACCTTTGAGGCAAATCTTTCTGTTTCAGTTTCGGGGTTGGCTCGTTTTAGGATAAACGTCTACTATCAGCGCGGTGAAGTTGCCCTTGTTGCCCGCCTAATAAAATCAAAAATTCCCTCATTTACTCAGCTCGGTTTGCCCAAGCCATGCGGTGATTTGGTTATGCTCAAACGCGGTTTGGTGTTAGTTGTTGGCGCCGCGGGCTCAGGAAAAAGTACCACTCTTGCTGCCATGATTGGACACCGCTCCGAGCATGTGGATGGCCATATTCTGACTATTGAAGATCCAATTGAATTTCTTTTTCCGCACAAGAGATCGCTTGTGGATCAGCGCGAAGTTGGGATCGATACAAAAACCTTTGACGACGCATTGGTCAACGCAATGCGAGAAGCCCCCGATGTCATTATGATCGGAGAAATTCGCAATGTTGAAACGGCGAAACACGCAATAGCTTACGCTGAAACTGGGCACTTATGTTTAGCAACAATGCACGCGAATAATGCGAACCAAGCGATTGAGCGCATACTAAATTTTTTCCCGGAACAGGCTCATAAACAACTTCTTCTGGATCTGTCACTTAATTTAAAAGGGGTTGTTGCTCAGCGATTAGTGCCTTCGATAGATGGCGATCGAGCGCTCTGTACAGAGTTATTACTTCTCTCATCACATATATCCGATTTGATTCAACATAGTCGTGTGGATGAAATTCGGGACGCTATGGGAAAGAGTAATGAATCTGGTATGCACACTTTCGATCAGATGTTATTCAATTTGTATGAGTCGGGTAGGATTACTTTAGAAACGGCGCTTCACAACGCGGATTCCCATACAAATCTTGCCTTACGTATCCGCCTGTCGGAAAAGCATTCCACAGATGATGCACCATCTCTACAAATAGATGCGGAGGGGGCACGTTTTCCTGAAGATCACTAAGGCTACTAATTTAATTGAGTCATCCCTGCATAAAGATTCATTCAATTAGCAGAGGCTCTAAGTTATATTTTTAATTAGAATAGTGGCTAAATTATATTAGTCAGGGAATTAGCCATAACTATACATGTTCGGAGTAATACACCTTCTTGTATTGGGTCGTGGATTTGCTATGAAAATAAAAGACATAATGAGTAAGAAAGTTGTCGCAGTGGAATTGGATGACAATTTAAGAGTGGTAAAGGAGTTGTTTGATAAAACGAATTTCCATCACCTTGCGGTCGTTCATGACGGGAAATTGTATGGCGTTATTTCGGATAGAGATTTGCTCAAGTCGATTAGTCCGAATATAGGCACTATGGCAGCTACAAGTAAGGATATGGCGACACTCAATAAAAAAGTTCACCAAATTATGACTCGACAACCTATAACGTCAGATGAAGAATCATCAGTCTATGATGCCATACGTATTTTCAATAAAAATAAAATATCGTGCATACCGATTGTTAGGGATGGCGAGTATATCGTTGGCATGGTTTCGTGGCGTGATATTTTAAGAAATATTGAGAAAACGATGGCACCTGAAATTGGTTAGAAATGGAAGCTGAGACTAGAATCCTATATGACCTCGATGGGCTTCACGGCAAATTATTTTATATCACGAGTTTAGCTGATCTCAATTTATGGGCGACATCGCATTACCATCGATCAAGTTGAGATTGAGTCCGGCTACCTTCGTTTGTTGGGAGATTTTTATGGGATTGAGCTGGAAGCTATTGATTCTGTTCACATTCATAACGGTATTCCCTAAACCTTGAACCGCATGCCCATCGCTATAGAAGCCCGCGCACCTTATTGAGGTCTTGCTCGCTGGGATCGCCAAGCAGTCGTACTCGTACTTTTACGCATAGTCTTTTTACTAACGAGGCGTTTTAATCGTATTTGCGCTAGAGGTTTGCGCATACACGCCTGAGGCGAAGCAGGCGTCTAAGCGGTGGCTTCCTTGCCTTTTCCACCGCTCCGTTTCGAATCAAGCACCGTGGTGGCTCGCCCGTCATGTGCGAGAAATCGACGTTGTCGACAAGGGTCGACTGCGGCAAGCCAGGGATGATTTGACGTGAAACTTCTCAGCCCGTCCAACAAGCTAGATACAAAGGTGGCGCCCTATACCGAGGCGAGGCCGAATAAGACAGCTTCTGTAGTGACATCCGAGTACCGCGTATACTGGTATCACACCCTGCAATTCCGAATCGTTGCCAGCTTTCTGGCGCTATTCCTATTTATTGTGCTGATCTTGGCTGTGGTAGCCCAGACACTGGGTGAGGATCTTATCCAACAGCAGGCTCAGTCCAAGGTCTCAGATGCCGGCGTACAAGTGCTGGCAGAGCTGGAACGCCGCACCCTGATGGCATCGACACTGGTGAAAGCCATGGCCAATTTGGCGCTTGAAGCCTACGATGGTCGCGTTGAGCTGTCAGCCATTCGGGAAATGCTGGATATTCCCAGCGGGAATCTTATCGCCGGCGGCGGAATCTGGCCGGAGCCCTATAAGCTGGATGCCGACAGCGAGCGCAAGAGCTTTTTTTGGGGCCGAGATGCGAGTGGCACACTGCTTTTTTATAACGACTACAACCTGCCCGGCGGGCCGGGCTATCACAACGAAGAATGGTACGTTCCCGCCCGTTATTTAGCGCCCGGCATGGAATATTGGTCGGAATCCTATATTGACCCACACACACTTCAGCCCATGGTTACCGTCTCTACGCCGATTCACCGCGATGGAGAGCTGCTGGGCGTTGCCACTGTGGATTTGCGTCTAGAGGGCCTGCGGGAAATCCTTTCGGCTGCGACTCGAGAGTTTGGCGGCTATGCGTTTGCCGTTGACCGCAACGGCCGTTTTCTGTCTTTTCCGAACGACCTTCTGGCCCGCAGTGCAGAACAGCGTAGCAGCGGCGGTAGCCTTGTACCCTATATGCTGATGTCGGAGCTTGCGCTCAAGCAGTCTGCCTATCAGGACTTGGATAACCTCATGGCGCGGCAGATTGGCGACTTTCTGCACAATCGAGACAACTCTATTTCAGCCACTAAGCTGGCTAAACAACTTGAGCGGGAAAGCTATCAGATATCTCGGCAGGAGGCAGAATTGATTGCCGCTGCCATACTTGATAACAACCGCTATCGCAGCGCCACTCCAGTAGTAGCGCACGCGGTGTTAGCAAATGACTACCTGCTAAAGGACAATGTCTTTGTCACCGTGACCACAATGCCGAGCACATTTTGGCAAATTGTTACCGTCATGCCCGACGCGGCGGCGCGTCTGGATGCTGTTCATATTATCAATCGGATGAGCATGGTAGTGCTGCTCTCCGTGACCTTGGTCATCCTGCTGGCCTCGTTGCTGGTTTGGCATCAATTGACAGCGCCACTGCGCCAGCTCACGACGCAACTGCGCTGTAAGCTAGCCAGCGATAACCCGCAGACGCCGTTGTTGAAAACTAAGGATCGTGGTGAGCTGGGTGCGTTGACTCACTTGTTTAATCAGCAAACTGAGTTGCTGATGCAAAGCCAGAATCAGATTGAGCAGCTCGCCTTCTACGACGCCCTCACCGGGCTGCCGAACCGGCGAATGCTTAGAGACAAGCTCCAAGAGTATTTTCAGTCTTCTCGCCGCGACCACCGCTTTGGTGCTGTGCTGTTTTTGGATCTCGACCAGTTCAAGCATATCAATGACTCATTGGGGCACAGTGTCGGCGATAGCGTATTGGTGCAAATCAGCGAACGCCTGCGGCGCGGGCTGCGTGGGCAGGACACCATTTTCAGGATTGGCGGTGATGAGTTTGTCACGTTGATATTAAATGGTGATAAAGACCAGAGCGTGGCGGTCACTCACGCCAGTGAAATGGCTGCCCGAATCATCACCCTAATGGCCGATCCCATTCTTCTTAATGATAATCTCTACCATATCTCCGCCAGTATCGGCGTCAGTGTGTTCTCCGGTGATCGCTACAGCGTGGAGGATGTCCTCAAGCAGGCTGATACGGCCATGTACACGGCCAAAAATAACGGTCGGAATACCTACCGTTTCTTTGAGAGCAGCATGCAGCAAGCCGTTGACCAGCGCCTGAAAATAGAAAAGGAACTGCGGATAGCCATTGAGACCAATGAGCTGCTGCTCTACTACCAGCCTCAAGTAGATCAATACGGTCAATGCCACGCCGTGGAAGCCCTGGTCCGTTGGCAGCACCCCGAGCGTGGCATGGTCTCGCCGGCTGACTTTATCCCGATTGCTGAGGAAAGCGCGCTGATTAATACCATGGGGCGTTGGGTGTTCAGGGAGGCCTGCCGCCAATTTCGCAGCTGGACTGAGCAGGGAATCGAACTCGACCATATCTCAGTAAACGCCAGTCCTAGGCAGTTTCAACAGGGCGACATCGTCGCCGAGGTGAGTGCGGCCTTACACGAATTCGGCGTACCAGCGAACCGACTGATGGTGGAAATTACCGAGGGCGTGATCATGGATCACGGCTGCAATGCCATTGCGAAAATGATGGCGTTAAAATCTATGGGAGTTCGTTTATCCGTCGACGATTTTGGTACCGGCTATTCCTCCTTGTTCTATCTCAAGCAACTTCCGCTGGATCAGTTGAAAATTGATCAAAGCTTTGTGCGCGATATTGCTACCGACGAAAACGATTTGATCATCGTTGAGACCATCATCTCCATGGCCCACCATTTGCGCCTAGGCGTCATTGCCGAGGGCGTGGAAACCGAAGAGCAGTGCCGCTTGTTGCAGGAACGGGGTTGTCAGAGTTTTCAGGGTTATTATTTCAGTAAACCCATGAGCGGGGATGAGCTGGCCAAGTGTCTTCAACGTGCTACCGAAGAAGCCGATGCCAAACTCAGATTGGTGGTGAGCTCCGGTCTCGATAAGCTGCCCTAGTGTGGGCTGAGCAAAAAGACAATTAGCTTTTTAATGGATCGCCTTTTTTTTGGCGACTTCTAGGGTGAGGCACATGGTGTCGAATAAATTAGTCGCCCGGCAGGCCGAAACCAATGCTTGTAGTTTGTCTACAAAGTGTTTCGACGCGAAGGTATCGAGTAAAAGGTAATCACTCCGCTCATCTGGATATCCGATCGGAGCTTGTACGACGAGATACCACAACGAATCCATGTCGCGGTTTTCACCGCCGTCTCACTTTTATAACTTGCCGATCCGTCACAATAAAATCTAGTGGGATATCCCAGTGATCAGTCGGCAGTGAGTTAACTTCTTGGCAGTGATGAGCGAGACCAATCATGATGGGTTTTCGCACTTTATATGTTCGTTTAAAGGCAAAAGCGCGGTCGTAATATCCACCGCCCATGCCGAGACGTCGGCCATGTTTGTCGAAGCCCGTTAAAGGCAAAAGCACAATATCTAGTTTGCGCGGGGGGTGCGGCTGCCGGCGCAAACCAGTGGGTTCGCCAATACCATACCGATTTGGCCCGAGTGCCTGGCGGGGGTGGTAGGGGTAAAACGCCATGCTATTACTTGTCGCCGACCGAGATATTTTAGGTAGATAGCAGTGCTTTGCATTTAGTTTGGCGAAACGTAAAAGCGGTGCCGGTGAGATTTCACCATCGCTGGCAATATAGGCGGCTATGTGACGAGCACAGCGGAATGCGGGCAGCCGAATAAGGCGTTGCGTTAACTGCTTGGCGGCGATGGTTTGCTGATCTTCACTGAGACTTTGGCGTCTAGCGCGAAGTTCGCGTCGCAATTTGGATTTAAGGGTGGCGTTCATCTAGAGCAGTATAGCGTCGACACAATAAATTGTGATGATTTAAGCAGGATGTGCGGGAGGTGTAAAAAAAGGCCCCAAGATACCGCCGGCTACGTGGCCCTTGAACCCAGCGGTTCAAGGTGGAGTTCTCCGCGAGATTTTTAGGCTTTCCGACAAGCGGACATGCACACCAATCTCGGCTAGAGCCCTCCGGGGGGAAAAGCATCGGCTCAGGGGTCTAAGCAGCCTAGCTAATATCCCAGGGTGTAGCTAAGTATACAGCTTGGCTTTGGCTAATAACAGGGTAGACCTATAAGGGGATGTGCTTGTTTACACTAGCTGATATCAAGCTGCCGGCAGCGCTGCAATGTTTGTTCAACTTTGTCGCTAATGCGGTTAACGGTTTGGTTTTCTTCTTCTGTGGGGGTGGCATTTTGTTTGGCTTGCAGCATTTCGTAGCTAATGTTTAATGCCGCCATGACGGCAATGCGCTCTAGACCAATAACTTTGCCCGAGGTGCGGATGCCGCGCATTTTTTGGTCTAGAAACTGGCCAGCCTGCATCAATGCGGCTTGCTCTTCTGGTGGGCACGCCACCTGATATTCTTTATCGAGTATTTTTAAGGTGATGGTGTTGGTGCTCACGACTCTTTCTCCAGTGCGCGCAGACGCTGAATCATGGACTCAACTTTCGCGCGGGCGATATCAGTTTTTTCGATCAGTTGTTCGCGCTCAGTACGCCAGTGCAATGCGTCTGCTTTTAATGCACGATTTTCTTTGTCGAGTTGTTCGCACAACTGGACAATTTCATCTACTTTTCGTTCCAAAAGTTGCAACTGTCGCTGATCCATCTTGAGATTGCGTCCGTTTATAGAAAGATATTGGATAATAGTAGATTGGCCTTGATGGGTGGGTCAACGTAATTAAGTGAGGCCGCTCCGTCATGGCACTTTAGAGATGGGTGGTGACACTGCCGTATCTAGCCGGCACGCAAACATGGGAGGCAAGCGCTAGGCCTTGCATAGGTGCTAGCTTGATAAGTGCATTGATATTCGATTTTATCGCGCTGCAGCGCTACCATTGCCGGCTACTGATGTATTGATGGATTTAACGACATGACCGCCAGCTTAGAACACGACGATCTTGCTAATTTATTTTTGAGTTTGGGGGCGCTGCAGCCGCCGGCTGAATTGCACGGCTATGCAGCGGGGTTCGTCTCGGTTGGCGGACGTATTAGCGCGGATGCGTGGCTTAAGCACTGTATCGATTTGCTGGATTGTGAAAATCCCGATCCCGAGCAAAGTGACGCCTTATATAGGGTGTATACCGCTGCGCTGGACAGCATGGAGTCTGGCGAGATGAGCTTAGATTTATTGTTGCCGGACGATGAGTTCGATTTGGATCAGCGTATCGCGAGTTTGGGGCAGTGGTGCCAAGGCTATCTGACGGGGTTTGCGATGGCAGGCAAGCAGCAGAGTGTGGATAAGCAAAAAACCTATTCGGCTGATCTGACCGAAGCGATTAGCGATATTGCCGCAATCGCCCAAGTATCGGCCGATGAGCAAACTGATGAAGACGGGGAGCAGGATTATTTTGCGGTCTGTGAGTATGTGCGAGTGGCCGCGATGACCATCTTTATTGAGTGTAATGGCGGCGAGGTGTCCGCCGATGACGGCAATACACCGCGCTTGCACTGATTTACATTGCCGCAAGTGCAATGCAGCGCTCAGTCTAGGCGCTGCTGTGATAAGCTTTTGTAGCATTTAATACAGCGTTTCCTCCAATATTCCCCCACTAGTGAAGGGTAATGAGAAAAGCATGACGATTAGTAAGCAGGAATTTGCTCGCCGCCGCAAAAAATTAATGGCACTGATGGAGCCAGACAGCATTGCCGTGGTGCCCTCTGCCAAAATGGTGACCCGAAATCGGGATTCTGAATACGCTTTTCGTCAGGATAGTGACTTTTATTATCTAACGGGCTTTGACGAGCCCGATGCGGTTTTGGTCTTGCTGCCTGGCCGTGCTACTGGGGAGTGTGTGCTGTTTTGCCAAGACCGCGATCCGGCCATGGAGCTGTGGACTGGCTATCGCGCTGGCCCAGAGGGGGCCTGTTCTCTCTACGGCGCCGATGATGCATTCCCTATTACGGATATTGACGACATTCTTCCCGGCCTGCTGGAGGGACGCCAGCGCGTGTACTACGCCATGGGCCGGCACACTGAGTTTGATCAACAGGTGATGCAGTGGGTGAACGTGATTCGCTCCAAAGTGCGCACTGGCGCCCAGCCGCCAGGGGAGTTTTTGGACCTAGATCATCATTTACACGATCTGCGTTTATATAAGTCGGCGGCGGAATTAAAAGTGATGCGTCGCGCCGGCGAAATTTCAGCAGAGGCTCATAGCCGCGCAATGCGCTTGTGCCGGCCCGGTGTATTTGAATATCAATTAGAAGCTGAAATTCTGCATGAATTTGGCCGCAATGGCGCGCGGTTTCCAGCCTATAGCACGATTGTTGGCGCCGGCAAAAATGGCTGCATATTGCATTATGTAGAGAATAGCTGCGAAGTTCGCGACGGCGATCTCGTGTTGATCGACGCCGGCTGCGAGCTGAATTATTACGCCGCCGATATCACCCGCACGTTTCCCGCTAACGGCCGTTTTAGCCCCGAGCAGCGGGCCTTATACGAGGTGGTATTAGATGCGCAAAAAGCCGCCATTGCCGCAGTGAAGCCAGGCAATCATTGGAATCAGCCCCACGACGAAACCGTGCGGGTGATCACGGCGGGGCTCCTGAAGTTGGGCCTACTCAGTGGCGATGTTGATGCACTTATTGCCGCCGAAGCCTACCGCCCATTCTATATGCACCGAGCAGGTCATTGGCTTGGTATGGATGTTCACGATGTCGGTGACTATAAAGTTGGCGGCGAGTGGCGGGTGCTTGAAGAGGGTATGGCGCTTACCATCGAGCCGGGGATTTATGTGGCGTTTGATAACAAAGACGTTGACGCGAAGTGGCGCGGTATCGGCATTCGTATTGAAGACGATGTGGTGGTAAGCAAAACTGGCTGCGAAATTTTGACGGCAAACGTGCCCAAAGAAGCGGAAGAGATTGAAGCCTTGATGGCGGAGGCGCGTCTTGCCTCGGCCTGATTACGATGTGGTGATCGCTGGCGGCGGCATGGTTGGCGCTAGCTTGGCCCTGTGTCTGGATAAATTCAGTCAAGCGGGGCTGCGCGTTTTGGTGGTAGAGAATTTCCCACTGCCGCCACAGGGTGAGGGAAAGCCGGCTTATCGGCCCAGCTTTGATGCGCGCTCTACGGCCTTGTCTTTTGGCAGCGCGCAAATTTATGAAGAGCTGGCGGTGTGGTCGCTGCTTGCGGAACATATTTGTGCCATCTCACAGGTTCATGTGTCTGACCGCGGCCATTTTGGTAGCGTGTTAATGAGCGCAGAAAGCCAGGGTTGGAGTGCCTTAGGTTACGTTGTTGAAAATGCCTGGCTTGGCAATGTTTTGCTCAATCAATTGCGCCAGAACACGGCGGTGGAATTTCTGTCACCGGCCTCGGTAGAGTCTGTGGTGGTGTCGCAGTCTTATGCGACTTTGAGTGTGCGTGAGGGCGATTCACTGCGAGAAGTCACGACCCAGTTGGTTGCTATTGCCGACGGCGCTGATTCTGGCTTGCGCACTCAGCTTGGTATTGGCGCAAGTGTTGACGATTATCACCAGGTCGCGGTGATCGCGAATGTCGCGACGGAAAAGCCCCACAAAGGCTGTGCCTACGAGCGTTTTACCGAGCGCGGGCCGCTGGCCTTGTTACCGCTGTTAGCCGATGAGTCTGGTATGTCCCGCTCGGCATTGGTGTGGACCTTTCCCGAAGCCATGGCTGATGAAGTTGCAACGTGGTCGGACGAGGAATTTTTAGCAGAGCTGCAGCGCAACTTTGGTTATCGCTTGGGCCGCTTGCGCAAAGTCGGCCAGCGCAATGCTTTTCCGCTGCGCTTAATGCAAGCCGATGAGCAGGTTCGTGGTCAAGTTGCGGTGCTGGGTAACGCTGCCCATTCACTGCATCCGGTGGCTGGGCAGGGCTTTAATTTAGCGCTGCGCGATGTGGCGTGCCTGAGTCGCTTGGTGGCGACTGCGCACAGTCGCGGCGAGAATCTCGGTGATTTAAAATTATTGCAGAAATATATCAATAGTCAGCGTGGCGACCAGTTGGTGACCACGACTTTCTCCGATCAGCTCACCGGCATTTTCAGTAATCGTAAGCCGATGCTCAGTTTGTTTAGAAATCTCGGTCTTTCTATGCTGGATGTCACCCCACCGGCAAAATCACGTTTTGTAGCCAGAGCAGCGGGCATTATGCCCGGTGCCGCAGCGGAGTAATGCGGATGTCGGCAGAGAATATTGCTGATTTTGATTTAGTGATTGTGGGGGCGGGCATGGCGGGTGCCGCGCTGGCGCTGGCAGTGGCGGATTTGCCGATAAAAGTGGCACTGCTTGAGGCGCAGCCGGTGCGCGAAGGCTGGCCGAAAATTGAAGACAGCGTTTTTGATTTTGACGCCAGAGTCAGCGCGCTTACCGAGGCCTCACGCGGTTTTTTAGACGAGCTAGGTGCCTGGTCCGATATTGTTAGTCGGCGGGCTTGTGCATACACCGATATGGAAGTGTGGGATGGAGAAGGCACCGGCCGCATCCATTTTGCGGCCAGTGAGGTTCGGCGTCCCGCCTTGGGTCATATCGTTGAAAACCGCTTAATCAATGCCTCTCTTATTAATAATCTGCGCGAAAACGGGCGTGTGAAGTGCTACTTCGGCGCTCCTGTCGAAACCATGGACAGACAGCCAGGCCTCGTAAATTTGAGTCTGGCGGGTGGCAAACTTATTCGCAGTCCGGTGGTGGTTGCCGCCGATGGCGCCAATTCTAAGATTCGTGATTGGGCCGGCTTTGTTACCCGCGAGTGGGATTACCATCACCACGCAATTGTGGCGACGGTTGAAACTGCGCAGCCGCATTGTAAAACGGCTTGGCAGCGATTTTTACCTGAGGGGCCGCTGGCATTTTTGCCCCTGCCTGATGCCGCTGGTGAACAGCGTTACTGCTCCATTGTGTGGTCGGTAAAACCTGAGATTGCAGCACAATTGATGCAGCTTGATGACGATGATTTTTGCCGCGAGCTGGCCTCCAAATTTGAACATCGATTGGGAGCGGTGGTGGCGAGTAGTCGCCGTTTTAGTTTTCCGCTCAGGCAGCGCCATGCGGCGGACTATGTCTGCGACGGGGTAGTCTTGCTCGGCGACGCCGCGCACACCATTCATCCTCTAGCCGGCCAGGGCATTAATCTTGGCTTTCAAGACGCGATGGTCTTCGCCGAAGAGTGTCGGCGCGCCTGTGAGCGTGGCTTGTCACTGGCAGATAATGCGGTGTTAAGTCGCTATCAGCGCCGGCGCAAGGGCGGCAATTTGGCAATGATGGCCTTGATGGAAGGCTTTCAGCACTTGTTTGAAACCCCTGCCATGCCCCTGCGATTGTTGAGAAACACCGGTATGCGCTGGCTGGATGCGGCCCTGCCACTTAAAAGACAAATCATCGCAAAAGCGATGGGTTTGTCTGACAAGCCTTAGGTCTTCTCTTCTGGTCTTGCGCTGAAGACCAATTTAGCTTGGCCGACGTTTAGCAACAATAAAACGCGGAATACATTGAGATATTTAATGATAATAATTATCATCTACGCCCGAAATTTTTGTGTAGAGGCTTGGATAATGCATAAAATCGCGCTGCTTGTTTTGGCGACACTGGTATTGGCCGCCTGCGGTAATAGTGAGCCGCCTGCCGCAAAAGGGCCGGAACTGGTTGTTTATAGTTCGCGTATTGAACAGCTTATAAAGCCTATTTTTGATGATTTTACTAAAGAAACGGGCATTTCTATCCGCTATGTGACCGATGAGGCGGGCCCGTTATTGGCGCGTTTAAAAGCAGAGGGAGAGAACTCGCCCGCCGATATGTTAATCACGGTTGATGCGGGAAATCTTTGGCACGCTGCCGATATGGGGATTTTACACGCGGTTCAGTCTGAAACGCTGTCGGCAAATATTCCGCCTGCCCTGCGTGACGAGCAGGGACGCTGGTTTGGTGTGTCCATTCGTGCCCGCACCATTGTCTATGCAACTGACCGCGTTAAACCGGAAGAGCTGGCGGGCTACGAAGATCTTGCCGATGAAAAATGGAGTGGGCGTTTGTGTTTGCGTACGTCAAAGAAAGTGTATAACCAATCGCTGGTTGCCAGCATGATCTTCGCCCTGGGTGCTGAAAAAGCCGAGCAAATCGTTAATGGCTGGGTAAGTAATTTAGCGGTGCCGCCATTTGCCAATGACAACAAGGTCATTGAGGCTATCGATGCTGGTCAGTGCGATGTGGGCTTGGTAAATACCTACTATTTTGCACGTATGTTGGCTGACAATCCTGATTTGCCGGTAGGTCTTTTCTGGGCCAATCAAACTGGTGAGGGCGTGGCGGCTAGAGGGGTGCATGTTAATGTTTCGGGGGCGGGAATTACCAAGGCTAGCAAGCATAAAGAAAACGCCTTGCGTTTGCTGGAGTGGTTATCTGGACCTTCGGCACAATATGACTTTGCCAACTTAAATCAGGAATATCCGGTTAACGATAAAACCGCGCCTTCTGAACTTATCGATCAGTGGGGCAGTTTCCGCGCCGATACGATGCCTTTGAGCGAGGCGGGTCGCCTGCAGGGCGACGCCATTAAATTGATGGATCGCGCGGGATATCGCTGAGTGCCCGATACGCCACGGCCATTGTTCGCATCCCAAGAGTTTGCTTTGTCAGAGGCCAGTGGCGCACCCCGTCGATCGGCCGCTGGTCTATGGTTATTGCGATTAATTGGTGTTGCCGCTGTGCTCGCAGTGATGGCGCCGATCTTGGTCGTGGTGATGAGTTGGGGTTCGGCGCAAACTGAGGTCTGGCAGCATTTAATTGCCACTCAGTTGGCCAGCTTGTTATTCAACACCTTGGTGCTGTTGGTGGGCGTGGCAATACTGGTCAGCGTGTTGGGTATTGGCTTGGCATGGTTGACGGTGATGTGCGAATTTCCCGGCCGTGCGTGGTTTGAATGGCTGCTAATGTTGCCCTTGGCGGTGCCGGCCTATGTGATGGCGTTTGTCATTCTTGGCGTCTTTGATTTTGGTGGGCCGCTGCAGAGCTTTTTGCGGCTGCAGTTTGGTCAGCAATACGGCAGCATGGATGTGCGCAACGCACTGACTGTCATTATTGTTTTCTCTTTAGTTTTGTATCCCTACGTTTACATGCTGGCGCGAAGTGCCTTTCTTTCGCAGAGCAGCGATACCACCGAGGCGGCGCGGGTACTGGGTTGCAATCCTTGGCAGGCGTTTTATCGCGTTGCGCTGCCGATGGCGAGACCGGCCATTGTGGCGGGCGTGAGCTTGGCGATGATGGAGACATTGGCGGATTTTGGCACCGTCGCGGTATTTAATTACGACACCTTTACCACCGCCATTTACAAGTCGTGGTTTGGTTTTTTTAATATTCAAGCTGCCGCGCAGCTGGCCTCGATACTGCTGTTGTTTGTGGCGTTAACCTTGTTTGCGGAGCGTCGCTCCCGCGGTGGCCGCCGTTTTGTGCAGGGCGGACGTTTGCAGCATCGCTACCGTTTTGCCGTGAAGCCGGTAAAAGCGTGGGCAATGACCATATGCTGTAGTGTGGTGTTGGCGCTTGCGTTTGTGTTGCCGGTTTTCCAGTTGCTGGTGTGGGCGGTCGATGAAGGCGTCGCGCAACTTAATCAGCGGTTTTTTGAATTGCTGCAACACACGGTGTTATTGGCTGGCCTCGCCGCAGCGATCACGGTATTTTTGGCGCTAGTGCTGGCTTTTAATCGTCGCCAATTTAAGCGCGGCGGTTTTTTTAGCGTGGCGCAGCTGGGGTACGCCCTGCCGGGCTCGGTCTTGGCGGTGGGTATCATGCTGTCGTTTACGTTTATTGATAACCAAGTTTTTATCCCTGTTCAGCGCTGGTTAGGCATGTCACCGGTGCCGGTGCTAGTGGGGTCTATCGCTACCCTGTTGGCTGCTTACTGGATTCGCTTTTTAGCCGTTGCCAGCGGCCCCTTGGAATCGTCTTTAGAGCGTATTCGTCCCAGCTTACCTGAGGCGGCCCGCACCTTGGGTGCCAATGGCAGCGAGCTCGTGTGGCGCATTTATTTGCCGATGCTGAGGCCTGGTTTACTGACGGCGATGGTCTTGGTGTTTGTGGATGTGATGAAAGAGATGCCCGCGACCTTATTGCTTCGTCCCTACGGATGGGACACTCTAGCGGTACGTATTTACGAGATGACGGCAGAGGGCCAGTGGCAGCTTGCGGCATTGCCCGCCTTGGCCTTGGTAGCGGCTGGATTAATCCCGGTAGTAATCAGTATCCGTCGCAGTCGTCATTGAGCACTTTGTATTTGTCGAGCGCGGCGTTAAAATGCGCAAATCTAACGAATCGTCAGCAGAGGACGGCCATTAAATGAGCAATACCCCCAGCGAATTAAAATATGCTAGCAGCCACGAGTGGGCGCGCCTTGAGTCAGACGGCACGATTACTGTAGGAATTAGTTACCACGCTCAGAACGCCCTTGGTGACGTGGTGTTTATTGAATTGCCAGAAGTAGGTGCGGAGTATTCGCAGGGTGATGAGGCGGCGGTGGTTGAGTCGGTCAAGGCGGCATCGGATATTTACGCGCCAGTGTCTGGTGAAATCATCGAAGTGAACGACGCTTTGGATGAAAGCCCTGAAACGGTCAATGAATATCCCTACAGCGACGGTTGGTTTTTCCGTATGCAGCCCTCTGATTTAAGTGAGCTAGATAACCTGCTTGATGCAGAGGCTTACGACGATCAGTGTGAGGAGTAGTTTCAATTTTGCGCGAAAAGCCCGGCATTGACCGGGCTTTTTTGTGGGCGAAATTAATTTCTAAGGCTGATAACTGGCCATCCAGCTGCTAACGCTGCTGCGCGCAGTGTATCGTCAGGGTCAACGGCGACGGGGTGATCAACTGATTTTAACAGTGGTAAATCGTTGTGGGAGTCACTGTAAAAGTAGCTGCCGCTGAGTGAGTGGCCCGTTTCCGAAAGCCAATGTTGCAGGCGGATCACCTTGCCGTTTTGGAAGCAGGGTATACCGCTGGGTTCGCCGGTGTAGCGCTCGTTGATAATTTCGCCTTCGCTGGCTAGCAGCGTGGTTACACCTAAGGCTTCGGCAATAGGTCTGGTGACGAAACTATTGGTGGCGGTAATAATCATAACAAAGTCACCGGCATCGCGGTGTTTCTGGAGTAGCGCATCTGCCTTTGGCAGCCTGAGAGGTGCAATGTATTCAGCCATAAAATTGGCGTGCATCGCGGCCAGCTCTTGGCGATCGTATTTGCTTAGCGGGCTTAGGGCAAAACGCAAATAAGCGTCTATATCGAGCCCGCCTTGCTGGTATTGTTGATAAAACTTGTCGTTTTGGGCTTTAAACTCGCCGCTGTCGACAATACCTTTGGCTACTAAAAACTCGCCCCAGGCATGGTCGCTATCGCCGGCGAGTAAGGTGTTGTCGAGATCGAAAATTGCCAGGGCCATGTAAATCTCCAAAAAGACGGCTTGCCAAGGCGGCATAGCATAGCGTTTGGCGAAGGCATTTTCATCTTTCTATCGTGTTGTTGGTAGAGTGAATTCCCAGGGTCGGGAATTTGTGGAACAATAGAAAATGGAAATAAAATCAAAACAATAGGTGATGTAGTGATTGACTCGGATGGATTTCGTCCCAACGTTGGCATCGTGCTTGCAAATGAGCAGGGTCAGGTGTTGTGGGCGCGCCGTGTTGGTCAAAGTGCGTGGCAATTTCCGCAGGGCGGTATTCACGAGGGCGAATCGCCAGAGGCAGCCTTGTATCGGGAGTTGTACGAGGAAGTTGGTTTGCGTGAGGATGACGTAAGTCTACTTGCCTGCACACGCGGTTGGCTTCGCTATCGACTGCCCCAGCGCTTAATTCGGCGCGACAATAAGCCGCTGTGTATTGGTCAGAAGCAAAAATGGTTTTTGCTGCAAATGAAGGCCGCTGACACCAAAGTCAGTTTTAATTGCGGTGACAAGGCTGAATTTGATCATTGGCAGTGGGTGAGTTACTGGTATCCTCTGGGTCAGGTGGTTGCGTTTAAGCGAGAAGTGTATCGGCGTGCCATGAAAGAACTGGCCCCGCGACATGCTCGCCTGGTGAAAGATGCCATGACTGGTGAATTACTATGATGCTAGAGGCGCTGCGCAGTATTGTTCAGGCAGTTAATGCAGCCGGTAATTTGCAGTCAGCCTTGGACATTATTGTAAGTCGCATCGCCGAAGTCATGGGCACTGAGGTGTGCACGGTATATTTGCGAGACCCTGACTCTGGGCGCCTGATTTTTATGGCAAACCAAGGTTTAAATCCGGATCTCATTGGTAAAATCAGCCTTGGTCCCGATGAGGGTTTGGTGGGGCAAGTTGCCCGTCGCGAAGAGCCGGTTAATTTAGATCACGCTGAAAAGCACCCCAATTTCCTATATTTGCCCGGCATTGGCGAAGAGCAGTACCACTCCTTTTTGGGGGCCCCCATTATTCACCAGCGCACGGTGATGGGCGTTTTGGTTGTCCAGCAGAAAGATAGTCGTCGCTTCGATGAAGATGAAGAGGCATTTTTAGTTACTATGTCGGCGCAGCTGGCGGGTGTTATCGCTCATGCTCGCGCGACCGGCTCGATTACCACCTCTCAGAATGCCGTCGGCGCAACGGCGTCGTTTAAAGGTATCGCCGGTGCAACCGGGATAGCCATTGGGCGCGCCGTGATCGTTGCACCAATAGCAGAGCTGCACTCGGTGCCGAGACGGCAGAGCGATGACCCACAGCTTGAGTTACAGGCATTTCAGGCCGCTTTGCAGGCAGTGCGAACAGATATTCACGCGCTGAGCGAAAAATTACTTACCCAGTTACCCGCTGATGAGCACGCCCTGTTTGATGTGTATTTACGCATTATTGATGACGGTACCTGGGCTGCTGAGGTCGTTAAAAAGATCAATGAAGGCGAGTGGGCGCAGGGCGCTCTAAGCCAAGTTATGTCTAGTCATATCCGCACCTTTGAGATGATGGAGGACGCCTACTTCAAGGAGCGCGCCACCGACATCAAGGATTTGGGGCGGCGGGTGTTGGCGTATCTGCAGACCAGCGATGTTGAGCCAGCAGAGTATCCAGATAAAACCATTTTAGTTGGCGAAGAGTTAACCGCTTCGATGTTGGGAGAGGTACCGCGAGAAAAACTGGTCGGCATGGTGTCGGTGCGTGGCTCTAGCAATTCTCACGTCGCTATTTTGGCGAGAGCAATGGGTATACCCACGGTAATGGGTGCCGCTGATTTGCCATATACCCAAATTGAAAATGCCAATCTGATTGTTGATGGCTATTCCGGGTATGTGCACTACAACCCATCCGCCGAGGTTTACGAGCATTTTCGCTCGGTGTCGGAAGAGGATCAGGTTCTCACTCAAGGCCTAGAAGCATTACGCGACCTGCAAAGTGAAACCCTGGACGGTCATCGTATGCCGCTTTGGGTGAATACAGGTTTGATGGCGGATGTGGCGCGCTCATTAGATCGCGGCGCCGAAGGCGTTGGCTTGTATCGAACTGAAATTCCATTTTTATTGCGCGAACGTTTTCCCAGTGAGGAAGAGCAGCGGGCAATCTATCGCGAGCAATTAATCGCCTTTGCGCCGCTGCCCGTCACCATGCGTACCCTCGATATCGGTGGTGATAAGGCCTTGCCGTATTTCCCCATCGAAGAGGAAAACCCCTTTTTAGGCTGGCGCGGCATTCGCGTTACCTTGGATCATCCCGAGATATTTTTGGTGCAGGTTAGGGCGATGCTCAAGGCCAGTGAAGGGCTGAATAATCTGCGCATTATGTTGCCGATGATTAGTAATGTGCAGGAGGTGGATGAAGCCTTAGAGCTTGTGCGGCGAGCCTACGAAGAGCTGGTTGAAGATGGCTGGGATATCACTTTGCCGCCTATAGGTGTCATGGTTGAGGTTCCGGCCGCAGTCTATCAGGCGCGGCAATTGGCGCGGCGGGTTGATTTCTTGTCAGTGGGTTCAAACGATTTAACCCAATATCTATTGGCGGTGGATCGCAATAATACTCGGGTCGCAGATTTGTATCATGCCTATCACCCCGCGGTGTTGAATAGCCTGCAGCAGGTGGTGGATGCGGCGCATGCGGAAGGTAAGCCGGTGGGTATTTGCGGTGAGTTGGCCGGTGATCCTGCGGCGGTTCTGCTGTTGATGGCGATGGGCTACGACATGCTGTCTATGAATGATAATAGTTTGCTCAGGGTGAAGGCGGTAATCCGAAGTTGCCGATTTGATGACCTTGAGGGGTTGTTGAGCGCAGCGATGCAGGTCGATACTGCTGACGAAGTAAAAGCATTGCTGCGTAGGGCGATGATTGATATTGGTATGGAGCGCCTACTGCAGCCGGTGGGCGCGTAGCTTTAGCTATTCGGGCGCGCTGTAAAGTTAAAATGTTCGAGCGTTTCTTGTTGTGAAGCGCTTATCGCATATTGTTTTTCCCAGACATCCCAGCGGCCATTGTCACTCGCGATCACAATGCTGCTTGAGCGGGTACCATAGCCGTCAAAACTAACAAAGCGACAGGACAATGCCTTGTGTATCTCGTCGTCGCTAACGATGGTTGGTGTCTTATCTTGCAGTAAGTTAAGTAGTTTTTGAGGGCTGACGTGCTCTGCCATCAGTTCGCTCATGTCCTCGCGACCTTTTATGGTTTTCGCATTTTCATCGCTGCGCGGAATATTGCCGATGGCGTAAATTCCCGGGGCTAATGTTTGCCAGCCCGCCTCGACATTATTGATATAGCAAAATGAATTGCCGTCGCTGGCGATGAAATTAAAGGGGCGGTATTGGCTTTTCTCAGACTCTAGTTGCTCGGCAAATTGACTGCTGCTTTGTGTGCTCAATAGAAAGTCTTTTACTAAGTCACCGCGGCTGCGGTCGCCGCTGGCGACAACTTCGCGCAGGTTAGTCACCGCTGCAAATCGACCTAGGCGGCTGACACCCAACCAGCTGCCGCCGAATTCTAAATCTCGACCCGCTAATATTTCAGGGTGCTCAGGCCAAAAGTTGGCGGCGAGGGTGGGGCGCTGGAAGAATTCGTCCCGGTTGGCTGCGACAATGAGTGGGTGCTCGGGATCATTTTGCCAGCTTAATAATATCAGGCACATTGCTTCATTCGCTGTTTTTTGTAGGGTTTGGCCGTCATAATAGCAGCTTTGCTCGAGACTTCGGCGGCATGATTTTATTGGTTTATTTGACCGTTGGCGCGTTTGCGGGCTTGGCAGCTGGCTTGTTCGGTGTTGGCGGTGGCTTGGTTATTGTTCCCGCATTGGTTGTCTGTTTTGGTTTATTGTCGGTGGCGCCAGAGGTGTCAATGCAGTTGGCGGTGGGCACCTCGCTTGCAACGATTGTGGTGACGTCCATTAGTTCGGTGCGGGCCCACCATAAGCTGGGCAATGTTGATTGGCTGTGCTGGCGAAGCTTGGCTCCAGGTATCGCGATTGGTGTGGTGTTTGGTGTGGCTACCGCGGCAACGCTTTCTGGTGCGGCGTTAAAGTTAGCCTTCGGCGTATTTAGTCTTATTATTGCCGCTTACATGGGCTTGGGTGCGGTGCCGGCGGCATCGCGCCAGCTTCCGAAAGCCTTCGGTTTGGCTGCAGTTGGGAGTAGTGTAGGCTACGTTTCTGCGCTGTTTGGTATTGGCGGAGGCGCCTTAACTGTGCCGTATTTGACGTGGTGCAATGTGCGTATGCAGGCGGCGGTGGCAACCTCCGCCGCTTGCGGCCTGCCTATTGCTTTGGTGGGGTCGGCAAGCAATATGGTGGCCGGTTTTGGTCATCAAGATTTGCCCGCCTACAGCTTTGGGTTTGTCTATTTGCCGGCGTTTATCGGTATTGTGTTGTTGAGTGCGCCCTTCGCTAAGCTAGGGGCGATATTGGCGCAACGACTTTCGGCGCGACGTTTGAAACAGTGTTTCGCGCTGTTTTTGTTATTTGTTGGTGGTCAGTTCATTTGGGGAGCGCTATAAGGCATGTTGATACATCCGGGTTTTGATCCTGTGGCGGTAGAGATTGGCCCGTTGGCGATACATTGGTATGGGCTAATGTATTTGGCGGGTTTCGCCGCGGCGTGGTATATCGCCAAAAGTCGAACAAAGCAGGCTTGGAGTCCGGTGAATGAGGCTCAAGTTGAAGATCTGATTTTTTACGGCGCGGTGGGTGTCATCGTTGGCGGTCGGTTTGGCTACGTGCTGTTTTACAATTTCCCGCAGTTTTTACAAGACCCTCTCTGGTTGTTCCGCGTGTGGGAAGGGGGAATGGCTTTTCACGGTGGCTTGCTAGGTGTGGTTGTGGCGGTGGCGTTGTACGCCCGCCGAATTCAGGTGCCGGTTGCGTCGCTTTGGGATTTTATAGCGCCGTTAGCGCCAATCGGTCTCGGTTTGGGGCGCCTGGGGAATTTTATTGGTCAAGAGTTGTGGGGGCGTCCCACGGATCAACCTTGGGGCATGTTGTTTCCGCGCGATCCAATGCAGCTGCCAAGGCATCCGTCGCAGCTCTACCAATTTATGCTCGAAGGCGTCGTGTTGTTTTTGATTATATTTTTGTTTACCCGCAAGCAGAGGCCCCCCTATGCTGCTGGGTCTTTATTTTTGCTGTGCTATGGAAGCTTCCGCTTTCTAGTGGAGTTTGTTCGAGAGCCGGATAGCCATATTGGTTTTGATATGCTTGGTTGGATGACGCGTGGGCAGGAATTGTCGCTGCCTATGATTGCAATTGGTGGCGGTCTGCTGATTTGGACTTACACGCGCTCAACCGTGAAAGGTGGGAGATAGTATGCAGCAGTATTTGGATTTATTGCGCGATGTGCGTGATAACGGCACTGACAAGGGTGATCGCACCGGGGTGGGTACGCGATCGGTGTTTGGTCGACAGCTCCGGTTTGACTTGCAGCAGGGTTTTCCGCTGTTGACCACCAAGAAAGTGCATTTGCGCAGTATTATTAATGAGCTAATTTGGTTCCTTGCAGGCAGTTGCGATAACAATTGGCTGCAAGAGCGCGGTGTCAGTATATGGAATGAGTGGGCATTAGAAAACGGCGATCTTGGCCCCATTTATGGGAAGCAGTGGCGCAGTTGGGTGTGTCCGGATGGCTCAACTATCGATCAAATTAGCGAAGTGGTGGATATGATTCGCCGTAAACCCGACTCTCGCCGTCTGTTGGTCAATGCGTGGAATCCTGCCGATCTTCCGGATGAGTCGCTTAGCCCCCAGGAGAATGCTCGGCGCGGGAAAGCCGCATTACCACCCTGCCATACCTTGTTTCAGTTTTACGTGGCTGAAGGGCGCTTGTCTTGCCAGCTCTACCAGCGCAGTGCAGATTTGTTTTTGGGGGTACCGTTTAACATTGCGAGTTACGCGCTGCTGACCCATATGATTGCTCAGCAGTGCGACCTTGGGGTGGGTGATTTTGTGCACACTTTCGGTGACTGCCACCTGTACCAGAATCACCTCACCGACGATATTGTAGAAGAGCAGTTGCGCCGCGAGCCTCGGTCACTGCCGCAGCTCGTCATCAAACGGCGTCCGGCATCGATTTTCGAATATACGGCAGAAGATTTTGAGTTTGAGGCCTACGATCCTCATCCCGCCATAAAAGCCCCGATAGCGATATAAGAAGAGGACGAGTAGTGGTTACTGTTTCACTTATTGTCGCGATGGCAAAAAACCGCGTAATTGGGGTAAATAATCAGCTGCCATGGCATTTGCCGGCGGATTTAAAGCATTTTAAGACCACAACGATGGCAAAGCCTATTGTGATGGGGCGCAAGACGTGGGAGTCGATAGGCAGGCCACTACCTGGGCGCTCTAATATTGTGATTAGCCGTCAGCCAGGGTATGTCGCAGAAGGCGCTGCGGTGGTCGATGATTTAGCCGGTGCTTTAGCGCTGGCGCGCCGCGAAGCCGAGTTGGCTGGGCTTGATGAGGTGTTTGTTATTGGTGGTGAGACCATCTACCGGCAGGCCTTGCCGGAGGTCGCCAGAATGTATGTAACTGAGGTCGATGTCAGCCCGGAAGGGGATGCTTGGTTTCCAGAAATTGAACTAAATCAGTGGGCAGAGGTCGTTCGCGAGTGTTACCCAGTAACGGAAGATGGCAAGCCGGCCCATTGCTTTCTGACATTGCAAAGAATTTGAATAAATAAGTTATATTTAAACGGTCACAGTACATGCTTGTTTTGCTCTGGATTGCAATTTCCACTTATTGAGCGTTACTTAGTTAGTGAGCAATGTTACCGCTCTTCACGAAAACGTAACTCTTCAACACATAAAATAGGCAAGAAATTTTATATTACGAAACATTTAGTTTTGTCGTTGATTCTTACGTTTGCACATGATTAAAATAAGCCCCGCTGTATGAAAGCACGGTCTTACGACTGGCCGTACGGCTGACAGAAGATAATAAGCTCTGCTTTCACTAAACGTCCCAAATAGGAAAAGCAATTCCCATGAAAACGCAACGATTGAAAACAATCGCGCTGGCGGTCAGTGTGGCTGTAGGTATGCTGGCGGGATCGCCGGCCTATTCAGCTGATAAGACTGCTGGGCAAGAACCTGCCGCGGCGCCAGTTAAGCCCTTAATTCCAGTAAGTACCGTTCTTGATGTTGGTATCAAGAGAACTTCAGCAGCAAAGCAGTCACAAGTTAAAATTGATCGCCTAGCAGCTGAGACGGGTGATTTGCTGCAAGACTACAAAACAGTGATGAAGCAAGTAGACGGCCTACGCGTTTACAATGCCCGTCTTGAAAAGCAGATCGCTGGTCAGCTGAAGCGTATTGCCGGTCTGGGTCGCTCTGTTGATGAGGCGACTATCATTCAGCGCCAAATCACCCCATTGTTGATCCGCATGATTGACGGTCTTGAGCAGTTTGTTGCTCTGGACGTGCCATTCCATAAAGAAGAGCGCGAAGAGCGTGTTGAATTCTTGCGCACCAATATGGATCGCTCGGATATCACTATCGCAGAAAAATTCCGTCAAGTTCTCGAAGCCTACAAAATCGAAAACGAATACGGTCGTAAAATTGATAGCTACAAAGGTGTTGCTTCTGTAAACGGTGCAGACCGCGAAGTTAACTTCCTGCGTATCGGTCGTATTGGTTTGATGTATCAAACAACTGACGGCGAGCAATCAGGTGCTTGGGATCAAGACAAGCGTGCATGGGTTGAGCTAGATTCAGGCGATTACCGTGGTGCTATTCAGAAAGGCCTGCGTATCGCTCGCAAACAAGCGTCGATCGATATCATGAAACTCCCGATTCCGGCTCCGGAGGCTGCTAAATAATGAAACGTAATCTATTAAAAGCTGCTGTGCTGGCTTTCAGCGGCGCGATTGCCGTTGCAGCTATGCCGGCGATGGCTGAAGATGCTAAATCGCTCGACGAATTGTTGAAAATGGTTAAGCAGGGCTACGCCACTGACGCTCGTGAAAACAAAGAGCGTGAGCAACGTTTTGCCGCTGCTCGTTTCGATCAGCAGAAAACTCTTGAGGAAGCTAAGCGTACCTTGGCTGCTGAAGAAAAGCGTTCTTCTGATCTAGAAAAAACGTTTGAAGAAAACGAATCAGTTATCGTTGAGAAGCAGCGTCAGTTGAAAGAGCGTCTAGGTACATTGACTGAACTGTTCGGTCACTTGACGTCTACAGCGGGCGACCTTCGGTCAAACTTCCTATCTTCTATCATCAGTGTTCAGTTCCCTCAGCGTGAACAGTTCGTTGACGATTTGATTAATAAAATGGCTGGTGCTGAAGAGCTGCCAAGCATTGAAGAGATCGAGCGTGTATGGTTCGAATTACAGCGTGAAATGACTGAGTCTGGTCGCGTTGTTAAATTCAAAACGCCGGTAACTAGTGCTGGCGGAGAAAGCGCAGAACAAGAAGTGGTACGTGTTGGTACCTTCAATATGGTTAATGCCGACGGTGAATACTTACAGTACATCTCAGAAACGGGTGCACTTGCGGTATTGTCACGTCAGCCTAGCGGTCCATATATGGGCTGGGCTGAAGAGCTTGCCGGATCTACCTCGGGTATGAGCGCGTTTGGCGTTGACCCTACAGGTCCTACAGGTGGTTCTTATCTAGCTGCTCTGATTGATAGCCCGACTCTTAGTGAGCGCTGGCATCAAGGTGGTGTTGTTGGTTATGTAATTACTGCAGTTGGTGTCTTAGCGATGTTAATTGCTATCTGGCGCTTGGTTGTTCTGTCTATCGAAGACATGAAAGTTGCCAGCCAGTTGAAAACCACCAAAGCAAATACTAACAACAGCCTTGGCCGTGTGTTGAAAGTGCATGAAGATAATCCAACTATGGATCCAGAAACGCTTGAGCTGAAGCTTTCAGAAGCAATCCTGAAGGAAACTCCACGCTTGGAGAACTCGCTCAACTTGCTGAAGATCATTGCTGCGGTAGCGCCTCTTCTTGGTCTGCTCGGTACTGTAACCGGTATGATTATTACCTTCCAAGCTATTACTATCTTCGGTGCAGGTGATCCGAAAGCAATGGCCGGCGGTATTTCTGGTGCACTGGTAACAACAGTACTCGGTCTGGTGGTTGCGATCCCAACAGTTCTGCTGCACACCTTCGTTAGTGGTCGTGCCAAGAAGATTATCCATGTTCTTGATCAGCAAACTACGGGCATCATTGCCGAACACACGGAAGGTCACGCGGGGAATTAAGCGATGTACCTACTGAATGAATGGATCGAGATTATCCGTAGATTCATGGATTCGGGCGGCGACGTACTTTGGGCCATCGCCGTCCTGACTTTCCTGATGTGGACGCTCGCTCTAGAAAGACTTTGGTATTACAAATTTAGCCTGTCGAAAGACGTCAATGGTGCTATTGGCACTTGGGAGAAGCGTACAGAGCGCAAATCCTGGAATGCCAAGCAAATTCGCGAGAAGTTGGTATCTCAAGTATCACTTAAAATTAACGCGAGTTTGCCAATGATCCAAACAATGGTGGCTCTATGCCCATTGTTGGGATTGCTGGGTACAGTTACCGGTATGATTGAAGTGTTTAACATCATGGCGGTAACCGGTGGCGGCGATGCGAAGTCGATGGCTGGCGGTGTTTCAAAAGCAACAATCCCGACTATGGCGGGCATGGTTGCCGCTTTGTCAGGTGTCTTTATCAATACTTATGTAAAGAGTATTGCGGACCGTGAAAGCGAACTTTTGAAAGACCATCTGACAACAGATCATTAAGAGAGCTAACATGAGAAGGAATAAAAGAGGCGGAACAGAGGATAATCCCTCTGAAATAGACTTGACGCCGATGCTCGACGTTGTGTTTATCATGTTGATCTTCTTTATTGTAACGGCGTCCTTTATTAAGGAAGCTGGTGTCGAGGTGAACCGCCCTGACGCGTCAACATCAACTAAGAAAGAGAATGTAAATATTCTGATTGCTGTAACAGCAACCAATGAAATATGGATTGATAAGCGCCGGGTTGATAAGCGCGCAGTTCGCTCAGTAGTTGAGCGTATGCACGCAGAAAATCCTAAGGGTGCCGTAGTTATTCAGGCTGATAAAGCCTCGAATACTGAAACGGTTACTGCGGTTATCGACGCCAGCCGGTCGGCAGGTGTATACGATGTTTCATTGGCCACTGAAGACAGCTGATCAATATGAATATTCGACTACTTATAGGTGCTGCATTGGCATTTGTGGTGACGGCATCGCTGTTCATCCTCATGCCGTACCTTATCGAGATGGCTGATAAAACGCTGGACGAAAAGCCGCGTACAAAGCTAGCCGATATACAAATGCCTGACACCAAAATTGAAACAATGAAAGACAACAAGCCCGATAAGCCGAAGGAGCCTGACGAGCCGCCACCGGATATGGAGCAACCTGAGATGGAAGACATCAATCCGAATTTGGATGTTGTCAATATGACGCCTTCTCAATCTGTTGATTTGACTAATACTGCCGGCGGACTTTCTGCTTCCGATGGTGAGTATTTGCCGATCGTAAAAGTTGCTCCAATTTATCCGCGACGCGCGCAAAGTCGTGGTGTGACAGGTTATTGCACAGTTGAATACACTGTGACAAAAGCTGGTACAACTCGGGATATCGTTGCGGTTGATTGCCAGCCTGCGGGCTATTTCGAGCGCGCTTCTGAGAAAGCCGCAGAGAAGTTTAAGTACAAACCGCGTGTGTCCGACGGCGAGCCTATCGAGGTGCCGGGCATACAAAACCGGTTCACTTATGAGTTGGAAAAATGATGTCTGATTATCACTCGAGCACTAAATCGTTGCGTCCAGTGTTGGTCAAGCTGGGTTGTTCTATCGCTCTCGGTGTAGCTACCGTGTTTGCCATGCCAATTGTAAGTTCATCCTTACAGCCAATGCTTGGCGGACAGAGTGTGGGCATTGCTCACGCTGCTGAGAGTAAAGATAAACCCAAGCGGAGCACACGTAGAACGCCAGCTATCCGCGCTAAAATTTATGAAAAATTAAATGCAGCGCAAGAAGCGGCGGACGCGAAAAAGTATAACGAAGCCGTCAAGCTACTCAACGACCTTCGTGATACAGAAGGGCGGAACTCACTGAATAGCTATGAGCTTGCCAACCTCTATAATATGTATGCGTTTATCTACTTTACTCAGGAAAAGTATGATTTGGCGCTTGATGCATATCGTAACGTGGTAAAGCAGCCGGATATTCCGGAAGCGATGGAGCTAAATACAAAATACACCATCGCTCAGCTTTACTTTGTTAAAGAGGATTACAAGGGCGGCGTAAGCACTCTGTTAGAGTGGTTTAAAGCAAAGCAGGCCCTAGGTGAAGATCCGGGTGCTGGCGCGTATGCGCTTTTATCTCAGGGTTACTACCAGCTCAAAGATCTTGACCGCGCCCTAAAGTACATTGAAGTTGCTATCAATGACTACACTAGCCGCGGAAAGATACCTAAAGAGCAGTGGTGGGGTTTGCAGCGCTACTTGTACTATGAGAAAAATGATATTAAGCGCGTAACGGCGATTCTTGAAGAAACGCTCAAGCATTACCAGAAAAAAGCCTACTGGCTGCAGTTGTCTGCAATGTACAACGAGCTAAAAATGGACGAAAAAGCGACTGCAGCAATGGAGACCGCTTACACCGAAGGTGTTCTGGATAATGATAAAGAGCTAATTAATATGGCGTATCTCTTCCTATCTCAGGAAGTGCCATATAAAGCTGCTAAAGTGCTTGATAAAGGTATCAAGAAGGGCGACATCCCTGCGACGTCTAAAAATCTTGAGTTACTTGGTAATGCATGGCGCCAAGCGCAAGAATTGAAGAAGGCTATTCCAGAGATGGCAAAGGCCGCCGAGAAATCGGATAAGGGCGAGTTGTGGTCGCGCTTGGGTAATATCTACCTTGATAACGATGAGTTCGATAAGGCTGAAAAAGCCATAGAGAATGCATTTAGAAAAGGTGATATTAAACGGCCAGACAATGCTTATCTTGTACTTGGTATGGCTCGCTTTAACCTTCAAGAGTATGAAGGAGCGCGTAAAGCCTTTAAGGAAGCGGCAAAAAGTGAAAAGTCTGCAACTTACGCAAAACAGTGGATGGAGTTCATGGCGAAAGAGCTTGAACGCCAAGAAGCTCTAAAAGATGGCTAATTTAGCATCAGCGTACGTCGAAAAGGCACCTTAGGGTGCCTTTTTTATGCTCGATAGATAGACGAATCTGTTTTCACTTCCTATAGTTTTAATACAGCATCTTTCTTTGTTAGAGCAATAAGTTGTATGCATCATCAGAAGGCTAAGGTTATAAAATTGTTGTGGGTCACCTTGGGGCTGTCGTTGGCTGCTGGGCTGCAGGCCGAAGACGCTCTGGACTTGGATGAGCCTGAAGCTGGGTTTTTTAGCCGTACCTTCAATCGAGCGGAAACGACTAGGGATAATTGGTCTGAGCGCTGGATTGACTTTGCTGAGGGTGTTGACTACTACTTCAGTAAAGAAAACTCCCCTCCGGAATATAAAAACGAAAGCTATGTGAAGCTCCAGCTGAGAGAAACGTGGGAGGAGCACGGCGAGATACAGACAGATGTCAGAGTGAAAGCTAAATTTGATCTTCCTAATACTCAGCGTAAAGCAAAAGTCTTTTTCAGTAGTGACGAATACACCGAAAACTCCTTAGAAGAGCGAGTGAGAAGTAATTCAACAGGCGAGCGATTTCGGCGGAAAGAGTCGGTGTCAGGTATCGAGATAACGCCGGATGATGAATGGAATAAGTGGAAGCGATCAGCGCGAGTCGGTATTAAGCTTCGCGCACCGTTGGTGACGTTTGGCAGATATAGGATAAGGCGCCCGATGGAGGCGTGGGGGGAATGGCTCCCTGAGTTCACCCAAGAGGTCTGGTACTTTAGCGACCGCGGCTGGGGTGAGACCAGCGAATTTGAAGTAATAAGACCTATAAATGAGCGATTTGGTTTGCGGTATTTTACGGTACTCGAGTTTGAGGATCAGAATGACTATTTTGAAAATGTCCATGTACTATCTTTAAATCAGGGGCTTTCGGATAAGTCTGCCTTGGAGTACAGGGTTGGCTCAGTTTTTTCGACGGAATTCCGAACCCAAATGACCGCGTATTTTTTTGGAAGTAGTTATAGTTATAAGCTACACGAAGACTGGGTATTCCTTACCGCTAGCCCTGAGGTGTTCTTCCCTAAAGTCGACGGATGGAATGCCGAAGCCAGTTTTACGATTAAGTTAGACGTATATTTTTCACAGTAAAAGCCATACTGTGCTTATGAGCTTGTATGTTGCTGGTGTCGCGACTTCGACCTTGTTGTATATTGCTCGTCACAGCGCCTTTGTTCTTAGTTGGCGCGATGTATGCTAGGTAAGCAATCAACGAAGTTATCGCTTATTTCTCAAATTGAATTACACAGGCTTGAGGCTTGGCTCATACGTAAGTAACGCGTAGCGAGTCTGTAAAGTAAGCCATCTACATTGGTGTGTAGCCAATTTTCCCTATGTTCCGTTGCGGGAGGTGGGCTTCGAAATTTTTACATGGTATTTGAAATATAAACGGACGTTGACGTATATGCGGTTTTCGCAGGAGAAGTAATGACAATTCGAGTGGCCATTCATCACAAGACGTATTACACATTTGATCGTCTGGTAAATCTTTCGCCGCATGTAATACGCTTGCGTCCTGCTCCACATAGCAGAACGCCGATTCATAGCTATAGCATGAAAATTGTACCCGAGGCACACTTCTTAAACTGGCAGCAGGACGCGTTCGGTAACTACCTCGCGCGGTTGGTGTTTCCTGAAAAAACAGATAAATTTTCGGTCGAAGTTGAAGTCCTCGCGGACATGACGGTTATAAACCCATTTGATTTCTTCGTGGAAGAATACGCTGAAAAATTTCCGTTTTACTATAAAAAGCAGCTTAAAAAAGAGTTGGCCCCTTACCTAGCCAAAGAAAAACAGGGGAAGTTATTCAATAAACTATTGAAATCAGTTTCTACCACAAAGCGCCCAGTTAATGATTTTTTGGTTGAGGTGAATCAGGTTCTCGAAAAGAAGATTGAGTATTGCCTGCGTTTTGAGCCCGGTGTGCAAGAGCCAGAGGAAACACTCGAGCTTGCGAAAGGTTCCTGCCGGGACTCCGCTTGGTTGGCAGTACAGTTATTCAGGCATTTGGGTATCGCCGCACGATTTGCCTCTGGGTATTTAGTGCAGTTAACGTCGGATGAGAAGTCGCTCGATGGGCCTAGTGGTCCGGAGGAAGACTTCACTGATTTGCACGCTTGGTGCGAAGTGTATATTCCAGGCGCTGGCTGGATAGGTCTTGATCCAACGTCGGGCTTGTTCGCCAGCGAAGGACATATCCCCTTGGCTTGTACTCCTGATCCCGTATCTGCTGCACCAATTGAAGGTTTCACCGACGAGTGTGAGGTTGAGTTTGACTACTCCAACGTCGTTGAGCGTGTTCATGAAGATCCGAGGGTCACTAAGCCATACAGCGATGATCAGTGGGCGGATATTTTGCTGCTCGGAGAGCAGGTGGATAAAGATCTAGTGGCAAACGATGTCCGCCTGACGATGGGCGGTGAGCCTACTTTCGTTTCCATCGATGATATGGAGTCAGCGCAGTGGAATATTGATGCCCTCGGTGCTGAAAAGCTAAGCTTGGCAAAAACCTTATTATTGAAATTACGGAATCACTTCGCACCTCAGGGCTTGCTGCATTACGGGCAGGGAAAGTGGTATCCGGGTGAAGAAGTGCCGCGCTGGGCGCTGGGTTTATTCTGGCGCAAAGACAATGAGCCGCTGTGGACAAGCCCAGAACTATTGGCGCGGGTAGATAAGGATTATGGCCACAGTGTAGCAACGTCTGAGCAGTTTGCATTGGGCTTGGTCGACAAATTAAGTTTGGCCTTAGATTACGTGCAGCCGGCTTATGAAGACGCTTTACACTATCTTTTACAGGAGCAAAAAATACCCAAGAATATTGATATTCTTGCCGCCAAGATTAGTGATGATTTAGGTCGACGCCGATTGGCTCGGCTGTTAGAGCAAGGTTTTAAAGATCCAACGGGTTATATTTTGCCGCTGGCTTGGGAGCCAGTCGCGGGTGAGTGGGCAAGTAGCATTTGGAATGTAAAGCGTGAGCGACTTATTTTATCGCCGGGTGACTCGCCAATGGGCTTGCGATTGCCGCTAGGTGATTTGCCTGAATTAGAAGAGCCTGATATACAGCCGGATCGAGATCCTTTCGAAGAGCGCAGCCCCTTGCAAGCGCGTCATGAAATTCACTTCCCTAGTGAAGGCAAAAGCCCAACGCCCCAACGGCTGCAAAGCGCGTCTAAAGCTGTGGCAGAAAAGTTGAAGTACGCTCAACCCTTGATTCGAACGGCGATGTGTATTGAGGCAAGAGGTGGAAAGGTTCATATATTCATGCCGCCATTGCACAGTCTCGAGCACTATGTCGAACTAGTAGCCGCGATTGAAGAAACGGCTAAAGAGCAAAGTGTGCCAGTAATTCTGGAGGGCTATGAGCCGCCACGTGATCCACGGATACAAAAGCTGCTTGTCACGCCGGATCCTGGGGTTATTGAGGTGAACGTGCATCCTACCTCTAGCTGGAGAGAGTTGGTGGACAACACCACCGAACTGTATTCGGCGGCGCGGGAGTCTCGTCTCGCGGCGGAAAAATTCATGCTCGATGGCCGTCATACCGGTACCGGTGGTGGCAACCATATTACCTTGGGGGGAGTAACGCCGAGTGATAGCCCGATTCTGCGGAGACCTGATTTATTGCGCAGCTTAGTGACGTTTTGGCAGCATCACCCAAGTTTGTCGTATATTTTTTCCAGTGCCTTTATCGGGCCGACCAGTCAGGCGCCGCGTGCCGACGAAGGCCGTGATGAAATGATGTACGAGATGGAAATTGCCTTCCAGCAAATGCCCGATGGTCTGGCAGATCAGCCTTGGTTGGTAGATAGGTTGATGCGCAATTTGCTTATTGATATCACGGGCAACACCCATCGCGCCGAATTTTGTATTGATAAATTATATGCGCCGGGGAGTGCGACTGGGCGTTTAGGTTTGCTTGAGTTTCGTGGTTTTGAAATGCCACCGCACAGCCGTATGTCGTTGGTTCAAGCACTTTTGATCCGCACCTTGGTTGCCAGATTCTGGAATGAGCCTTACAAAAAGCCACTGGTTCGCTGGGGCACGGCTCTGCATGATAAATTTATGTTGCCACACTATTTGTGGCAGGACATGAAGGACGTCGTCGCCGATCTAGAGCGGGCAGGATATCCTTTTAAAGCGGATTGGCTGCTGCCTTTTGAAGAGTTCCGTTTTCCGCACTACGGTCGTGTCAAACTCGACGAGATTGAAATCGAATTGCGTTGGGCGGTTGAGCCTTGGAATGTGTTGGGTGAGGAAATCGGTAGCTTTGGTACAGCACGCTATGTGGATTCATCGGTTGAGCGCTTGCAAGTCAAGCTAACGGGTTTAACGGATAGTCGCTACGTGCTGGCCTGCAATGGTCGTCGTGTGCCATTGGCTAACACTGGGCGACACGGAGAGTACGTTGCCGGTGTTCGCTATCGCGCCTGGGCGCCACCGTCGGCACTGCACCCAACTATTGGTGTGCATACGCCGTTGGTATTTGACTTGATAGACACTTGGACTGGCCGCTCGGTGGGCGGTTGTAGTTATCATGTTTCGCATCCCGGTGGTCGAACATACGAAACATTCCCGGTGAATGCCTTTGAGGCAGAGTCTCGCAGAGGGAATCGTTTCAGTACAGTGCAGCATACGCCGGGGCCTTATACGCCAAGACCGGATCTAGATGCTGTGCGTGAGTTTTTCCCTGAGCCACCACGGCCTATGGCGCCGCCGCCGGAAGAATCGCCTGGCGAATACCCGCACACACTAGATTTGCGCCGCAAGCCTAATTGGATCGGCTAGATTGGTATACCGCGTTTTAAGTTGCCGCAGCGTCGAGTCTGGCGCTGTGGCAGGTTTTTACCTTCCCCTCCAGATGGATGACTCTCTGCGCCAAGGAACTCCGGTACTATCACTTAGTTGTTACTAGCGAGAATAATAATATGTCTGACAAACTCGATTACGTGAAAACCCGACGCGAAGACGTCGATGAGATTCCCCTGAAATGGCAGCGGCTTATTCAGCGGGTGATGAAGCATTACACGCGATTCAATGTCTGGGTTTATAAAAAGAGTAATGGACGATTATTAAAGAATTTTCCGGGCGGCTACCCAATTTGTATTGTCGGGATGACTGGGCGTAAAAGTGGTGAGCGGCGAGAGATTGCGCTCATACATCTGCCCTGGGGTGACAAAAAGTTGTTGGTGGCGTCGCAGGGTGGGATGGAAAAGCACCCTCAGTGGTATTTTAATATTGCGGCTAATCCAGAGATCGACATTATGGTTGGTGGCGACCAGCGCTCGTATGTTGCCAGCCAGGCAAGCGATGACGAAAAACGCGAATTGTGGCCGCATCTATTAAGTCTCTACCCTGATTTTGATGAATACCAAGCTCGCACTGATCGCGATATTCCGGTTTTCATTTGCTGCGAAAATTAAAGAAATAATAAAAATAAAGGAAAGACGATGCTTGAATCTTGCGAACAAAATGCGCAGCAAACGCGGCTGGCATTTCACGGGATTGTTATTTTATTTCTCGGCTTGCTATCGGGTATAGGATTTTCCTATGCGGCGGCCACGACGGACGTTAGCTCCGGCGCATATGGCGCCTGGCGATTTGCGCATATGGAAGGCATTCTCAACGGCTTGCTAGTCCTTGCAATCGCCGGTGTATGGCTAAAGTTTGAGCATGGTGCGAGGTCTATGACGGTGGCCCACTGGCTTTTGGTGTTGGGTTGCTATGCCAATATTATTGGGCCGATTATCAATGCGCTATTTATTGCCAAGCGCCTAATTGTTCCAGAAACTGGCCTAGAAGCTTTTGTGGTTTATGGCTTTTATATTCCGGGAACCTTGCCGATTTTTGCACTGATGATTTTTCTTGAGAACCTGTTTAGGCGTATTCGCATTTCATAATGATCAATCGGCTACGTTTTAAAATTGCGTGCAGTGAAAGACCTGCGGGCGTTCAATTTTATTAATGGTGTTGTCGCGCTGCGTTTATGCCCAGATTGCCTTTAGTCATGGACAGAAATTAAGCGGTAGCTCACATTTCCAGCTTGTTTGTCTTTGTCGATGCGCCAGTTGCTCGGCAGTGCGGGGAGTGGCTCGTCGGTGGCGGTCTCAATGTAAATAAGGGTGTCATTTGGCAAAGATTTGCGCCCGAGGGTCGCGATGGTCGGAGCCAGTATATCTTTATGGAATGGTGGATCCAAAAAGATAACCTGGTGATTTAGCGCTGTGTTGGCAAGATATGCCTCTGCGGTTTGGCAGTGTACGGACGCTGTCGTGCATTTTAGGGTGCCGAGGTGTTCGCGTATTTGTCGGCAACTGATGGTGTCGGTTTCGATAAAATCGCAGTGGGCCGCGTAGCGGGACAGGGCCTCTAGTCCTAGTGCGCCGGAGCCAGCGAATAGGTCGAGGCAGTTTGCGCCGTGGAGATGGGGGCCTAGCCAATTGAAGAGGGTTTCGCGAATTCGATCACTGGTCGGACGAAGTCCTTCCGCCGCCTGAAAGTGAAGTTTTCTGCTGCGCCACTGCCCGCCAATGATTCTCAGCATGCCTTGTGCTTCTTTACTGTGATGGCCTTGCGGTTTGCGCATGGGTATTCCGGTGCCAGTTACTCAGAGAAATGGTAGGATAAGGCTTTTATTTTTGCTGTAAACCTTACCTCGGAATTTAAATACCCGCATGACAGATAACGCCACACCCTCTGAACTAGAATCGGAACAAAAAAAGAAGGGCCTATTTGCCCGTTTTAAAGAGTCTTTTATTGGCTCGGAAGAGGATCAGGCGGCACTGGCGGCGGCTGAAGGCTTTATCGACGATGCCGAGATAGCCCCGTGGCAGCACCTTGAATTGTCGCCAGAAGAGCAGGCGTCCTTGCTGGTTCGTTTCCGCGAAGGCCTCAGTAAGACCGGCGCGCAGCTTGGCGAAGGCATGGCCAATTTGTTTCTCGGTCGCAAGGAAATCGATGATGAGCTGCTGGAAGAAATCGAAACCCATTTGCTGATGGCGGATGTTGGCGTCGATGCAACTCAGCAAATTATTACTAGCCTGACTAGCCGAGTGTCGCGCAAAGAATTGAATGACCCAGAAGCCCTGTATGTGGCTTTGCAAGAAGAGTTGAGCGTTATGTTAGCCTCAGCTGAGGAAGAACTAGTTATCCCCATTAGTGATAAGCCCTATGTGATCTTGATGGTGGGTGTTAATGGCGTGGGTAAAACCACAACCATCGGCAAGTTGGCTAAGCAGTTTCAGGCCGGCGGCCGCTCGGTTATGTTGGCGGCGGGCGATACCTTTCGTGCGGCAGCGGTGGAGCAGCTTCAAGTGTGGGGCGAGCGCAATGAGGTTCCTGTGATTGCACAGCACACTGGGGCGGATAGCGCATCGGTGTTGTTTGATGCGTTGCAGGCAGCGCAGGCCAGGGATGTTGATATTTTAATAGCCGACACCGCCGGTCGTCTGCACAACAAAGACAACTTGATGGAAGAATTGAAGAAGGTGGTTCGGGTGCTCAAGAAGCTTGATCCCGATGCGCCTCATGAAGTGATGTTGGTATTGGACGCCGGTACCGGTCAAAACGCGCTGTCGCAGGCTAAACATTTTCAGCAGGCGGTTGGGGTCACAGGTCTGACCTTAACCAAGCTGGATGGCACGGCCAAGGGGGGTATCGTTTTTGCGATTAGCAAACAGCTTGGTATTCCAATTCGTTTCATCGGCGTTGGCGAAGGTATTTTAGATTTACGGCCCTTCCGCGCTAATGAGTTTGTCGGTGCCTTATTTGGGTGGCAGCAAAAGCAATGATTGAATTTGATCAGGTCTGCAAGCGTTACGAAGGCGGTTATGAAGCGCTTACTAACCTGAGTTTCCATATTCCCCGTGGCGAAATGCGGTTTTTAACCGGCCACAGTGGCGCCGGTAAAAGCACCTTGCTAAAGCTGATTATGGTGATGGAGCGGGCGAGCTCGGGGCAGGTGATTGTCGGTGGCCGCAATTTATCGCGCCTGCCAGCGCGTCGTATTCCAGAGGTACGCCGCGAGGTGGGGGTGGTATTTCAGAATCACCAATTATTGTTTGATCGCTCGGTATACGACAATGTCGCTTTGCCTCTGATTATTGCCGGTTATGGGCATCGCGATGTAGGCCGTCGTGTTCGGGCGGCCTTAGATAAAGTGGGCTTGCTGGATAAAGAGCGCAAAAACCCTATTACGCTTTCTGGCGGTGAGCAGCAACGAGTGGGTATTGCCCGCGCTGTGGTGAATAAGCCCGCCTTATTACTTGCTGATGAGCCGACTGGTAACCTCGATCCGCAATTGTCAGCAGAAATTATGCACTTGTTTGAGCAGTTCAAGCAGGTCGGCGTAACGGTGCTCATTGCCACCCATGATTTGGGGCTGATAGCACGCATGCCATATCGGCTACTGACCTTGCGGAATGGGCAGTTAGTGACGGCAGGGGGAGATAGTGATGCCCCCCAATAAGCAGAACAAAATGAACAAGCGTCGTTTGGGCAAGCTAACAGCGCCACCGGGTAAAAAGGACGTTAAGGGCGCGCGCAAGCACAAAACCAGTATCGGCGATCGCTTTGCGGGCTACCGCAGTCATCACCAGCAAGTGGCGCTGGATAGTCTGCGGCGCTTGGTAGCACGACCTGCGACCTCATTGATGACAACCTTGGTAATTGCCATTGCCCTCGCATTACCGGCGGGCTTGTATATAGGGTTGAATAATATTGATGCGGTGAGTGATGGCTGGGAAGGCGCTGCCCGTATTTCTTTGTTTTTAAAGCCCTCTGTCAGTGCTGAGCAGGGCGAAGGTTTGCGGCGTAATATCGCCGAGCGCGAGGCAGTGCTGTCGGCAGAATATATCTCTCCCGCCAGTGCCTTGGAGGAGTTTCGCGCCAGTTCCGGTTTTGGTGATGTACTCGATCAGCTCGACATCAATCCGCTACCGGGTTTGATTGTAGTAACGCCGCGGGAAGCCAATGTGTCTGCCGATGCTGTCACGGCCTTGCAGGCCGAGCTTAGTCAGCTGGCTGAGGTCGACCTCGCTAAGCTCGATATGGAGTGGCTGCAGCGCCTCAATCGCATCACAGAGCTAGGGCGACGTTTAACCTTGGCGCTGGCTGCGATGCTGGCAGTGGGTGTGCTCCTTATCATTGGCAACACCATTAAATTGGCGATTGAGGGGCGGCGCGACGAAATTCTAGTGGTTAAGCTGGTCGGTGGCACCAATGCCTTTGTGCGCAGGCCCTTTCTGTATACGGGGCTGTGGTATGGCTTAGGCGGTGGATTGATGGCGTGGCTTTTAGTGCAAAGCGGGCTGTTGTGGCTGCGCGGGCCGATTGCCGATTTGTCGCTTTCTTACCAGAGTGACTTTCACCTATTGGGTTTAGGCTTTATAGATACTATATTGCTGTGGTTATTTGCGTCGCTGTTAGGCCTGCTGGGTGCGTGGCTGGTGGTGGGGCGAGAACTGCGTGCAATTGAGCCGCGCTAGCGTCATTTGGGCTGGGTACTTGAACTTTACTGCGTTTGGTACTCTAATAAGCAGCGGTGTAAAACCGCGATTCATCAATAAATTCTAGGAGGATGTGCAATGAGTAGTCATTTACAGCCGATACAACAGCTTGTACCGGGTGGTGATCTCTCTGCATATATTCAGTCCGTTGGCAGTATCCCTGTGCTTAGCGCAGAGCGTGAGCGTGAGCTGGCGGAAGATCTTTTCTACCACGACAGTGTAGAGGCTGCGCGTCAGTTAGTTATGTCGCACTTGCGCTTCGTGGTGCATATTGCCAAGAGTTATAAAGGCTATGGTTTGGCGCAAGCTGACCTAATCCAAGAAGGCAATGTCGGTTTAATGAAGGCCGTTAAGCGTTTTGACCCCGAAAAAGGCGTGCGCTTGGTGTCATTTGCTGTCCACTGGATTAAAGCTGAGATTCACGAGTACGTTTTGCGCAACTGGCGCATTGTGAAAATTGCCACCACCAAGGCACAGCGCAAATTGTTCTTTAATTTACGCAGCGCAAAGAAAGAGCTGTCTTGGCTGAGCAATGACGAGGTGCACTCTGTTGCCGCGGATCTAGGCGTCGATGTGGCTGAAGTACGCAGAATGGAAGGGCGTTTAAGCTCCGTTGATGTGGGTTTTGATGCCGACACTGACGACGAGCGCGGTCCAGTTGCACCGGTTCACTATCTTGAAGATCGCAGTGCAGACCCTGCTTTACTACTGGAGTCTGACAATCTGGAAGAGAGCAACCACCAGAGCCTGTCTTTGGCATTGTCTGATCTCGACGAGCGCAGCCGCGATATTCTGCAGAGCCGCTGGTTAACTGACAATAAGGCGACCTTGCACGATTTGGCAGATCGCTATGGGGTTTCAGCTGAGCGTATTCGCCAGCTAGAGCAAGCGGCGATGAAAAAGCTGCGCGTAGCCATGGAAGCTTAGCGCTAAATACCCTCTTTAAGTTGCAATAAAAGCCCCGCAGTGCGGGGCTTTTGCATTTTTAAGCCTTTAATTCCAATGCACTTCGACAGCTGGCTTTTTTAAGACCGCGGAGATCCGTACAATAGCGACCATTAATGGATAATCTGGGCAGACATATGGCATCCCTAACGCTTTTGCTAGCGGCGATTCTTGGATTTCTTGCGGTTGGCTTGGGTGCCTTTGGCGCCCACGGATTAAAGGCGAGTTTGTCTGCGGACATGATGGCGGTTTATCAAACCGCCGTTCAGTACCATTTCTATCACTGCTTCGCACTATTAATTGTTGGGGTGCTAATGCACATCGGTGTTCAGCATACGTCATTAAAAATATCGGCTGTGCTGTTCTTTGTGGGCGTGCTGGTATTCAGCGGCAGCTTATACGCCTTGGCATTAACCGGCACACGCTGGTTGGGTGCAATTACCCCAATCGGAGGCTTAATGTTTTTAGTGGCTTGGGCGTGTTTGGCCTATTCAGCGTGGAAAGCAATGTAATGACAGAGAATGCCGCACCCATCCGTCGCAAGATTAAAAGTTTTGTTCTTCGCACCGGTAGAATGACTGACGGCCAGCGCCGCGCCTATGACATCAATCTGGCTGAATTAGGCCTGCAGCGCAGCGCAGGTATGCAAAGTTTTGAGCGCACATTTGGGCGCGCAGCGCCGGTAGTGCTAGAAATTGGTTTCGGTATGGGAGACTCCCTGGCTGAAATGGCTGCCAATGCCCCCGAAAATGATTTTATCGGCGTAGAAGTTCACACCCCCGGCGTGGGGCGCCTTATGTACCTGGTGCAAGAGGCCGGTCTGACGAATGTGCGTACTTACGAAGACGATGCGGTGGAAGTGCTGGCGCAGTGTATACCCGACAATAGCTTAAGTCGGGTTCAGATCTATTTTCCCGATCCGTGGCACAAAGCTCGCCATCACAAGCGCCGCTTAATTCAGCCGCAGTTTGTTCAGACCTTGCGTAGCAAGCTTACCATCGGCGGTGTGCTGCACCTGGCTACTGATTGGGAGAATTACGCTGAGCACATGATGGACGTCATGGCTGAGGCCGAAGGCTATCGCAATATGGCGGGTGCTCGTGAATATTCGCCGCGTCCAGAGTATCGTCCCATTACTAAATTTGAGAAACGCGGTGAGCGTTTGGGGCACGGCGTGTGGGATTTGTTGTTTTCCAAGACTGAGTAGTAGAACTATATGCTCTCCATAAACATCGTTTGTTTGTGATTTAAGCGTGCGGCGTTGTAACAAGCGGGGTGTGGCTTGGTCTTTTTGACTGGTGTAGCGCATTAAATAATAACAATGAGAGCCGAGATCATGACGAATCCATTACTATTTTTTGTTGAATTGTCGCGTCAGCCTAAGTGGGTGGTCATTTGGGTTGCCATGCTATTGGCAGTAAATATAGCGAGCCTGCTGTTTTGGGACGAATATGTCGCGAAGATTATATTTGCCACATTTTTAATATCTGCGACCGCGATGATGTTGATGTTCAGTATGGTTGGGTATCAGCGAGTGTTGGGTTTGGCGCACATTTTATGGATACCATTGCTGTATTTTGTCATTAGAGAAATTCCCCTCGCGGAGGGTAGCTACCAAGCGTATTTGGTCTTGCTCGCCGCCTGTAACAGTATTTCCCTGGTATTTGATGTCCGCGATGTCTGGCTTCACTTTCGGTCGGGAGACTAATTTTCTTCATTTGATGACCCACAAGGCACCCATAAACCGCTAGACATAATCACTTTACAGCGAGCCCATTGTCTAAATGCGCGGAGCGAACAATAGTGTGCTTCGTCAGTACTGTCGTCACTCCCCGCCGCGGTGCGAAATTGTATGCGCCGGCCGTCTATGGCCAGCACTTCTCTTACTGCCCAATCACTTCCTCGTTCAGCGTTGCTGTAATAAAGACCGGCTTCAATTTTTAAAGGTGTTCGTGCCCGCCGCCGAGCGCTTCGCGATGCGAGTTCAAATAAATCGCTTAAATCGTCGGGTGTGATATCAATAAACGAATTCATTTGATGCAGCGCGGCGGCGAAATCCTCCTGCGCAATATCGGGACTAATATGTCGAAACGAGGGCTTAACGCCGGTGAGTGATCGTGTTTGATGGCGGCGAAACCAGTGGCTGGGATAGCGACGCCATTGAAATAGCGCATTAAATAATATGCCACAGCTGACCAGAGCGATGGTATTTAGCAGCACCGGGAAAACCACATAGTTATAGCCTAAGTCGATAACGTGACTGCCGCCCGCCACTGCAAAAAGTGCCGTGGCGCCACCCGGCGGGTGCAGGCAGCGCAGATGGTACATGGCAAATATGGCGAAACCTACCGCGGCTGCGGCGGCAAATTGGGGGTTGGCAAGATGCTGCTGGCAGTACACACCAATACTGGCGGATATCAAGTGGCCGCCGATGACGGGCCATGGTTGCGATAGTGCGCCGTGGGGAACGGCGAAAATAAGCACTGCAGAAGCCCCGGCCGAGGCGACGATGAAAAGTGTTGCTGGCCCTGTTAGATAGATATTGGATATTAGGTAGCACAGGCCAATGCCGAAAAAACCGCCCAGGCCAGACAGCAGCTTTTCGAGCTGACTGGTGGTGTTTTGCTCAATGCCGATGACCTGGCCGACCTCATTTATAAAATTGCGCATCTGATTTTTACAACTTTAGGGCGATTATGGTGCGCGTGCACCATGGTGAGCCTCATATTGGGGCGCCAATAGTAAAGACTTGCTTTAAATTCGTATAATGAATATATATGATCCTTAATATCAAAAAATCGGAATTAGTGCGTGTTCGTAGCCTGCCTGACCGATGGAGAGCCAGATGGACATTGAGTTAGCTCGCACCTTTTTAGAGGTGATGAGTGCGGGAAGCTTTTGCGGTGCGGCTGAGAGGCTGCATGTCAGTCAGACAACGGTGACTGCCAGGTTGCAGTCGCTAGAAGAAATAGTGGCCTGCCAGTTATTTGTTCGCAATCGAAGTGGTGCGCGGTTAACAATCGAGGGTGAGCGCTTTGTTGCCTACGCAACGACCTTGGTGCAGACCTGGGAGTGCGCCAAGGCCGAAATGAAATTGCCACGTGGTCGCGAATCGCGTTTGCGCATAGGCGCTGAAACAAGTTTGTGGAATCCGGTGCTGACTAATTGGGTCGCGTGGTTGCAAGAGTACTGCCCTAGCATCGCGATTAATACCGACGTCTCGGATGCAAAAACACTGCTGACTAAATTAGAAAAAGGCTTTCTGGACGCGGCGATTGTGCATAGGCCGAATTACTTTTCGGGATTTATGGTTGAGCAGTTATTAGAAGAAAAATTGGTGCATGTGCAAGTGCCGACAAAAAACACGCCCAATCTATTTGTCGATTGGGGACCTGAGTTTAAGGCGCAATACGACGCCGTTCTTCCCCAGCCAAGGCAGGCGGCACTCACCTTTAATTTGGGGCCGCTAGCGTTGCGAGTGATGTTGCACAGCGGCGGGAATGGCTATTTTAGAACGCGGGTTGTAGAGCCGCATTTACGGAGTGGCGAACTAGAGCGAGTGGCGGATTCCCCAGAGTTTACTCATCCGGTCTATTTAGTTTATCGCTCTACGGAATCGTGTCCAGATTTGCACTCAGCACTAGACGGCTTGCGAGCAGTCGTTCGCGAGAACAGTGAGTGGCATCTTTGATTTTTATAATGTCAAAAAAATATAATGCCGTTTTGGCGTGGAGTAGGTTTGTATGAGCACGATGTTTCAAGCGCTGAGATTTCCCTGTGGTAAGGAAATGCCAAATAGATTTTTCTTGTCACCACTCACGAACTCTCAAAGTTTTGCCGACGGCTCTTTGTCGGATGATGAAATTAACTGGTTAGAAATGCGTGCCAAAGGCGGCTTCGGTTTAACCATGACAGCCGCCGCCCATATTAATAAAGACGGTCAGGGCTTTCCGGGGCAGCTGGGAATTTTTAGTGACAGCCAATTACCTGGACTAAAAAAATTGGCTAAGAAAATAAAATCGCATGGCAGTCTTGCCGTTGTGCAGCTGCATCATGCGGGCTTGCGATCTCCGCGCGAATTGACGGGCCTGGCACCTGTGGCGCCGACGCCATCTGAAAAGTTCGCGGCGAGAGGCTTAAGCCACGGCGAGGTGAAACGTCTAATTGAAGATTTTATACAGGGGGCGGAGCGCGCAAAGAACGCGGGCTTCGATGGTGTTGAGTTACACGCCGCACATAATTATATTATTTGCCAATTTTTAAGTTCTGAATTTAATCAGCGTACCGACGAGTATGGCGGCTCTTTGCAAAATCGCTCAAAGGTACTGTTCGATATAATCACTGGCATTCGCAAGCGCTGCGGTGCAGGATTTTTACTTGGTGTTCGCTTAACGCCCGAGCGTCATGGTATTGAATTAGCTGAAGCGGTAGCAACCGCAAAGACGTTATTTGAAAAGAAAGAAATTGATTTTCTCGATATTTCGGCATGGAATATTTATAAAGAACCTGCCGATGAAGCGCTCCAAGGTCGTAGTTTGTTGTCTTATTTTACCGAGCTAGACCGTGGTGATATACGCCTGGGTGCGGCAGGTAAAGTTTATACTCCAGCAGATATCAAATTTGGCTTAGATGCCGGTTTAGACTTTGTATTAATGGGGCGGGCAGCAATGCTGCATCATAACTACCCGTCACTGCTTAGCGCGAATAGTGAATTTGTCCCCAATCACGCACCGGTTAGCAGAGACTATTTGCTGGCTGAGGGTTTAAGTGCTGCGTTTATTGATTACGTGGGCGGCCAGTGGCCTGATTTTGTTTCGTCTTAGCAGAAGAATCGTTGCCCGATATGGTAAGTCTTAAGTCTGCAAGTGCTTCAGCGCAATAACCGCCGCCGCCGTTCGGTTTTCAACGTTTAGCTTGCGGAAAATTTGCTCTAAATGTTTATTTGCAGTCCGCGGGCTCATGCTCAGAATGGTGCCGATTTCTCTATTGGTTTTACCGTGGGCAATCCACAGTAAAACCTCTGATTCGCGGTCAGTTATAGGCAGAGCGGAGCGCAGCCGATCAACGTCGGATGGTCGCTCCAAATCGATGAGTTGCAGCAGGTATTCGTCGTTACCGGTTTGGCTTATATAGCGTATTTCCAGTGGCTTATCGGTCGCTTTAATTAATAATCCTTTTTCTTTATTAAAATGCGGTGCCAGTAATTGGCGTAATTGTGTCGGTAAATTTTCGTTTAGCCAGTCGCTGTCTAAACCGGCTTCTTCAAGTAGGTGATAGGCCTGCGGTGTTGCCCATAAGAGGCTGCCATCGGAGGCTGCGGAAAATAGAAATTGTCCGGCGCTATCTAAAGCTACTCTTGCGCTTAAGGTTAAGCGGGCGTTATTTAAATGCGCGCGCATTCTGGCGATTAGCTCATCGCCTTTGACCGGCTTGGTAATGTAGTCGACACCGCCGGCGGCAAAGCCCTTAACGATGCTTTCGGTATCGCTAAGTCCGGTCATAAAAATCACGGGGATATGAGCTAAATCCCGATTTTCTTTTAATCTCCGGCAGGCTTCAAAGCCGTCCATATTAGGCATCAAGGCGTCCATCAGAATAACGTCTGGCGTAATATTGGCCGCAATGGTGAGTGCTTGAGCACCTTCTAATGCAACCAATACGGTAATGCCTGCTTGATCTAGGGTGTCGTTAAGCATGCTCAGTGTGTCGGGTGAGTCGTCAACAATGAGTACGACATCTTTCTTTCCGCGAGGTGTATTCATGACGTGCTGTTTTCCAATGCGTTAATTAGAGCAGTAAACTGAAATCCAGCGGCAAGCTCTTGTAAGGTGTTTAGCGTGGCAGGATCTGCGTTGCCTTGTTTGGAAATATTTTCCAGGCAGTGCTTGATGCCTTTGGCGTAGCCTATTTTTGCTAGCTGAATAAGTTCTCGGCGGTGTTCGTCGGAGAGTGGTGCGTTCAGGCTAACTAGTTGGCCCGCAGCAGAAATCGATGCGGCTCGGTGCTCTTCGGATTCATGCTGCCAGACTATGCCGGCGTGTTTGGCGATGTAATCGAGTACCTGCGTAATTCGAATTGGTTTGAATAAATAGGCATCGTGGGGTGGCACGCCGCTACTTTCTGGTGTCACTTCGGCAGCGTTTGCCGAGATCATAATAATCGTGGCGTGATGAATGCGCTCGCGAATAGCGGCGGCAAGTTCCCATCCACTCATGCCTGGCATGGCGATATCTAATAGGAATATCTTTGGTAGGGGATCGCAGTAGCGCAGCATATCCAGACAGGTATTGCCGTCAGGTGCTGATATAACGTTAAAGCCCAGCGGGTTGAGCATGTCGCTAAGTAGGCTGCGATGAGTAGGTTCGTCGTCCACAATAAATAGGGTCTGCTCTTCGCCCTCGTAGCCGATGATTTTTCGTTCGCTGGGTGTGGAAACAGCGAGGCGATCGGTGCTGCTCAGCATAAGCGACACCTTAACTTCACTGCCCACGCCGACCTGGCTGTGTATGGCAATGTCGCCACCCATAATGTCGGTTAGCAGGCGAGTAATTGTGAGTCCTAAGCCGGTGCCGGCAATATGCGGTGAACCGGGTTTGCGAACACGTTCAAAGGGCTTAAAGACGCGCTCTATATCGTCGGCGGCAATGCCGATACCGGTATCGTTTATCAGGAACTCGGCGACTTGGTTGCGATAGCTCACTGTGAAATTAACACGTCCTTCCGGCGTATATTTGATGGCATTGGAAATAAGGTTTATCAGAATCTGGCGCAGGCGTTTTTCATCAGTTTTGACGGTTTCGGGGAGTGGCGTTAGGCGGTCAAAGCTAAAGCCAATACCTTTGGCCTGCGCCTGAACTTGAAACATACTAATAATTTGATCTAGCAAATTGCCCAGGTTCACGTCTGACGTTGACAGTTCGAGTCGGCCCGCTTCGATGCGGGAAATATCGAGTAGGCCTTCTATCAAGTCAGCTAAATGTTCGCTGCTGCGTCTAATAACTTTAAGTGCATCAAGTCTATTTTCAGGAATGTTTGGATCTTTTTCTAATAATTGTGCATAGCCCAGTATGGCGTTTAGCGGTGAACGCAGCTCATGACTAATACCGGTGAGATAACGAGTTTTTGCTTGGTTGGCAGACTCTGCAATTTCTTTGGCTTGCTGTAATTGCATATCGGTTTGTTTGTGGGCTTCTATTTCAGTCATTAATAATTCGGTTTGACGCTGGGACTCTTCCTGCGCAACACGCCGGCTATCGTGTACTAAGGCAAACATCCACGCGAGAATTCCCGAGACAATGAGCAGAATAAAAAAGACATTGCTCAGCGCGCTGGCGGCGAGGCTTCGCTCCATACCCTCATCGATGGTGATTTGTACATAAACCAGTGCCAACACACTGGCGATCATAAAGCTAATTAAGGTAAAGAGACCGATAAAGTGACCGGTGCGAGTATTGAGTGAGCGAATCCATGCATTGGGTATAAGAAAGCTTAATGCGTTTGTTAGTTGCTCCGCGATGCGTGAGTTTGTTTTGCACATATCATGGCAGCGACTGTCCAGCGAGCAGCACAGTGAGCAGATTGCGCCAGCGTACGCCGGGCAGTGGCTCATGTCTTCACTTTCAAATTGGTGGTAACAAATGCAGCAGCGCAGTGAAATTTTACTGCTGGCCAGTACCGGTTCTCTGGCGATATAGAACTTGCCCTTAGTGAGCCAGCAAATAAGTGGAGCGCAAATGAATGTGCTGCCTAGCGCAATAAAAGAAGCTAGCGCCTGTGCGGTTTCTCCGAACTGACCTAGGTGAGCGAGAAAGCCTAAGATTGACGAAATTACCATAGACCCCACACCGACAGGGTTGATGTCGTATAGGTGGGCGCGTTTGAATTCCATTGCCGCGGGTCGCAGGCCGAGTGGACGATTAATAACGAGATCGGCGACAAGTGACCCAACCCACGCCAAAGCAATAATAGAGTAGGCGGTAAGTATTTCCTCTAGAACGCGGTAAATGCCAAGCTCCATTAATAGTAGAGCGATGGCGACATTAAATACCAGCCACACCACTCGACCGGGATGGTTATGAGTCAGGCGAGAAAAGAAATTTGACCATGCAATGGAGCCAGCATATGCGTTTGTGACATTGATCTTCAGCTGCGACAAAATAACAAAAACACCTACTAAGAACAGTGTTAGCTGGGGCGAGCTGCTTAGATAACTAAAAGCAGTTAGGTACATGCGATTGGGGTCAGAAGCTTCGCTAAAGGGGATGCCGTGGCTTAGCGCGAGTACCGCTAAAAACGATCCGATCAAAATTTTAACTGAGCCGCTTATAATCCAACCCGGACCCGAAGCGATTAAAGCGAGCCACCAGCGCTTATTGGGCTTTTCTTGATGGGGTAAAAAGCGCAAAAAATCGACCTGCTCCCCAATTTGCGCGATGAGTGAAAAAATTACCGCAGAGGCGGCACCGAAGGCGAGAATATTAAAATTGGGGTCACCGTCTGGTGGCGTAAAGGCCACCCAGTTTTGAAAGGCGTCCTCAGACTGAAAAACGATACATATGAGTGGCAGTACTTGCAGTATCACCCACAGTGGCTGGGTCCAAACCTGAAAACGACTGATAAGGGTAATGCCGTGGGTAACTAGCGGGATGACAACAATAGCGCTTATAAAGTAACCATATTTAAGCGGTATATCTAATGTAAGTTCCAGGGCCGGCGCCATGATGGCGGCTTCCAGCGCGAAGAAAATAAAGGTAAACGACGCGTATATGAGCGAAGTAATGGTAGAACCAATATAGCCAAAACCCGCTCCGCGGGCGAGCAAATCTATGTCTACCCCGCGCCGCGCCGCGTGATAGCAAATGGGAATGCCGGTCAGAAAGATAATAATACCAACCGCGATTACGGCCGCCACGGTGTTGCTGAACCCATAGCTCAGAGTGATTGCGCCGCCAATCGCCTCGAGGGCGAGAAACGAAATGGCGCCCAGCGCCGTATTCGATACCCGCGCCAAAGACCAGCGCCGAGCACTTTTGGCGGTAAAGCGCAGCGCGTAGTCTTCCAGTGTCTCATTCGCAACCCAGCGATTGTATTTGCGGCGAATGCGGAATACCCGTTGCTGGGGGTTCATAAGGGCAAATTCATTTTAATAGGTTCATTACGCTGTTTTGGTCAAACCAGTTGGCCTTGGGTAAAGCTAACTAGTTAGAAATACCGCTTAGCGGCGTCGGGAGCAGTGCTTTAATTGCCACGCATACACTCCTAAGCAGGATCGATGCCACCATCAGTTAGTAGCGGGCTGCATACTCGCCAATACAAAAACATACTCACAAGTTTGCTCCAGGAATCTTGACGCTATCTCGACCACCAAGCTGGCGGTATACGTCATTTAACTTAGCAGGGGGGAGCATTCGCCTCATGGTGCAGCGGGGAACTTCTAAGGAGACTGTTCGCTGTCAATCAAGCAACCGTAGGGTAGGAGAAGTAACGATGAGTGATAAATCCGATAATCAGCGTTCTTGGGGGCGCCGCAAGGTAGTTCGTGCCCTTGGCGCACTACCGCTGGGTATTATACTAGCGTCGCAGTTAAGTTGGGCGGCACCTGCCACCACCACTGGGCAGGCGGTTACCGATGACACTGTCACCGTGGGCATTTTGCACTCGCTGACGGGGACCATGGCGATCAGTGAAACCGGTGCTCAGGAAGCCGAAAAACTGGCCATCAAACAAATCAATGAATCAGGCGGCATTTTAGGTCGTCAAATCAAAATCATTCAGGAAGATGGCGCCAGCGATTGGCCAACCTTTGCTGAGAAAAGCCGCAAGCTATTAGTGAACGACAAGGTGGCTGCCGTATTCGGATGCTGGACATCAGCTTCGCGCAAAGCGGCGCTGCCCGTGTTTGAAAAAGAGAACGGCTTGCTTTACTACCCCACGTTTTACGAAGGACTAGAGCAGTCTAAAAACGTAATTTACACCGGCCAGGAAGCAACCCAACAGATTCTAGACGGTTTGAACTGGGTGGCTAAAGAGAAGGGCGCTAAAACCTTCTATCTAATTGGCTCTGACTACATCTGGCCACGTACCTCCATGAAAATTGCCCGTAAACACATAGAAAATGTGTTGGGTGGCAAGGTCGTGGGTGAAGAGTACAAGCCGCTGGGCGATACCCAGTTTGGTTCGGTGATCAACAAAATCCGCCTGAAAAAGCCTGATGTGATTTACGCCGCAGTGGTAGGTGGCAGTAACGTAGCGTGGTTTAAACAGCTTAAAGCGGCGGGTATCACCTCCAAGAAGCAAACTTTGCTGACCATCTCGGTAACGGAAGATGAAGTGTTGGGCATCGGCGGTGAAAACCTCGAAGGCTTCTACTCCATCATGAAGTATTTCCAAAGCCAGGATAATCCTAACAACGTCGCCTTTGTTAAAGCCTTTAAAGAAATGTGGGGCGAAGACAGTGTTATCGGTGACGTAACACAGGCTGCTTACCTGGGTCCCTGGTTGTGGAAAGCGGCTGTCGAGAAGGCCGGTACCTTTGATGTTGATGCAGTTGTTAAAGCATCGGAAGAAGGCGATATCGAGCTAACTACCGCACCAGAAGGTTATGTGAAGCTGCATCCTAACCATCATCTTTGGAGTAAGGCGCGGGTAGGTATGTGGAAGAAAGATGGCCAGGCAGAAGTGGTCTACACCTCTGAACTGATCGAGCCAGATCCATTCCCGGAAGGTTATCAATAAGCCCTAGGGCTTCTCAGAAAAATCCTGGCAACACCGGCGAGCAGCAATGCTCGCCAAGCTCTTCACCGAATTTATGCAGTGGAACAGCAGCAGTGAAAAGAATATTGAATTACTTTTTAGCGGAGGCTAAGTAATGGGCGGTTATAGCTACGACGAGTTAGGCGCGATCTTCGCAATGCAGGGCTTCGCCGGCATCAGCTTGTTCAGCGTACTGTTGCTGATGGCCTTGGGGCTCGCAATTATTTTTGGGCAGATGGGGGTGATCAATATGGCCCACGGCGAATTCATGGCCGCTGGAGCGTATACCACCTATCTCATCTCTTCTCTTACAGAAACTTATATTCCGGCATTTATGCCCTACTATTTTGTGTTCTCGATAGCGGCGGCCTTCTTAGTTGCCGGCGCATTGGGCTATCTAGCAGAATTTGTCTTGATAAGGCATCTCTACAAGCGCCCTTTAGATACGCTGTTAGCGACCTGGGGCTTGAGCTTGATTATGCAGCAGTCCTACCGGTCGATCTTTGGCGCCCGGGAAGTGAGTCCCACTCTGCCGGATTGGTTAATGGGAGCTTACCCCGCCACCGATATGATCGATATCCCCATTAATGGCATGTTTGTTCTGGGCTTAACCATATTTACGACCTTGGCAGTGTTTTATCTGATGTTTAAATCCAGTTGGGGTTTGCGCGTTCGCGCCACCACTCAGAATCGTGTAATGGCTGGCGCGGTGGGTATCAATACTAAAAAAGTTGATCGCTATACCTTTGCGCTGGGCTGCGGCATAGCGGGCATGGCGGGGGCGGCATTTACCACTATCGCGTCTACTGGGCCCACGACGGGAACCTTGTATATCGTCGATACGTTTATGGTAGTGGTGTTCGGCGGTGCGGCCAGTTTGTTCGGCACCATCGCGTCGGCATTCTCAATTGCTCAAGCACAATCAATCCTCGAATTCTTTATCAGTGGATCAATGGCCAAAGTCTTTACCTTGCTCACCTTGGTAATAATTTTGATGTTCAAACCTGAAGGCTTGTTTGCCAGCAAGGTTCGCCGCTAAGGCGAGCCCTGCTCAGACACAGCGAGTTCGGTTGTAAATTATTGGGAGTTAACGATGAGCTTCGTTTACGAAAAATTATTTGGCGATAAAAAAGGCATGATAGGGTTTTGCATCCTCGCGGCGCTAATCCTGGTTGTCTTTCCACTTTTCCTGGATTCGTTTCGATTGAATTTGGTCGGCAAATATTTAACTTACGCGTTTGCGGCGGTGAGTTTAGTCTTGCTCTGGGGTTACGGTGGCACCTTAAGTTTGGGTCAAGGTATCTTCTTTGGTATTGGCGGTTACGCCATGGCGATGTTTTTAAAGTTAGAGGCTTCGTCGCCAGAAAATACCGCCATTCAGTCAACCCCCGGTATTCCCGATTTTATGGACTGGAATCAGATTACCGAACTTCCCATGTTCTGGATGCCTTTCAATAGCTTTACATTTACCATCATTGCGGTGCTCGTGGTGCCAACCATATTTGCATATATCATTGGCGCGGCGATGTTTAAGCGCCGAGTCGGTGGCGTTTACTTCGCCATTATTACCCAGGTTATCTCCGTTATTCTAACGGTATTAATTGTTGGTCAGCAGGGGCTTACTGGCGGCATTAATGGCATCACGGACCTGCGTACTTTGAATGGCTGGGATATCACCTCCGACAGCGCAAAAAACTTATTCTACTTTATTAACTGCTTTCTTCTTCTTGGGGTAATCATTGCGTCACGCTTTATCTTAACAAGTAAGTTTGGTCGCCTACTGCTAGCGATGCGCGACAAAGAAGATAGGGTGCGTTTCTCGGGCTACGATGTCGCCAACTTCAAAATCTTTATTTTCTGTTTCGCCGCGATGATATCGGCGATCGGCGGCGCGATGTTTACTCTGCAGGTTGGGTTTATGTCACCGTCCTTTGTCGGCATTGTGCCTTCTATTGAAATGGTGATCTTTGCCGCCATCGGTGGGCGTATGTCTTTAATCGGCGCGGTCTACGGCACCCTGTTGATTAACTTTGGCAAAACCGCGTTTTCCGAATCCTTTCCAGAACTTTGGTTGTTCTTAATGGGTGGCTTGTTTATCGCGGTGGTGATGTTCTTCCCAAATGGGTTAGCTGGCCTGTGGGATGACTACGGCCATCACATCACTAAACGTTTTGCCTTTCTTAAGCGCCTTTTTGCGAAGGGAAAAATTGAATCGACAAGCGTTGATGCCAAGCTCGAGGGGACAAACTAATGAATATGTCTACCAATACAGATTTTACTCTGGCGATTGAAGATTTAACGGTGTCCTTTGATGGCTTTAAAGCCGTTGATTCATTGAGCTTCTATCTTGATAAAAATGAACTCCATGTCGTTATTGGTCCGAACGGCGCAGGCAAAACCACGGTATTGGATTTGATTTGCGGAAAAACCAAATCCACCTCGGGTAGTATCAAATTTTTAAATAAAGAACTCACCAATTTGTCTGAGCACGAAATCGTTCGAGCGGGTGTGGGCCGTAAGTTTCAGACGCCTTCGATCTACGAAAATTTGAGTGTGATGGAAAATCTCGAGATCTCCTATCCTCGCGGACGCGGTGTTTTTGGTTCGTTAATGTTTAAGCACGACGATGAAGTGCGCAGCAAGATCATGGAAGTGGCTAGTCAAATCATGTTGGTCGATTTCTTGGATACCGAGGCGGGGTTGCTCAGTCACGGCCAAAAGCAGTGGCTTGAAATAGGTATGTTGCTGATACAAGACCCACAGCTATTGATGCTAGACGAGCCGGTTGCTGGCATGAGTGTAAAGGAGCGCGAGCAAACGGCGGAGCTGCTTAACAAGATTAGTCAGGGGCGCTCGGTGCTGGTTATTGAACATGATATGGAGTTTGTGGCGCGCATTGCCCACAAGGTCACGGTCTTGCATCAAGGTAAAATTCTCGCCGCAGGTGAAATGGAAGAAGTGCAAAAAGACCCTAAGGTGATTGAAGTGTATTTGGGTCACTAACAAGTCAAGCAATCGTTTGCGACACAGGCTGCTACGGTGAGGTGAAATAGATTTATGTTAAACGTTTCTAATTTGAAAGTGTGTTACGGCCAGAGTGAAGTCATTCACGGCCTGGATTTTACCGTGCCGAAAAATGAGACGCTTGCCATCATGGGGCGGAATGGCATGGGAAAAACCACGCTGTTTAAATCATTGATTGGTATTCTGCCCACATCAGAAGGAAGCATCAGTATTGACGGTGTTGATGTCACCCAAAAGGAAAGTTTTCAGCGTGTCGAGAGCGGCATTGCCTATGTGCCGCAAGGGCGAATGATATTTCCGTCGTTAACAGTACAGGAAAATATCGAAACCGGTATGGAGGTCTCCAGGCTTAAAAAGATTCCCGATGATATCTACGCGCTGTTTCCGGTATTGGCAGAAATGCGCAAGCGTAAAGGCGGAAACCTTTCTGGTGGTCAGCAACAACAGTTAGCTATTGCTAGGGCATTAGTGACCAATCCTAAGGTATTGTTGCTAGATGAGCCCACCGAAGGGATTCAGCCCTCCATTATTAAAGATATCGCTAATGTCTTAAATGAAATTAAAAAATTGCGGGACATTACTATCATCGTGTCTGAGCAAGTTTTGAGTTTTACCATGACGGTCGCAGATCGCATTATTGTGATCGACAAAGGCAACTTTATTCATGAAAACCTGCGTGAAGAAGTCGATACCGACAAAATAAAGGCCTATTTGTCAGTGTGATTATTCAGCAGTGCGCGTCGACTAATTTCTTAGCAATAGGAGGTAAAGATGAGACACGGTGATATTTCCAGCAGCCCAGATACGGTCGGTGTCGCTGTCGTCAATTACAAGATGCCGCGGTTGCACACCCGCGAGCAAGTTTTGGACAATGCCCGCAATATAGCGGACATGATTAAGGGCATGAAGATCGGTCTGCCCGGCATGGATCTGGTGGTCTTACCTGAATACAGCACCATGGGCATTATGTACGATACCGAGGAGATGATGGCGACGGCGGCCACCATTCCCGGTGATGAAACCGCCATTTTCAGCGCGGCTTGCCGTGAAGCCAAAACCTGGGGGATATTCTCACTGACCGGCGAGCGTCACGAAGAGCATCCTCATAAAGCGCCCTACAACACCTTGGTGCTAATCAATGATCAGGGCGAGATCGTACAAAAGTATCGCAAATGTATTCCGTGGTGTCCGATAGAGGGTTGGTATCCCGGTGACAGAACCTATGTCAGCGAGGGCCCCAAGGGAATGAAAATAAGCCTAATTATTTGTGATGACGGCAACTACCCGTAAATCTGGCGAGACTGCGCCATGAAGGGCGCCGAGCTTATTGTGCGCTGCCAAGGTTATATGTATCCGGCTAAAGAACAGCAAATTATGATGGCCAAAAGCATGGCCTGGGCAAATAACTGCTACGTTGCGGTTGCTAATGCCAGTGGCTTTGACGGCGTGTATTCCTACTTCGGTCACTCTGCCATTATTGGCTTTGATGGCCGCACACTGGGGGAGTGCGGAGAAGAGGATATGGGCGTGCAATACGCCCAATTGTCAGTAAGCCAGATTCGCGATGCGCGGGCCAATGATCAATCACAAAACCATTTGTTTAAATTACTTCACCGCGGCTACACCGGCGTACTTAATTCCGGCGATGGCGACAAAGGCGTTGCCGATTGCCCCTTTGATTTCTACCGAAGTTGGGTTTTAGACGCAGAGAAAACCCGCGAGGATGTAGAAAAAATAACTCGCTCGACTATCGGTGTCGCAGATTGCCCAGTGGGCGAACTGCCCTACAAAGGCAAGGAAAAAGAGGCCAATTAGCAGATGATCATTTGCTTTAATCACTGAAGTAGCTGTCGATGCCCTATATCAATGACCGTCTCGCTGCAGGGCACGACGCCGCCGAGCAGAGAGATTATAAGCGCTCAACGGCTAGGCAATCACGGTTCTTATTTCAACCTGAAAAAGTAATGCAATTGCTTCGCAAGCGGATTGTTGGACAAGATGGTGTATTGGCTGCTATCGACGATATGCTCCATGTTGTGAAGGCCGACATCGGCAACAAGCAGCGCCCGCTGTCTGTCATGATGTTTTTGGGGCCAACAGGCGTAGGGAAAACAGAGACAGCGAGGCTGGTGGCGGAAGGTATTCTCGGCAGTAGCGATGCGCTTTGTCGCATCGATATGAATACCCTTGCGCAAGAGCACTACAGTGCGGCATTAACAGGTGCGCCGCCGGGCTATGTTGGCAGCAAGGAAGGCCAAAGTTTGTTGAATAACGACGCTATCGCGGGCAGCTTTAGTTTGCCAAGCGTTGTACTTTTTGACGAAATTGAAAAGGCCAGTGATGAGGTGATTCGAGCACTATTGAATGTCTTGGATACCGGCAAGCTACTGATGGCCTCCGGCGTAAAGGAGATCGACTTTCGCAATAGCCTCATTTTTATGAGCAGCAATGTCGGCGCGAGTGACGTCGACGCTTTTCGATCCCAGCGCCATCGTTTTTGGGGGCGGGGCAAGCAAGAGCGACGTATTGTTGAGCGCGCCCTGCATAAAAAGTTTGATCCTGAATTCATAAACCGTATAGATGCAATTTTGTCATTTCGGCATTTGCAGCGAGAGCATTTGTCCAGTGTTCTAGATCTTGAGTTAGCGAAATTACAACTGCGACTGGACAAACGTCAGGTTGCGCTGCAGCTAGATCTTAACTGTCGAAACTATCTAGTTGAAAAATATGATGCGCGTTACGGTGCCAGGCATATTGCAAGGCGCTTACGTCGTGACTTGGAGCCGGCGGTAGCTCGCGCTATGCTGGCTAAGCCAGACGAGCGCGAGTTTATTGCCTTTATTCAGAATGAGCGCATAGTGGTTGAAGCGCTACAATAGACTATCTTGCGAGCTACCTATTTTTGCTCTGGGAAGATGAGCTTCGTGGTATCAAAGCCCCGATCTGCTGACATCCGTTTAAACTTCTCGATTAGCTCAGGTTTCACAGTTGGCGTTCGTGATAACAGCCAGAGATATTTGTGATTCGGGCCGGAAATAAAGGCGTATTGATAGTCGTCATGGTCGAGTTCAAATACCACATATGAGCCGTAGAATGGCCCAAAGAAAGATACCTTTAAATATGCCTCAGTGTCGGTATTAACAAAATAGGCTTTGCCTACTGCTTCCTTCCATATATTGTCTTCGGCAAAAAAACCGCGATTAACAACTAAAACACCGCCATCGTCCCGCAAACTATATTCCGCCGTTACCTGGCTGAGACCCTCTTCAAAAGAATGATCAAGTCTGGCGACCTCATACCATTTACCTAAATATTTATTGAGTTCAAAACCCGACACGGGTTTTACCCGCTCAGGCATGCCCAAGCATGCGCTAAGGAGTAGGGTGCTTAGTATTAGCAACGTCTTTTTCACGTGATTCACCTGGGTCAATTTTCTAAAGAAGACCGAAAAATTCTATACGTCGAAACATCGTATAAAGATGATATTGAATTAACTTTCCGGGCGTCTAGTTGTGTGGATGGGGCCTGCTGAAACTAGCTATATGCGTTTTTACATTGCTAAGAATACGTCATTTAACGTAGCGCCAAGGGCAATTAACTAATACCCGTATTGTCCGTGATTACCGATAGTAAGGCCATGGCAATCACTGTGTTGAGTCATATCGGGCACTAGGCAAGATATAACAATAGTTTCGTGGTGTTGTCTCGAATTTTCTATGACTGGTCCGGAGAAGAACGATGGCTGAAACAATCATCAAAGTAGACTTGAGTAAATCGGCATACGACAACGACATGATCCACAACCGTTGGCATCCAGACATACCAATGGTGTCAATGGTTAAGCCCGGTGACGACTTTAAAATTGAGTGCGTAGATTGGACCGGCGGCCAGATCAACAATGATGACTCCGCCGATGACGTGCGCGATGTCGATCTAAGCAAAGTGCATTTCTTGTCTGGCCCAGTGGGCGTTGAGGGCGCTGAACCCGGCGATTTATTGGTAGTGGATATTTTAGATATCGGCACCTTCGAGGAAAGCCAGTGGGGTTTTAATGGATTTTTCTCAAAGCAAAATGGCGGTGGATTTTTAACCGAGCATTTCCCAGAAGCACAGAAATCGATTTGGGACTTTAACGGTATGTTCACCAAATCTCGTCATGTTCCCAATGTGGAATTCGCGGGTTTGATCCATCCCGGATTGATTGGCTGTCTGCCATCCCGTGAAATGCTGGACGAGTGGAACACGCGTGAAAAGGGCTTGTACGATACGGAGCCTGATCGTGTTCCCGCATTGGCCACCTTACCTTATGCTGATACTGCGCACATGGGGCGTATGACTGGCGATGCAGCAAAAGCAGCCGCCGCCGAAGGCGCCCGTACCGTGCCGCCAAGAGAGCACGGTGGCAACTGTGACATTAAAGATTTATCGCGCGGTGCCAAAGTGTATTTCCCCGTGTATGTCAAAGACGCTGGTTTGAGTGTGGGCGATCTCCACTTTAGTCAGGGCGACGGCGAAATCACCTTCTGCGGCGCTATTGAAATGGCCGGTTGGATTCACCTGCGGGTCAATTTGATTAAAGGCGGTATGAAGAAATACGGCATTAAAAACCCGATCTTTAAACCCAGCCCGATCACGCCTAAGTATGACGACTATCTTATTTTTGAAGGTATCTCGGTCGACGAGGGTGGCAAGCAGCATTACCTGGATGTGCATATCGCCTATCGCCAAGCCTGTTTAAATGCGATCGAGTATATGACCAAATTCGGATATAGCCGAGCGCAGGCCTACACCATACTCGGGGTCGCGCCGGTGCAGGGACATATCAGCGGGGTGGTCGACATACCGAATGCCTGTGCGACCTTGTGGCTGCCCACCGATATCTTTGACTTTGATATGCAGCCCAATGCCGACGGTCCTACCAAGATGGTCGATGGCACGGTAGATGTGCCGCTGTCACCGGATCTGTAGCGGTAAAGACGAGGGAAGAGACTGGGCGTGCCGGTACAAAATAGAGTTGCGCAACAGCAACACGGGCACGCCATTTAAGAGTTTGGGAAGCGTTGATTAAATACCCTTTGTTGATTCGCTTTATAGAATGGGAGGCAGGTGATGCCGGTATACGACTACAAATGCAATGAACACGGTTTGTTTCATGAGTTAGCCAGTATGGAGCAAGCTGCAATGCCCTGCGCTTGCCCCAGCTGTGGCAAGCTGAGTGCGCGGGTGATTATGATCCCACCAGAAGTGTTGGCCATGTCGCCAGCGCGACGCCAAGCAATGGCAAAAAATGAAAAGGCAGTACATCAGCCGATTTTTTCAACAGTGGACTACAGGGAAGATCAGGCTCAGCGCCGCGCCCACGCGGCAGCCAAGAAAGGCTGTGGCTGCGGCGACCACACCGCTCACCCGGATCGCAGCAGCCTTCGCCAGAAGGCGATTTATATGGCGGACGGCAGCAAGGTTTTCCCCTCTCAACGACCCTGGATGATTAGTCACTGATGTGATTTTGAATTTCTCCGTGGAAAGGGGCATTGAAGAAATGGCGTCTCGGCGTTGTTTCTTCTTTTTTATTTGAAGCTAGCTAGTTAGCTAGCGCTGCGATTAGATATTGTCGATGGTCGGCATTGAGTGTGAGATACTGGCCGGCGTCTTCACCGCCTAGTCGCAAATTCAAAGTAGCCTTTCATGCAAGACTTCTTACAGTCACTGTCTTTTTCGTTTTCCATCACCGGCCCGATTTTTGTCGTGCTGCTGCTTGGTATCTATCTAAACCGCACGCATTTTATTAACGATAACTTTATCGAAGTGGGTAGCAAACTGGTGTTTAACATCACCTTACCTGCATTGATGTTCATAAGTATCAGTCGAACCAGTATCGCTGAATCTGCCAACGTTAAACTAGTGATATACGGACTGATAGGCACGGCTGTGACGTATGTGATGCTGGAGCTGTTGGCGCGATTTGCGGTTGTAAAACGTGAAGATCGCGGGGTGGTGGTGCAAGGTGCGTTCCGCTCAAATATGGGCATTATCGGCCTGGCATATTGCGTAAATGCCTATGGTCACGCGGGACTGGTGGCCGCCTCGTTTTATTTAGCCTTGGTGACAATTTTATATAATATCTTGTCGGTGTTTACTCTTAATCGCAGCATGAATCGGGATGGCAGTAGCGCCACGTATATTCGTGGCATAGTCGGCAATCCTATTATTCTGAGTATTGTAGCGGCACTGCCATTCGCGGCTTTTGAATGGCCGCTGCCCGGCTTATTAGTGCGCAGCGGTGAGTACTTCGCACAAATGACGCTGCCCCTGGCCTTGCTCTGCACCGGGGCCAGTTTAAATTTTAAAGCGCTTCGTGCCGATATAAACAGTGCAATGCTGAGTGCGATTTGTAAATTGTTAGTGGTGCCGATATTGCTAATAGGTGGCGGCGTCGCGCTTGGTTTTAGAGACGTTGAATTAGGTGTGTTGGCGCTGATGTCGTCGGCGCCAACCGCAGCCGCAAGTTATGTGATGGTGAGAGCGATGGGGGGGGATTCGGCGCTAGCGGCAAATATTATCGTACTGACCACACTGGGTTCGCTGTTTACCGCTAGCTTGATTATGTTTGTTTTACATGGCTTGGGGCTGCTCTAAAGCCGGCCTTGCGAGCCAAAGGGCTATATCCGTTTTAACTCTTTTTCTACCCAGTTAAATACATCCTGATAGTTCTCGGGCAGCAACTTGCGCAATTCATTCAACGCGGTTTGCACGGCGCTTTTTTGTGGGTGATTGATGTTGATGTGGCCCAGTTTGCGCCCGGGTCTAACATCCTTGCCGTACCAGTAGCACTGGGTCGATGGAATCTTTAGCCAAGCGATCTCGCGCTCTACGCCAATGATATTAATCATCACACTTTGGCCGCGTACTTCTGGCGCTTTAATCGGTAAGTCGCAGACAGCTCGTAGATGCATTTCAAACTGGCTCACGCAGGCGCCGGCTTGGGTCCAGTGTCCGCTGTTGTGCACGCGGGGTGCCAGTTCGTTTACGATAAGTTGTTCGCCAACCCGGAAGCACTCCATGGCCATGACGCCAATATAATTGGCTGAGTCCATGATTTTCCCCAGCATTGACTCAGCCATGGGCTGTAAATGCGCAACCCGGGAAAGCGGCGAAATAGACGCCATCAAAATACCGTTGCTGTGCAGGTTTAGCGTCAATGGGTAGAAGACTTTATTGCCGTCTTTGTCTCTGGCGCCAACCAAAGACAGCTCCTCATTGAAGGGGATTTTCTTTTCGGCAATGCCGGTGCCTAACCAGTCGGTGGGGACTTCGTCACCCTGATCTTCGTACAGCCAGTATTGTCCCTTGCCATCGTAGCCGCCTTCGCGACGCTTTAATAATACGTCGGGACCTAATTCTGTATGTAGCGATTCTGCTTTGGTGTTTACCTCGACGGATCGCCATGGCGCGGTGTTAATGCCAAGGGTGTCGAGCATGGTTTTTTGATGAAAACGATCTGCGATTTTGCCGAAAATATCCGCATTCATAAAGCCGCGTTGCTGGCTCATATGGCGGGTTACTGGGGTGTCTGGCCACTGTTCACGCTCAACGGTGACAGTGTCGCCGTCAAAAATGTTTGGCAGCTGCTCGCTTTCAGGCTCTACCGGCTCAACATTAATGGCCAGTGGATAAGCAGCCTGCTTTAGCATGGCGCCTAATTGTCCGGCGCCCAGAACCCAAACCGTCTGCATTAGGCGTTCCTCGGATCCGGGTTGTCTAATACATCCTGGGTTTGCTTGGTGCGGAAGGCCTCCAGGCGAGCTGCTAAGTCAGCATCGGTCAGCGCCAAAATTTGGCATGCCATTAAGCCGGCGTTGAAGGCGCCTGCACTGCCGATGGCCAAGGTGCCAACCGCAATGCCTTTTGGCATTTGCGCGATTGAGAGTAAGCTGTCGACACCATTGAGCGCTTTGCTTTGCACAGGTACGCCCAGCACGGGTAAGCGAGTCTTTGCCGCCACCATGCCGGGTAAATGCGCTGCGCCGCCGGCGCCCGCAATAATAACGTCAAAGCCACGGCTGACTGCCTGGCTGGCAAATTCCATTAGCTTGTCCGGAGTGCGATGGGCTGAGACCACTTCTACATGGTGCTCGACGCCAAGTTCGCTCATGATCTCGGTGGCTGGGCGCATGGTCTCCCAGTCACTTTTTGAGCCCATGATCAGGGCAACTTTTGCGCTCATTGCTATGCTCTCTTCGCGTGAAAGCGGCGTATTATACGGGAATTCCTGCGATTAGGCCGAATCTCATTATAAATCTCGTCAAAACACCGATTTCAACATGCAAAATACCCCATCGCAAGTCTCAGCGTGCCGGATAAGTTATTGTAATAGCGGGGAAAATATTTTCTGATCACTGCCTGAGTGGTTTGTATATATTTTGCACAAAATCGCATTTTTTGAGTGTTGAAGGCCATCGCGCTATGGTCTGACGGCGAAACTGTCACGTAAAGGTCAGTTAGTGGCTAATTAGTAGCGATCTAGACATGGTAGGTTGCGACTTAGAAGCCGAGCCGTAGACGCTGGTTTAATCATAAATACAGGGGCGAAAATGCACGATACCTTGGCGTTGTTGGAGGTCACAGACTTCCCACCCATTTCCAGAAAACAGCTGGATACCCTGCAAGTTAATCTGGGTTATAAGTGCAATCAGCGCTGTCTGCATTGCCACGTAAATGCAGGCCCGACGCGCACAGAAATGATGGCGTCAGAGACCGTCGCCCTTATTCCGCAGGTCCTTGCGGCGCGGAACATCACTACCCTTGATCTCACCGGCGGCGCGCCAGAGCTTCACGAGCAATTTTGCGAATTGGTCAGTGCGGCGACGGCGATGGGCGTTAAGGTCATCGATCGTTGCAATTTAACTATTTTATTTGAGCCTGGGCAGGAAAGTTTGGCGGCGTTTTTGGCGGCGAATAAAGTCGAAATTGTTGCCTCGCTACCCTGTTATTCGCTTGAGAATGTCGACGCTCAGCGCGGCGAGGGGGTGTTTGATAAAAGCATCGCGGGCCTGCAGTTACTCAACTCCCTGGGTTACGGTATGCCGGACTCGGGTTTGGTACTGAACCTGGTCTACAATCCGCAGGGGCCTTCGCTGCCGCCCAATCAGCAATCCCTGGAAGCTGATTATCGTCGCGAGCTACGCGCTAATTTTAATATTGAATTTAATAATTTATTTGCCTTGGCGAATATGCCAATACAGCGTTTTGGTTCGACCCTGGTTTCCAAGGGCCAATTCAAGCCTTATATGGATTTGTTAAAAAACAATTTCAGTGCCGACAACCTGGAATCGCTGATGTGCCGTAATTTAGTCAGCGTGGACTGGCTGGGTAATTTATACGACTGCGATTTTAACCAGCAATTGAGTCTTCCCACCGTGGGTAAATCTGCCAAGCATTTGCGCGATCTATTGCGTGTTGATGTTGAGGGGCATGATATTGCCATTGCAGATCATTGTTTTGGCTGCACAGCGGGGCAGGGCAGTAGTTGCGGCGGCGCGTTGTGATAGCTGGGCAAACCATTCCGTAGAAACAAAGAGCGTAAAAACAAAGAGCATAAAAATAAAAGGGGAACAACAATGGAAGTGAAAACAAAATTACTGGTATCGCTTTACTTCGTGATAGCGCTACTGGCATTGCTAACAACGTGGATACATTTACCGGCTTATCTCGGCAGCGGCATTGTTGAAGCGAATATTCAATTCTGGAAGGATGCGCTGTTTAATGCCAATCCTGCGGGAAAATTTTTAGTGATAGATATTTTATTCCTGGCCTTTGCCTGCAATATTTGGATGATCATCGAGGGGCGGAGACTGGGTGTAAAATATATTTACGCTTATGTTGCTGGCGGAGTTTTAATCGCTATTAGTGTGGCGTTCCCGCTCTTTATGGCCGCGCGGGAGTTAAAGAGAGCCTCGCATGAATCACCCCTTGAGTCCTATAAAATAAAGGTAGTCGATGTCCTTGTTTTGTTGTGCTTATTTCTAGTGACACTGTTCGCCGCTGTTGTTGTTCTATAGAAGTGATTTTTCTCATTTTCTAAGTTGTTGGGAGAGGGTATGCACGAGCTAGTGCAGGACTATTACGGTAAGCAGTTGCAAAGTTCGGCCGATTTAAAAACCAGCGCCTGTTGCGATATTACGTTTATGCCCGAGTGGCTAAAACCGGTATTGGCAAATATTCATGGCGACGTCTTGTCCCGGTATTACGGCTGCGGCTTGGTGTGTCCGCCGTTGTTGGCTGGTTGTCGCGTGCTGGATCTTGGCTGCGGTAGCGGCAGAGATGTCTATGCCTTGGCGCAGTTAGTCGGTGCCACAGGTGAAGTCGTCGGTGTGGATATGACTGATGAGCAATTGGCCATCGCCAAAACGCATCAAGCCTATCACGCTGAAAAATTCGGTTTTGATAATGTGCGGTTTTTGAAAGGCTATATCGAAAAACTCGACGAGCTTGGTTTAGAGTCAGGCAGTTTCGATATTGTGGTTTCGAATTGTGTGATTAATTTATCGCCAGATAAAGACGCCGTGCTGCAGAGTATAAAACGTTTATTAAAACCCGGTGGTGAATTTTATTTCTCAGATGTGTATGCCGACCGGCGAGTACCTGATGAAGTGAAAAATGACCCGGTACTCTATGGTGAGTGTTTAGGTGGCGCCCTGTACTGGAATGACTTTATACAAATGGCGAAGCGCCATGGCTTTACGGACTCCAGGTTGGTGGAGGACCGCCCCTTAGACATTAGCGATCCTTTGTTGGCTGCCCGCTGCGGGAACATAAAATTTTTCTCGGCGACCTATCGTTTATTTAATATTGATGCCTTAGAAAGCGATTGCGAGGACTACGGTCAAGCGGTGATATATCGCGGTACTATCGCAGAGAGCCCGCATCGCTTTGTATTAGATAAGCACCACGATATTCAAACAGGCAGAGTCTTCACGGTATGCGGTAATACATGGCGAATGCTCCACGATACTCGTTTAGCCCAACACTTCGAGTTTATTGGTGATTTTAGTCGTCACTACGGCATTTTTGAGGGCTGTGGTGTGGCTTTACCGTTTTCTGTAGATGCCTTAAGCGAAGGCGCGCCATGTTGCTAGTAAGCGAGGAGTGAATGGATGTCATTCCTCGCGTTTATTCTCAGTCACTTGTGCGCTGAGCTATGCGTTTCTTAAACTCGGCAAGGTCTTCTTTACGCTCTGAATAGCGGTCGACAAAATACGCTGCGCTGCCGCGTGTTAGCAGGGTGAATTTCACCAACTCTTCCATTACGTCCACAATGCGATCGTAGTACGAGGACGGTTTCATGCGGTCGTTCTCGTCAAACTCAAGCCATGCTTTGGCGACCGACGATTGATTGGGTATGGTTAACATACGCATCCAGCGTCCCAGTACCCGCAATTGATTTACCGCATTAAAACTTTGTGAGCCACCGCAGACTTGCATCACCGCAAGGGTTTTCCCTTGGGTGGGTCTTGCGGCGCCGATAGCGAGTGGAATCCAGTCTATCTGCGCTTTCATAATGCCGGTCATGGCGCCGTGGCGTTCTGGCGAGCACCACACCATGCCTTCGCACCAGCTGGCGAGTTCTCGCAATTCTTGCACCTTGGGGTGGCTGTCGTCGGCATCGTCAGGGAGTGGTAGTCCCGAGGGGTTAAAGATTCGGGTTTCTGCGCCGAAGCGCTGCAGCAGGCGAGCGGCTTCTTCGGTGGCGAGGCGACTAAAAGAGCGCTCCCGCAAGGAACCGTACAATAGTAAAATTTTAGGTGGGTGCTCCAGGTTGTTAAATAATTTGCTGGCGTCGATGGGTTTGAGTAACTCGGCGTCGACGTTGGGAAGATCGTTCATACAATATCCGTTTTTGCTTGTTACTTAAGAGGGAAAGTTGTCGCGGCTGCGATTGACGATGGCGACTAGCGACAACATAACGGGCACCTCAACCAATACGCCGACCACGGTTGCCAGCGCGGCGCCAGACTGTAATCCAAATAGTGAAATGGCGACGGCGACGGCCAGCTCAAAAAAGTTGGATGTGCCGATAAGGCAGGCTGGGCCGGCAATATTGTGCGGCAGGCGCAAGGCTTTGGCGCCGTAAAACGTAATCGCAAAGATGCCGTAGGTTTGGATCAGCAGGGGTATAGCGATAAGCACGATCGCGATGGGGTTTCGCAATATAACTTCCGCTTGAAAGCCAAACAATAAGACGACGGTTGCCAACAAGCCGCTTATCGAAATGGGTTTCACGCGGCCTAAAAAGTCTTGCAGGCGTTGGTGGTTGTCGGGCTTGTCGAGTGCGCGGCGAGTCAGTACCCCGGCGATGAGCGGTATAAGCACGTAGAGCACAACGGATAGAACTAGGGTGTCCCATGGTACCGTAACGTCGCTAATGCCTAATAAAAATGCGGCGATAGGCGCGAAGGCAAAGATCATGATGACGTCATTGATAGAGACCTGCGCCAGGGTGTAATTGGCGTCGCCTTTGGTGAGCTGGCTCCAAACAAACACCATGGCCGTGCAGGGTGCGACGCCGAGCAAAATCATACCGGCGATGTATTCGCTGGCGGTCTGCGGGTCAACCCAATCTGCGAAGATCACGCGGAAGAAAAGCCAGCCCAGCGCCGCCATTGTGAAAGGCTTTATCAGCCAGTTAACCACCAGCGTTAAGGCCAGCCCCTTGGGCTTTTTGCCGACGTCTTTAATGGCAGAAAAATCTACCTGCACCATCATCGGATAAATCATCACCCAAATAAAAACCGCAACGGGCAAATTTACGTGAGCTATTTCCATACTCGCAATATGTTGAAACAGCTCAGGCATGACGTTGCCAAGGATTAAACCTGCGACAATGCAGAGTCCTACCCAGACGCTTAAATACCGTTCAAACAGGCCCATTAGGTTTTAACTCCGTCGCTGACATTGCTGTGAATTTTCTTTAGAGCAGAAATAAGTTCGGACTTGTCGAGATGTTCTATATCCAGTGCCAGCAGCGCTTGTACACGTGCTTGTATGGAGGCGATGCAGGTATTAAACGCGGCTTCGATGTCGGCATCGCTGCCGGAGAGTTTAGACGGGTCACTTAAACCCCAGTGCACCTTTGGTGAATTACCCAGCCACAGCGGGCAGCTTTCGCCGGCGGCGCTGTCACAGACGGTAATCGCAATATCAATTGCCTGCCCCGCGAAGTCATCCCAGGATTGGCTGCGTAAATTCGCCGTGGAAATGCCCTGTTTGGCGAGGTACTTCAGCGAGAGTGGGTGAACTTCACCGGCGGGTTGACTGCCTGCACTAAAGGCGCGGACGCGTGGATCGTCAAAGCTATTCGTGATCGCTTCGCACAAAATACTGCGGCAGCGATTGTGGGTGCAGATAAAGAGTAGGTTCATCTTGTGTCCTTATATTGCATAACCTTGCCTTATGCGCAGTTTGCGGGGCGGCATTGCATTGCTTTGAGCTTTTGGAGACAGACGTGCAGCTGCTCTTTTTGGGCACGTGCGGTGGTGTCCAATATTTGTGTAATCCACGCCGGCAATTGGGGGTGAAGACGGTAATACACCCACTGCTTATCGCGGCGGTCAGTGAGAATGCCGCAGCTGCGCAATTGCGCTAAGTGTCGTGAAATCTTGGGTTGGCTGTCGTCTAGTGCTGCCATTAACTCACATACGCACAGCTCACCTTCGCTGTGGATGAGCAGCGTGGACAGCAGTCGCGTGTCGTCAGATAAGCATTTAAATAGCTGGCTTGGATTCATGGCATTGTGTTTGGTTTGAGACGAGTTGGCTGATTTTAATGTATGTTTGTATATATGTATATCCATATATTAATTATGGTTCGATCAGCTTGATGTTCTGGTCCTTGCTCTGCTGTGTCAAAATTGCCGTACACTGAGTCCAATAAAATTAGTGTGACTGTGAGATTCGGAATCGAATAGGGGGATTGAAATGGACATGCGTGAGCTGGGCCGAACGGGTATCAACGTCAGTGAAATTTGTTTAGGAACAATGACCTGGGGCCAACAAAATACCCAGGAGCAAGCCTTTGAGCAGATGGATTACGCGGTGTCGCGGGGGATTAATTTTTTTGATACCGCCGAAATGTATCCTGTGCCCCCCGTCCCAGAAACCCAAGGTAAGACCGAGGAATATATCGGCGAATGGTTTCGGCAGTGCGGCAAGCGCAAACAGATTGTTCTGGCGAGTAAGGCTACCGGTCCTGGCCACCCCCATGTACGCGATGCAAAGCCACTTAATCGCAGTGGAATTTTAGAGGCAATAGACGGCAGTTTGGCCCGCTTGCAAACAGATTACATCGACCTATACCAAATTCACTGGCCTAATCGCGCTACCAATTTTTTTGGTAAATTGGGCTATCAGCACAGTGATGATGACGCTGAGCGGGATTTACATGAAATCCTGGAAACCCTATCTGAGTTGGTTGGTAGCGGCGTAGTGAAAGCCATTGGTATTAGTAATGAAACCCCCTGGGGTGTGATGAGTTATTTAAATCTGGCGGAGCAATATGGTTTGCCGCGCATTGCCAGTATTCAAAACCCTTACAGTCTATTGAACCGAACGTTTGAAATTGGTTTGGCGGAAATGGCGATTCGCGAAGACGTCGGCTTGCTCGCCTATTCGCCCTTGGCTTTCGGTATGTTGAGCGGAAAATACCGCAACGGTGCGCGACCTGTTGATGGCCGTATTACCTTGTTTGAGCGTTTTCAGCGTTACAGCAATCCGCAAGCAGTAGCCGCTAGCGAGGCCTATGTGGCTTTGGCAGAACGTCATGAGCTTGCGCCGGCGCAAATGGCATTAGCTTTTGTGACGAGTCGCGCTTTCTTAACGAGCAATATTATTGGCGCTACCACCATGGCGCAGTTAAAAGAGAATATCGACAGCGCCGAGTTGCAGTTGAGCGAGGTGGTGCTAAAAGAGATTGAAGATATTCACCAGCGTCTTCCCAATCCTGCGCCATAGAAATAAGCGGTGCAGGTCTAGCTTCAGGATTTTAAAATTTATAGGTAATACGTGGCCCAATCTCCTTGGGGTACGCCAACGTACACCGCGTTAATGCTCAGCGATGGGCTCTTGAAGTGCTAGGCGCGGCATATTGCGATGTCAACATGACATCTTTTCTGGATGTTACTGCCAGTGAAGCGTTGCAAAATGCAGCGCCTCGGCAGGTCGCGCTCACTAGCGGTCAAGCCCATAACAGCCGGCGTCCTGTAAAATTATCTTATAAGCCCTTACTAGTTTGAATGATTTCCCTGGAGCCACTTGGCAGGCTAAACGCCACCCCATCTTCGCCAATCGTGTAATTTTTGAAGATTTTGTCCGCGCCATTAAGAAAGAGCGCTTTTTGTCCCGGTATCACTAACGGCGGAACAATGTGGTAATACACAAGGTGACCGACACCGGCGTCGCGGGCGGTTTCCGCAGCCTCTACGGGGCTGGCGTGATAATCGAGAATATCGTGTGCTATGTGCTCAGCAACGATATTGCCGGTTTCTTTCGCGACTTTGTTCATTAGGGTAACGAGGTTAGGTGCCAAGGCTTCGTGAATAAGTAAATCCACGCCCTGGGCAAACTTTTGAATATTGGCAGACTTCACCGTGTCGCCACTGATGAGTAGCGAGCGACCCTTATAGCTAAAGCGATATGCGACCGAGGGGGCGACCGGGGCGTGGTCAACGGCCAGTGCTTCAATACGCAAATCGTCGTCTTGGAGCAGCACGGCTAGTTCGCCTTGCTGGGGTTGGGTGAATGGCTGGGCGGTAAGTCCCGCGCCGCTGGTGGGGGCAACAACGTCGCCATGATGTGCGTGGCGATAGCTGGCGTCGTGGCTATAGGCCATATTGAATCCATTGACGACACTCTCTACCCCTTGGGGCCCAAATACCGTTAGCGGCGAGTTATTCGCGCCGCCAGCCCAGCGCAGGGTGCCCATTTCGCCCAGACCATCGATATGGTCTGAGTGGAAGTGAGTTAGAAACACCGCTTCTATGTCGCCGACCTGATAGCCCATGCGCATGATATTGCGAACACCGTCGGTACCCGCATCGACTACAAACAGTCGCTGGCCGGCGATTACCATAGCGCAGGGGCCGGATGCCTTTGGCGCAGGCATCGGGCCACCGGCACCGCAGAGGGCAAAATGCAGACCGTCTTCGAGTTGCTTCATGGTATTGCTCGACATCCGTTGTTCGATGCCCTTTTCCATTATGCGGTTAGCCAGCTCGGGTGGAATACAGCCCGATAAGGCGATGACAGATAGGAGGAGTGTCAGTTTTTTAGCCATCTTAAGGTCCTGCTGCTTATTATATTTATTGGTCTAAGCCGTTGGTAAATTTTAAGGCCTGCCGCTCATCATATTTAAAAGTTTACGCCGTGTAAATTTTTTGATAGATTCATGACAATAATAATCAACAGATGCGTGCTTATTGCTATAGTGGCGTGAGCTAGCATTCTTTCAGACCTCGTCTGGTGTAAAAATGAAAATGAATAATAAAAAGAAGAAGCAGAGTTTTTGTGCGTCAGCTATCGCCGCTGCGGTATTTTCTACTCCGCTTTATGCGGCTCAGCTAGAGGAGGTCATTGTTACCGCCCAAAAGCGCCAAGAAGATATGCAGACGGTGCCGGTATCGGTATCCGCCATTACTGCGGATCAGCTCACCGACATGGGTTTTAATGATATTGGTGACATCGCCGCGCAAGTCCCCTCACTTATCGTCCTCACTAATATCAGCCCTTTGGCCACTACTTTTCGAATTCGCAATATTGGCAACGCCGGCAATATTCCTAACTTTGAGCCAGCCACCGGTCTGTTTATTGACGGTGCTTTTCGCGCCCGGTCGGGCCTTGGTATCGGTGATTTAGTTGATGTCAGTTCAGTTGAGGTCTTGAAAGGGCCGCAAAGTACCTTGCACGGTAAAAACGTGACGGCCGGTGTCATCAGTGTGCAGACTCAGGGACCAACTGAACAGCTTGAAGCAATGTTTGAGGTCAATCTCGGCAGCGATGAACTCAGACAAATTAAATCCTATGTGAGTGGTCCGCTTAACGATTGGCTGAGCGGTCGCTTGAGTTTTGTTGATTCTCGCCGTGGCGAACTTATCGACAACGTCGCCGGCCCGGGAGCCGACGACTTAAACAGCTATGCCGTTCGCGGACAACTTAGGGCAGACTTTTCAGATGCGCTCAGTGCAAGACTGATAATGGGCTACGCTGAGAAAGATATGAATACCTTAACGGGTGATGTTTTCTTGAGCGAGGCGAGTCAGCGCATCGTTCGCAATGCGGGTGGAAGTGTTACGATTCCAAATGACCCGAGTGACAGACTCATAGAATACGCGGATGAGAGCTTTTACAAGGGCGATTCAAACGACATTATTTTGAATATTAGCTATCTCGGTGATGGCTATAGCCTTACCTCGATAAGCAGTTACGACGACTATGACGGGCTTAATTTTGTCGGCGATGTAGAGCAAAGTAGTTTGAAGGTGGCGGACTTTAACGACAGGCAGCGCGGCAGTTCTTATTCTCAAGAATTTCGTATCGCCTCTGATGGCGGCAATGATTTCAATTGGTTGTTTGGCGGGTATTACTTTAGCAATGAGTTTATTCGCGGCGATAAATCGCTGCCCGAATTTATTGCCACTGAAGATGTTGAAGCCTACGGTGATGCCATTGTCGATGAACTCATTTCCCGAGGGGCTTTGCCTTTAAATTTATTGCCGCTGGTTATTCCCGCCTTTGGTGTGGAGGGGGATCGCGGCGATTACTACATTACTCAAGACACCAGTAATATTGGCGTATTCGCCAAGTTTGATTATGAGTTTAATGAGAAATGGAAGGGTGCTGTAGGGATTCGCTATTCCTATGAAGACAAGCATGGCGTCGTCACCCAGACCACGCAATTGTCACCTTTAGGTTGCGTGCCTCCGCTGAATACAAACTTGTTGTGCCAGGTAACGCCAGACGGTAATGACTTCGATCAAAAAGATGCGTTTGAGGCCGTGACTGGCTCCCTGTCTGCGAGCTATTTTCTGAGCAGCGATACCATGTTCTACGGCTCGCTGTCGTCAGGATTTAAATCCGGTGGCTTTAGTTTGCAGAATGGCACGTCTACTGACGAGTTGCGTCCCTTTGATGAAGAGAATGTCATTAACCTTGAACTGGGTGCAAAAACCGAGTTTCTCGATCGTCGCGCGCGGGTCAACGCCTCCATTTTTCACACCGAATATAAAGATTTTCAAAATGCGAGTTACGCGGGTTTAGTCTTTATTGTTAACAACGCGGAGTTGGTAACGGTCGATGGTATCGAAATCGATTCGACGATGATTTTGACCGAAAATATGATGGCTACCTTTAATCTCGCCTATATCGACACGCTTTATGACAAGTACACCGGTGGCCAATGCTTTTACGGACGCAGTCCAGATAATGATGCTGGTCAGTGCGATCTGAGCGGTGAGGGGCTACCTTCGGGCACAAAATTTAAAGCCAATATTGCCTTGAATTGGCGCAGGCCCTTTTCCGGTGGCGACTTATATTCTCGCCTAGATCATGTGTACTCAAGTTCCGCTAACGCGAGCTCGTCACTCGATCCGCAATTTGATATGCCCGCGTCCAATGTAACGAATCTGCGTGTTGGCTGGCGTAATGACAGTGTCGACTTTGCGATATGGGGCAAAAATATCACCGATGAGGTTATTATAAATCAGGTGGCACCGGCGAATATTCACACCGTGGTTGATGAGAGAGTGGGCTCGCCAGAGGGGTCTTATCAAGCCTTTACATTGCCGCAGCGCACAGTGGGAATAACGGCGCGTTATACCTACTAAGAAAGCTCTTATTAGTTATCTGTTTATTGGGAGCAAGGCCGCACTGATGTTAGCGTTACGCCTCGCTCGCTTTGCAACCCGCCACCAGGCGCTCGATATACCATTGTATTAATTCTAGCGACTTGGTTTTGCTAATGGTCTTGTCGTGAATGAGTTGCTGCCCTCCCCAGAATGACATCATTAACAGCCAAGCGACTTGGCCCGCGTGCTGGGTATCGATATTCATTGTCCGTGAAATAATCGGTGTATACAGATCGGAAATGAGTTTTCTGTATCGACGACTAACCGCGCTAAACGGCGTGTTGTGCGAGGTGTTGTCGGCCAGCAGTGCCCACAGCGCTTGTACTCGCCCCTCGGGAAAGCTAAATAAAACGTGTTGGGCCTTGGTAATGGCAACAACAATGTCATCGCTGTGCTTGCGCAAGACATCTTGAATTTCGGTATAGAGCTCCTCAAACATATAGGACGCGGTTTGTTCCGTGAGGGTGTTGATGGAGTCAAAATTTTGATACACCAACTGCCGACTCACCCCGCCGTGTTCGGCAAGGGATATCATGCTGAGCGTGTTCCAACCGTATTCGTCAACAATGCCCGACGCGGTATCTAGCAGCATTTGCCGGCGCGCGATTTTATTCATATAAGGTCGAGCCATGATCCTTCCTTACTCGTTATTTTCGCGTTGATCTAAGCGTTGTGCTTGTCGGTAAAGCGCTTTCGCATTGTCTGAATTGGGGCTAAGGATTAACCAGGCTTCAATTTCGCGTAGCGCTTGTTCGGTGTGTCGGTATTTTAAATGGTAGCGGGCGCTTAGCTCCAATATCTGTACATTGCTCGGAAAACTGTGGAGGTAAGTCTGTAAAATTGCCAGCGCTTGCTCGGGTTTGCCAACACTCTCTAGCGCAACAGCATATACATAGCTAATGTCGCTATTACTTGGTGCCAGGTCATGAGCGAGGCGTAAGCTGCTTATACCTTTATCGTATTGTTGATGACGAAAGTAGGCGAGTGACAGGGCATAAAGTAGGGAGCTATCTTCAGGTACTATCTGACTGGCGTGGATTAGACTGCTGAGCGCCGTTTTATCGTCCCCCATTCGTCGGTATAAGTCGGCGAGATTGATATAGGCGGGGCTGTATTGATCGTCGATGGCAATGGCGCGCTTATACGCAAGTTTCGCTTGTTCATTGTGACCGCGTCCCTGGTATAGCTCGCCCAGCGCTAATTGTACGCCCGGGTTGTCTTCGTTGATTCGCAGTGAGTTTTGGTATTCTTTTAGTAAATTATTTAAATCAGATTTTTGACCGTCGCTCAGTGCCGGATTGCTTAGGGAGCCCGCCAAAAGTCGGGCGACAGCCATGCGCACGGATTTGCTTGGGTCGTGAATTAAGTCTTTTAAATAATTTGTGCGCTGATCCTGTGGCAGTACTTCAAGGGCTCTTACCGCGCCCAATCTTCGCAGCGGGGCCGTATTTTTTAGATTGCTAATAACAAGTTGGAAAGCGGTGCTTTCTGTTGCGGTGTTGAGGCGAGTAAGTGCCGAGGCGTAAATGATATCGGTGAGCCTATCCTTGCTGAGTAGATTGCTTAGATCGTTGCTGCTTAACCAAGGCTGCTCATCTAGTGCTGCAAACATATCGGTGTGCGGATCAATATTTTTACTTTGGAAACCCGCAGATATTTTCTCTAGCGCCCATTCAGGGCTTTCATCTGAATGACATTGGTTACAGGCATTGGGGGTGCCGTGATCAATGGTATTTTGTGGGTTTGGAATACCGAAACGATGGTCGCGTCGAGCATCGACACCCATATAGGTTGTGGCGGGCATATGGCAGTTGACGCACAAGCTTCCCGCATTTTGACTATCGTGTAGGCTGTGCTTTTTGGTGTCGAATACCTCCGGCGCATGGCATTGGCTACACAGGGCATTTCCCTCGGCCTTGAGTTTCGACGTGTGCGGGTTGTGACAATTACTGCAGACGACGCCGGCGGCGTGCATTTTACTTTGCAAAAATGAGCCGCTGACGAAGACCTCTTCCTTTATCTGTCCGTCAGGGTGGTAAAGCGGCGGTGAAATCAGTGAGAGCTGGATGTGGTCGAGCATGGATTTGTCCAGCGACCAGGGTTCGATAATCGTGCGATGAGCGTGGCATTGTGCGCAGCTGGATAATTGGGTTCCCAGCGGTGGTGTTTCGCGCTTAGCTATTCGCTGACCAAGGGTTCTTGTCCACGTTCCCGATTCATTTAGCGAGTGGCTAAAGCCTGCGTGAGCCTGCTTTTGTTGCCCATTTTTGAGCCAGGCCGTGTGTCCGCTGGCATCGCCGTGACAGGCTGTGCAGCTGACATTTATTTCCTGGAAGTGACTTTTAAACGACGCGCTTTCCACATCGTAAGCTTTTTGAAATTGAGTTGAATGGCACTCTGCGCAGCTGGTATTCCAAGTGTAAGCGAAGTGATCCCACTCTAAATCAGACGTCAACGCGTACCAGCGCTGACCACCTTCTGCTTTGGTCCGGCTATCCCAGGCAACAGGTAGAGCTTGAAATTTTCCCTGCGGAAGTTGTGCGAGATACTGCTGTAGTGGATAAAAGCCAAAGGTGTACTTAATTTCATAGCGTGTCGCTTGCTGGCCTGCATGACTAATCGCGACCAGATATTTTCCGCTTTCGCGATAGAAGGAAAACGAGTCCTGATTATAGCTTGCACCACTGCCATCAAAACGGCCAAGCACAGTTTCTGCCTCGGCAATTTGCATCGATTTGTAATGATCGGATTGCTGCCATGCTGTCGCTTGCGCTGCGTGGCAATTCAGGCACTGGCTGTCATCGGCGAAACTGCCGGAAGCGAAACTTATTAAAAATAGCAGTAGCGCCAGGGTGGAAAATATTCTCATTATGGGTGTTTGTGCGCGAATTTGTTGTGGGGCTAATACTACCGTATTTCGGTCGCGCCAGGGTCATTTTTTACAGGGTGTATATATTTTGTGATTCCGATGTTTTACTCGCAATAAATGGGATATTTCTGCGATTTGTTGAGCGCTGATCTCCTTTCTTGATTTAAATGTCATTATATGTGACATTAGTTTTTGTGGCGGAATAAATATAATAAAAAGGGATAGATCGTGAAAATGAAAGTATTGCTGGGCCTTCTTCTTGCAGTTATTTTTACCGGCAGTGGTTTGTGGTTAAATCGCGTCGACGTAATGCTTGCCCTTGTTAAGTTTAAAGCTGCGCGTGAGGTGCCGGTAGGCCCTAATCGTCAGATTGACTGGCAGCAGGGGCCGGCTGTTGCGGCATCGAGTGATGCGCCAGCTCCCCCGAACATTATTGTTATTTTGGCTGACGATTTAGGCATAAATGATATCTCAAGCTTTGGTGGCGGTGTTGCCGATGGCCGAGTGCAGACACCGAGCATAGATCGTCTCGCTGCCGGTGGCGCGGTATTTAATCAATCCTATGCGGGGGCGCCAATTTGTGCGGCGTCTCGGGCAATGATTATGACCGGTCGCTACCCGACCCGAACCGGTTTTGAATTTACACCGCTACCCAATGGTATGGGATCGGCGGTGGTACAAATTGCGAACAGCGTTAATAACGGTTTGCCACCGGCATTTTATAACCGCGAAGTGGATGCCAGTGGATTGAGTTATGAAGATAAGGGCCTGCCAGGTTCAGAAATCACTATTGCAGAAGTCTTAAAAGAGCGCGGCTACCACACCGTCCATATTGGTAAATGGCATTTAGGACGGGGAGCGGCGTCAACACCAAACGCCCAGGGTTTCGATGAAAGCTTGTTTATGGCAAGCGGTATGCATTTACCGGAAGATGACCCCAATGTCGTCAACGCAAAATTGGATTTCGACCCCATCGATAAATTCGAGTGGGCGAAAATGCAGTATGCGGCGTCCTTTAATAATAGCGGTGATGATCGGTTTCGGCCGGCGGGATACCTGTCGGACTATTGGACCGATGAATCGATAAAAGTCATCAAGGCCAATAAGAATAGACCGTTCTTTTTATATTTGGCGCACTGGGGGGTGCACACGCCACTGCAAGCTACGAGGGAGGATTACGAGGCGGTGGGCAATATAAAACCTCATCGTCTGCGAGTTTACGCAGCGATGGTGCGTGCTATGGATCGCAGTGTCGGTCGTATCATGGACAGCTTGGAAGAAGAGGGTCTCGCCGAAAATACGATTGTTGTTTTCACCAGTGATAATGGCGGCGCGGGATACCTTGGCTTACCTAAAATAAACGCGCCGTATCGCGGCTGGAAAATCACCATGTTTGAGGGTGGCATTCGCGTGCCGCTATTTATGCGCTGGCCTGCAAAAATACCGGCGGGCTCGCAGGTAAACGCGCCGGTTAATCACATCGATATTATGCCTACCCTTAGTGCCGCCAGTGGTGCCAGTCTGCCTGACGACTTGGTTGTAGATGGTCGAGACATTATGCCTTGGGCGCAGGGCAGTGAATTACAGTCCGCACCTCATAAGACCCTGTTTTGGCAAAGTGGCTATTATCGCGTGGTGCGCGACGGTGACTGGAAGCTGCACGTATCTGAGCGGCCCAAGAAGGACTGGTTATATAATCTTGCCGAAGACCCCACCGAGCAAAACAATCTGGCCGCGTCGCGTCCAGAACTGGTGGCAAGATTAAAAGACTTATTGGCTGAGCATGCCGCATCGGGGCGCGAGCCAATTTATCCCTACACACTAGAGGCACCGGTCGCAGTCGATAAAACTCGGGCAGAAAAATTTGTTGAGGGCGACGAATATATTTACTGGCCAAATTAGCGCGAAGAATGCGGACTAGATTTTGTGTCCAGTTCGCTCTTCGCTAATAGCCTGTTCCAAGCGGTCAAGCCGGTCTTGGCCGAAGGTACAAAGTTGTCCATAGCGAAAGCTGGGTACGCCCCATAAACCATTGTCATACATGTCCAGTAGATTTTCCTGGGCCCATTCACGCCAATGATCATTTTGTAAAAGTGGTTTAGCGATGGACCAATCAAGTCCGGCGGCAGTCACTATTTTTTTCATTCCCGAATCACTGGCGGCGTCGATACCCTCTGCCCAAACACTGCGAGCAAAGGTTTCCAGGTAACGGTTTCCTTGCCCCAGCGACACGGCGTAATCGAACAGGGCGTAGCAGCGTTCTACGCCAGCGCCCAAGGGATCGGCGGAAAATCCGAAGTCGATGCCGTATTTTTTGGCTTCGCGTTTGGTGTCTTTAAAAATATACATGCCCTTGGTTTGGGGTACTTGCATACGCCGCATCACCATTGGCAAAACCGGTTTTACGATTAAGTCTAGGCCATAGTACTCAGACAGTGCTCTTGCTCTCACTAGACCGAGATAGGAATACGGGCTTCGTGCTGACCAGTAAATAATAATAGGTGTGTCTGATGTATTCGTGCCGGTGAGGGCTTTATTCCGAACAGGTGTTGCTTGGCTAATCGCGGCAATGTCATGGTTCTTGATCGCATTGATGGCAGCCAGGCGCTGCTCCAAAAACTCGAGTCGACTGAGGCCCCAGTACCACTCGCCGCCGGGCTTTTCACCGTAGTGCAGCATGGCAGTCAGATAGTGGCCTTTGCCTTTAAGGAGCGATTCGTTGGCGAGTAAGTGGTGTCGATAGCACTCTGTATTGCGGGCGATGCGCGGATCTATGAGTGTGTCTAGCAGTTCAATATTGTCGGCCCAATACGCTGTGAAAATGGCTAGGGCGCGCTGCAGATAATCGCCTTGTAGTTCGGCGTGTAAAAGTTGTGCGGTTGCGCTTTGGTTTCGTTCAATGGTCGAGACCGGTCCGCTGCGGGGAAAATCGAGGGAATATATGTTTGCAAGGTAGGCGCTGTCGGCGAAGGCATTTTTTTCCCAAAGCGCTGGTGCGGGATACATATCTTCTTGCAGTTGCAGGATGGTTCTAAAATCAAATTCGATGTTGTAACGCTGAGAAAGCCTTTCTAGTACCTGAAGTAAGATATAGCTGTAGGGATCGTTTATCCGCAAAAATACCGTCACGGTATGCGGCTTGCCCGACTTTTTTCGACGCCATTCCCCGAGGCCGCGCTGCCAGTTTTGCAAGCCTTCGCTGCATATTAAATTCAAAACATAAGGTGCCAGAAAACTCATAAATACACTCTGTTATGAAATGTTTTGGGTGTCGACAGCGAAACTATAATGTCGATGGCGCATCCTATTCGGCTTATCGCTATACCAGCAGTGGACGAGTTACTATTAGTTTGGTGGCTTTGAGGCCCGCGTTGCGATGATGTAGTGCCGCGTGGTAGCTCGGCGAGCGCAGCATATTGATGAATACATCGACATTGGGGTATTGCACAATAATTATCTGCTGCCATTCGTCATCGGCGCCGATAAGGGTTTGCTCAACCGTGTTTAGCGCAAAGAGGGTGCCGCCGCCTTCCGTAACATGCTGGATCGCCACTGCGCCGTAGCGGTTGTAGGCTTCCTCTCCGCTTACCATAGTTGAATCATCGCTGTTTTTGTATTGCGCGACATCATGAAAGGCTAAAAAATTAACAAACTGCAGCGGCCCGCCGAGATCTTCAGCTAATAGCGATCTGATTTGGCTTGCTGTGGGGCTTAGGTTTCCAGAATCGTGTAGACCCAGCTCGCTAATAAGTGCGTCTATTTCCTTGCTTGTGAAGGGCATTATTAATTCTCCTTGTTAGCTTCTAGTGGGTTTGCTCGCGGCCGCGCTATTCGCAGGCTAGGCATTGTCTGGCATGTGCAGCAAGTGCTGCACATCACAAGCTCAAAGGCCAAGTATTGCCGCTTCTGCTGCAAGCAGGGGTGCGACTACGGGGTGACTTTTGACTCGTTTGATGAGCGCAGCGAATAGGGGCCAGCGTGCTGCGTCGATCTGGTAATTAGCGTATCCCGCATTTATAAATGGGCTGATGATGCTAATGTCGGCCATGCCGAAATCGCCGAATATAAAGCCATCTTTCGGTATCAGCGTTTCAACGTAATCCAGGATCGGTGGCAGTTGTTTTTCTATAATTTTTTGAACCAAGGCCTCGTCGGTCTCTTGATTTAAAAACATGGGGCGCATAAAGCGCTGGAAAAAAATACCGGCGGCAAGTTCGGTGACTCTGCTGCCCGCTAGTTCCTCAACCCAGCGCGCTTTCGCTTTTTGCTTTGGATCTGTTGGGTAGATCGGGTTGTCAGGATAGCTGTCTTCGAGATACTCACAAATGACGGTCGAATCGCAAAGGTTGAGATCGCCATCTTGTAGTGCCGGAATCTTACCTAAAGGGCTAATTTTTAAGTACTCGGCATCGCCTGAATAGGGCATTTGCTGTACTTGTTCAAAATCGATTCCTTTTATCGCCAAGGCGACAAGCACCTTGCGAACGAAGGGAGATACGGAGTTGCCATGTAATACAATCATAAGTGCTCCTAAGTATGAAATTGCTATATTGGTCGCTATTGCTTCATTGTCGCTTCGCTACTACTGACATTCAGTGCTATTTTCTTCGATATAAAATGTAAAAAACGCCGGAAATAATGCTCGTTAATAGCAGCACTAAAAGCGGTTTACCAAAACGGTCACGGATACCATTGATGGCAACCTGGGTCGTACCATTGAAATTGGCGGGAACGTCCAAGACCCCATTTTCGGCGGCATATTGATGATAGTGCTCCAGTAAGTCGGCCACCTTGTCTGGCATGGCCTCACGCAGGTCATTTGTTTCGCCGGGGTCGTCGACGATATTAAACAAATGCCACTCGCTATCGCCAACCGGCCCGCGGTTTTTAACTATCTTATATGAACCTTGAAACAGTGCCGCGTTGCCGCCCAGCTCATAGCCAATATAGTCAGATTCGGTATACACCTGATCAACCTCGCCACGGCTTAGTGCGGCCAGGCTGCGGCCAATCATGGGGACGATGCGCCGACCACCAAAGAACTCCGTCGGTGCGGGCGTTGAGGTGAATTCAAGAATGGTGGGCGTGATATCGGTTACGAAGGTAAATGCATTGCTCAGTTTGGCTTTGTCGCTAATGGGCTTTCCTGCAATGATGAGCGGAACGCGCATGCCGCCTTCGCCTGCGTAAAATTTGTAGTAGGCGAGCGGCGACGCCGCTGCACTGGCAAAGCTGGGGCCAATAGTATTAAAGCTACCTTTGCTGCCCAAGGTGTCGTAGTCATTGGTGTAGCCTTGCATTCTCAAGCCGAGACGGTTCAGTAAGCTGCGTGGATTGTCGCCACCGGTAGCTTCGCTGCCGTTATCTGATGAGAATATAAAAATGGTATTGTCGTAGCGGCCCGTTGCTTTAAGGTGGGCAACCAAGCGACCGATATGGTGATCCATCGCGTCGACCATGCCGGCGTAAACGGCCATGCGCTTGGCATGAAAGCGTTTTTCTTCTGCGCTGAGGCTGTCCCAGTCATGCGTACTGCTCATGGTTTGCATTTCGGCATTGGCCGGGATAATGCCAAGCTCCTTGCTTCTTTTTTGGCGCTGCTCTCTCAGCGCGGTCCAGCCCTGCTGATAGGTATCAAGGTATTTGTCTGTAAACTCCTTTGGCGCTTGTACTGGAATGTGAACGGCCTGAAAAGGAATGTAGGCAAAGAACGGTTGGGAGTCTGAATTAGAGTCGATGAACTCAATCGTTTTATCGATTAGAAACGCTGACGAATAGAAATCCTCAGGTAGCGTTGTTTCCTCGCCATCCGCAAACCAATTGGCCTTTTCGTAAATTGGGATGTATGGCTTTTGTTCCCAGTTGTCGGCACCGGTATCAGCCAGGGTAATGGTGCGAGAAAATCCGCGTCGATACGGGAGTTCGTCACGGGCTTTACCCAAGTGCCACTTGCCGGCCATATAGGTATGGTAGCCGGCGTTCTGCAATAGACTGGCTACGGTTACTACATTGCGGCTTAGTACGCCGCGGTAATTTTCGTGGACTTGATGTGCGGGCGGAATGCTCTCGGGGATATTGGGAACCCCATTTCTATGGCTGTCTACGCCGGTGAGTAACATGGCCCGGGTGGGCGCGCAGCTCGCCGCAGTATGATAATTGGTGAAGCTGATCCCGCTCGCCGCTAAGGCATCCAATGACGGAGTTTGAATCTCACTGCCGTAGGACGCAATGTCACTGAAGCCGAGGTCATCCGCGAGTATGAGGACAATGTTGGGTCTTGCCACTTCGGCGTGGGCAAGATTAAAGAGCGTCGCTAGCAGCGTGATGCATACCGCTTGGGGTGATAGCTTCACGGTTTATCGGCCAATTTTTGCGATGAGATAAGTAGCAAACTGCCAACGACTATTTCGACGGCGATCAAATCAGGGGCGAAGGCCGCGCCATGGATTAGCCATGCAATAAGACGAAGTGCGGCTGCCAGGAAAAGCATCAGCGCGGGGGCGTAAAACCATGTTTTTGTTCCGGTAAGCAATCCGCTTAGTATCATCAGACCCATTGCGATAAACAGGGCGCCAGTATCGGCCATCTGCGAACTGCGTCCGAGGCCGTCTAGCAGGGGCATTCCTAAGCTTTCTGCGGCGGCGGCAGGATCGACTGCCCACTGCAGGCCAATGATAAGAAAGAGTATGGCAGGCAATGCCACGATAATACGCAGTAGTTTAAGCATCGGTATACGTTGTCCATCTCATTGTTTTTATTTAAATTTACAGTCGGCGCCGGTAAGGCTGATGCCAGCTGTGGGTATTATTTACCGCAATGCTATGTTTGTCAGCATTTTTTTGTCATAGTATATGTCAATATAATTTGGCTCGCAATTCAAGTGAGTTTGGCGCTTGGCAACGATATAAATAAGCGGTGTGACTCGCAGGATTTACCAAGAGTCACTTCGTATAATGTTTAGATAATAAATTTAATAATAGCCGGTATGGCTTTTGACATTGACTCATCGGGAGATAAACATGATCGATTTGTATACCGCACCGACGCCTAACGGCCATAAAGCATCCTGTACCTTAGAGGCTTTGGGTTTAGCGTATGAAACTCATTACGTTGACATCGGCGCAGGCGAGCAGAAAAAACCGGCGTTTTTAGACTTGAATCCCAATGGGCGTATTCCCGCTATTGTCGATCGTGACAACGATAATTTTGCCGTGTTTGAATCTGGCGCTATCATGATTTACTTGGCGGAAATGACCGGCAAATTAATGCCCAGTGACGCTAAGGGGCGTTCAAAAGTTATTCAGTGGCTGATGTTTCAGATGGGCGGGGTGGGGCCAATGATGGGTCAGGCGAATGTTTTTCATCGCTACTTCCCAGAAAAAATACAGCCCGCTATCGATCGCTATCAAAATGAATGCCGCCGTTTGTTTGAGGTGTTGGATGGTCATTTAGCAGATCATGAATGGTTAGCGGATGACTATTCAATTGCAGATATTGCAAATTGGTGTTGGGTGAGAACCTATAAATGGTCGGGAGTCTCTGTTGAGGGATTAGATAATTTAGCGCGCTGGTTACAGGTAATGAAAGATCAGCCCGGTATGGAAAAAGGCATTGAAGTTCCTTTCAGCCTGGGTAACTTATTGGATGATCTAGATGATACTGCCGCGGAGAAATTCAAAGACTCCGCGCGGAATATGCTGCAAAAGTAATTTTGTAAAGGCGGTGATGTTTTGCTTTTTTTGAGCTGCTGCCAGCCTCACTTGTAAATTGATAATAGTGCTTTACGGTTTTGATAATTATGGATGAAACGCAATCACCGACTAAAAAGGGAGCTGCCGATGGTCGCGTTCAACGCAGCCGGCGCAGCCGGCAGCTCATTATCGAGGCGATGCTGGATTTAATTAACGAGGGGGTGTTAATCCCGACCGCGCAGCAAGTGGCGGACCGCGCTAATATTGCGATACGTACCGTCTTTAGACATTTTTCAGAGATGGAGCAGCTTTACAATGAACTGGATGCGCAGATTCGGGAGCATTATTTAGATTTGTTCCGTGGTGGAGATCGGAGCGGCACACTAGATACCCGCTTGCAGCATGCGATAGAGCGTCACGCAAATGCCTACACCACCTTGTCGCCGGTTATGCTGGCAACGCGTGCCTTGCTTTGGCGCTCGCCAACACTGACAAAATGCTACGATGAAAATCAACAAAAATTGAGGATAGACCTGGATAATTGGCTGCCCGAATTAAAGGAAGTATCGGCAGCTACACGTGAGGCGATAGATGCGATTGCGTCTTTTGACTTCTGGCATAGGCTCCATGTCAGTCAAGCAATGAGTAAGTCCGCGAGCGTGGAAATTATTACCGACTTAATCAAAAACCTTTTGGATGACGATCGGTGCTAATTTCCCCAAGCACTTTTCCTGCCTTCGGTGACATTGTCATATTGTTGTGAATTTGCTGTTCTGTTTGGGGCATAAAGTAAGGGTAAACACCTAGCTACGTGTTCAGGTTTTTCGGATACGATCAAAAGGCCTACACCCTGTTAAAGTGCGATCACCGGGCATGATAAATAGCATCAAACCAATCGACCCGTATGTCGTCATCGAGAATGCGCGATGCAAAGCGTTAAATCAAATTTTGTTCTGCTTTGCGGTGGTTGGTGCAGTCGGTGGACCGCTTTCTGCCCTGCGCTCTGTGCTTACCGGCTGGCTGCCAATGTATACCGCACATCTTATTATTGGCGCCTATGCCGTTTTCCTTTGGGCGTCCGCGAAAAAAACGTCTTACCAATTTAAATTCTGGTCGCTGATATTGCTGATGTGGTGTATCGGCGTAGTCGGTTTATTCAATTTTGGCATGCTTGGCGCTGGGACTTGGTGGTTGGCAACCAGTGCTTTGCTAGGCGGAATGCTGTATTCCTGCCGAGTGGGGGTAATACTGGCGTGCGCTGCAATGACGGTTACCTGCCTGGTCGCCTATGGTTTCATGTCTGGAGCGCTTCAACTCAGTCCCTCCGTTAGTGTCGATACGTATATGCATTCGATGACTACATGGGGAGCGTATTTAGTGGTGGCCGTGTGGCTACCTATTATCATATTTACGTCCTTCGGTCGGCTTTCCAGTGTCGTGACGAGTTTGGCTAAAGAGATAGCCGCTTCCCAGACCGAATTGTACAAAATGGCCAATCTAGACTCGCTAACGGGAGCGCTGCGGCCTCATGTGTTGGAAGACAGGCTTGAGTACGCGCTTTTTAAAGGGCGGCGCGCTAACGAGAGCGTGGGAGTAATATTCATTGACCTGGACAATTTTAAGCGCGTGAATGATACCCACGGTCATGCTACTGGAGATGCCATTCTTGTTGAGGTTGTTGCAAGGGCGAGGTCGATGCTGCGCGAAGAAGATTTGATTGCGCGAGTCGGCGGTGACGAATTTGTTGTCGTGATTACCGGTGTCGTCTCAAATGAACAAGTGGTCGCGGTTGCTGAAAAATTGAAAAAAACCATCTCACGGCCATTTAGCTATAAAGGCACTAAGTTAGACATTCCTCTTAGCATCGGCGTAACCAGTGACTGGGGTAGCGACCTCAACGGTAAGCAGCTGATAGAAGCTGCAGATCAATATATGTACCACGCGAAACGACATGGCAGGAACGGCATTTATTCTGGAGCAGTGCCGACCCTTGGTGCAGCGTAAACCTTCCTTTAGATCGAGTCTCTTTTCTTAAATCTGTTAATTTCTGATTCCCATGCGGCGCGCTCTGTTGTGTGGTGCCTGATGTCGTCCATAACAATGCCCCCAGCTGCGGATCATATATGCAGTAGTTGGCAATATCAAAGCGGTCAAACTCGTATTCAGCAGCATGGCGCTCACTAATTCTGATGGAATTCACTTAAGCAATTGATTTTTATTGAGAAGCGATTATGCTCAGAGCAAAGGGATTCCACATCGAATGCAGGACGCACACAAATGCAAAAGCCATTTCAGGTTTTCTACCACCTTGATTCAAATAGAATTTCTTACTTAATCACCCTGAAGCTTCGACTCGCTATGTACACGAGTTATAAAGCGCAACGCATTAGAATTTACTGTTGAAGCATCATATGAAAATGAGCCACGAGGAATACATCGAGAAGCAACGTAAGCATGCGGCAGAAGTCGCAAGCGGAATGCTAGATGGTTCTATTCATTATTTAGAGGGCGCAATTAAATTGTCTTCCTTAAGATTTGAGGTCGGCCTTCCTGAAAATGACAGTGATTTTCTTGCTTTTACCTGCGTGTCTTCGGAAATTGATCATTTACCCATCGGTGCGCCAAGGCAATACTGGTCAAAAGAAGCTCTCGAGCGGCATGAGCCGGAAATGCAGCAGAGTATTGAGTGGGCAAAAGAAGTTTCTTTATCAGAATGTAAATCTATAGTGGCAAGGTTCAATGCTTAACAAACGCAGTCAGTGCGACATTTATTCCGGCGCTTTTTGCATGCCCGTCGCTACGCTAGCGTTCAGAAATCACCTACATAAATGCGCTTGCTGCGGGCGTTACGACTTTAGGTGCTGCGTTTGATATCGCGGTAAAAAATTTCATGTGAACCAAGTGCCATTAATTCGAGAGTCAGCGTGCCATCATTAAAACTGTATTCTAATAGTGTAAGCTGTTTACTCATCTTGAATTTGTGTACACGCAAAAAAGAGAGAGCTCCTTTTTTCTGCTCACCAAGCGTCGGTTTCGACATTAGTTCTTTAATGGCATTATCCAGATCTTTCTTTTGATTGGGCTTAAGTTTCTTTACAGCTTTTTTGAAACTCGGAGTTTGTAAAACACCAGTTGCCTTAGCCAAAATCGTAGCTCTCTAGTTTTCCAGCCTCTTTTTCAGCTTTCGCAATTATTGCTTGCTTAACGAACTCGTATGGCAAATCCGGGTTGTCTTCCATCATTTCACCAATTTTAGCCCAATGCTCAATTTGCTTGGGTGGTGTTCGGTTCAGAGCCCTTGCCATAATAGTGGCTTTATCAATAAGGTCTTGGTCTAATCGTATGCTAGTAGTTGCCACTGTTATATCCTCCTTGGGGTCAATATTGCTAATATTGTGGCAATATGCCACAAATGAGGCAAGTTGCAACAAATGGGTCAGTGCGACTCCAAAACCTGCGGTTTTTCCGCACATTACCCAAGCGTTTAGGCTGTAGAAAAACCTACCATATTTCATCACATTTGGATTTTTGACGGTCCGCTCTTATCAACAACGGCGCTTCTTTGCACAATACATTTCGGTTTTAATATTCGTCGGCTAAAGCGGACATTTTGTGGATGAAAATACAGTTTGAGATTTGTTTCGACGGCTAGATATTGTGCGGATATCAGGATTATTCAGAAGTTGAAGTTAATGCTTGTCGCGATAATTAACGGAGTTTTTATCTGAGTTCTGTCTGCGATATTGAGCTTGCTGGAATTATTGAGTGTCACCGCGAGCCAAAATTTCGTAGCGATGTTTTGTGGCGATAATGGTCAGCAGCACCGGCATTAATTTATTCCAGTCCGTGCCGGTAACTTTAAAAAAGCTGTACGTCGCTAGCGCGAGCCAGCCTGGTGGGCCAATGAGTTGGGCGATGGTTGCAGATAATCCGGTATACGCGGCATAGGGCAGGGTGATGCCCATGGCGTGGGTGGCAAAACCAAGCGCGGTGGTCGCGCCTGCATACACCGCATAGCCAGATGCATTGGCCAGCGCTAATACGCTTGCCGCCGTGCGCAGGCCCGTGATGTTGCGGCTTTTGATTCCGGCGGCGTCCCACATTGGTGTCGCATTAAATTCTTCACTAAAAAAGCGATCTCGCTGCGTTGGGTTCATTTTCGCAAGTGCCGCAATGATAATAGCTTGAGGAATATAACGTTCGTATTCGCCCACTGTCTTGCAGTGTTTGTGAATGCCTAGCTTTTTTGCCGCGCCTGCGAGCAGTGCCTCGTAGCTTGGGCATGGTATTTCGTCACTACTATCTTGTCTTGTTACGCGCTTAAAATTCCGCGTAATACGGTGCCTCGTTCGCGAGTTGTACATCCACCGTATCTTGTCGACGATAGCATCCGTCGCGGTGTTGTTTTCGCCGAGATCGCAGAGTATGGCCAGAATGGTTTTGTCGCGCTCGTCCCAATCTGTAATGAGGTGTTTAAGTTCAGTCTGGCTTATCACGCTTTTTCCGTTCTAGCATAATGTCTGCTCGCGAGCGCAAGGGCGTGTTGTGGCGCAAGCTGTCGAAACCATCGTGCTGTTCAATTGGCTTTGCTTCTGGCTTGCTTTGTGGCTGGGTTTTTTTACTGGAGGCATTTCTCTGGGCTTTGGCGGTTTTGGCTATTTTGCGTTCAACAAACCACAGGTAGCTGAGGCCTGCTGCTAGCCACGCCAGCCAGCGAAAGTAGAAAGCGAATGGGGCTAAAGTTGATTTATTTGTGGCGCTGAAAAAAGCCAGGGCTTCAGAGTGAATTAAATTGACCGCCAGCACAAAGAGCACCGTCGCGATGATCCCCAGCGCGCGCTGCTTAATATGGCGCCGCCAAATCATATACAGCACACCGCTGCGCAGTAAGGGGATCAACATTAAAAGTGGCCCAGTGTTAATGCCGCAATAAGCGCGGCAAGGCTATAATTCTTAAGCCTTCCCCGCAGCTTCACTTCCTCGTCATGCACCAGAATTTCCAGCTCATCGGGATCTAGCTCGGCGGTGGTGATACCTCTAAGTGCCAGTTGTTTCTTGGCATTGCTAATGGCGCCCTCGCGGATGCGTTTGCGATACTTATTGAGTAGCTTGTCTTTGGTTTGTGTAATCATGGGCTCGAACGGACTGCTTGTTTGCAAGTGTTTGACTAGATTACGCTGTGAAAGCGGCATGTCGGTCACAATTTACTGCAGCAGCGTATCGCGAAAAGAATTTGATAACTTAATTTAAGCGTATGACTAGGGATTATGACGGGCATGTTTGGAAAAATACAGGGCTTTGTAAGCGGCGCAAAAATGGCGAAAGCGGTCAGTTTGCAAGGGCGCCATTTTATTGTGACCGGTTGTGCCAAAGGCTCATTGGGCTTTGCTACGGCCTTGCAGCTTTTGGCACAGGGCGCGGTGGTATCAGTAACGGTGCGCAAGGATAGCGCGGTGATTGCCGATGCTCTACGCCAGCAATTGGCAGCTTCCTATCATCCACATATTCATGCCTTTGATCTGGATTTAGCGAGCTATGATTCTGTTGAAGCATTTGTCCAAGCCTACAAAGCGGCGGGCTTAGCCTTAGATGTGCTAATAAATAATGCGGGTATTCATCTTGATCTTATGTCGAGATGGACTTCGCCAACATTAAGCCGCGATGGTTTTGAGATTCAATGGCGGGTGAATTATTTGGGCTCGGCACATTTAACGCGTCTCCTATTGCCCTTGCTGCAAGCCTCGGCCGCGACTTCCGGTGACAGTCGCATCGTGAATGTCGTATCTCAGCTGCACAGCCGAGGGCTGAATAGCGAGTTTAATCAGTCGCGACGACCCTATAATTCCTGGAATGCCTACGGGCAGTCAAAGCTGGCTCTGGTGCATTTAACACGCAGTATTGATAGGCATTTCGCGAAAGATGGTATTACTAGTTACTGTCTGCATCCTGGCGCGGTATACACCAATGTGGCGGACAAGGGGCTGGCTGGCACCGGCTCGATTGCGGCGGTGCGAAACGCCTTAGCGCCGATTGAACGCTTTTTTATGAAAACACCAAAGCAGGGCGCGCAAACACAAATTCATTGCGCCACAGCCCCCAAAGACGAATTAGTGTCTGGTGCCTACTATCGCAATATGCAGATAGCGATGGCCAGTGCAGAGGCAAATGATTCCGATGTTGCAGAGCGCTTATGGCTTGATCTGCAGAGCTGGATAAGCCAGAGCGAACGCTAAGTTTCGGGCGACTGCGAACTAAGCAAATTTGTCACCTTTGTAACAGATAAAGGCCGCGTTTCACTCTACACTAGCGTTCTAGACAATTCGGATATAACAATAAGGCAAAAGAAAGATGGGACAGAGTCTGTTTATTAGTATCGGTCTACCGGTTTCCCTTTTTATTATCATGATTGGCATGGGGCTTGGTTTAACGCTTGGCGATTTTGCAAAGGAGGCCAAGCATCCTCGTGCAGCAATAGTGGGAAGTATTGGGCAGTTGGTGGTACTACCTGCGCTGGGATTTTTGGTGGCGTGGGGCTTAGGACTACCGCCGGCGATTGCCGTTGGCTTGGTGATATTGGCGGCGTGCCCCGGCGGGGCGACGTCTAATGTGATTACCTACTTAGCCAGGGGGAATGTGGCTTTATCTATAGTGGTGACCGCCATTGCTAGCATCACGACGATTATGACTTTACCGCTATTGGTGAACCAAGCGCTGAGCTGGCAGCTCGGTAAGTCGGCGGATGTTACAATGCCGGTTGTCGACACGATTACCATGTTAGTCATTATTGTCTTACTACCCACTGGCATTGGTATGCTCATTCGCGCCAAAGCGCCGAGGCTAGCGCTGCGCGCTGAAAAACCGCTAAATGGCTTTGGTGCAGTGGTTCTGCTGGTATTAATCGTCATTATCTCCTACGGCCTGCGCGATCATCTTTTAGAGCTGTTGATACAAGCGGGGCCCGCGTGTTTACTTCTTAATATCCTGGGAATAGGCGCTGGCTTTGGTATTGCGCGCCTTGCGGGTGTGGCAAAAGGTGATCAGGTGGCCATCGCGGTAGAGCTGGGAATCAAAAACAGTACTATCGGCATTCTGGTGGCGACCACAATTCTTGGCTCGCAGGAGATGGCAATTCCGTCAATGGTATACGGCTTAACTATGTACGCGTTTGGCGCGGGCTTGGTTGCATTTGGGCGGTCTGCTATTCCAGCAAAAGCGATTTAGTCATAGGGCGTCTAGCGATGAGCTTTGCAAGACAGCCCGCTAGGCATTATCTTCCAAGACCCAGCCGGCTACTAAATCATTGGTCGGCAATCAATACTCGTCATTGTTTTTAATCCTTGGAAGCCACTTTTTGCGCTTGTGAATGTGGTTTGTTGCCTCAATTGCGGCTATGTCGAATAGTGCCTTCACGACAATTTTTGTACTGCAATCAATGGTCTGAGTATGGCGGCTAAGGTGAGCTGTTATGTTTGCCGGCAAGCCCGTCAGTTCACCGAGTCTATTCACAATACCTTATCGATCAGTGTGGTTTTTTTACTAGATACTGCTTAGGCAGTGGCGCTGGTTAGTGTAGCTATGACACTTTGTGATTATAATGTGATTTTGTGCCGCGTTTAGCGCCCGCAATTTAGCAAAACTAGTGCTAGGCTATAGCTTAGTAATGCCCTGAGAACCGCTGTGGTCAGTATCGACCCGTCGCCGCAGTGCTAGAATAATTATGGGAGCACCACCGATGTTGTATATATCCAGAGCCTTAGTTGCGCTCAGTATCACTTTCTTATTGGCGGCCTGTGGCGGTGATTCCGTATCTACCACCCCACGCTCTAACCCGACACTTGCGGCGTGTTCTGACAACCGCGATAACGACGGTGACAATTTGATCGACTTTCCCGCCGACCCCGGTTGCATTAGCGCCAGCGACACCGACGAAACGGATCCTGCCCCATTGGCGCAATGTGCTGACGGTATCGACAATGATCTAGACGGCAAAATCGATTTGGCCGACCCCGGTTGCGCGAACATTAGCGACAATGACGAAACCGATCCGGTCACCGCAAGCCAATGTTCTGACGGCATAGACAATGACGTAGATGGCAAGATTGATTTAGCCGATCCCGGCTGCGCTAGCTCTAGTGACAATGACGAAATTGATCCGGTGACACCGCCGGAATGCTCTGATGGGGTAGACAATGACTTCGATGGCAAAGTTGATTCGGCTGACCCCGGCTGTGATGGCGTGGGTGACAATGACGAAACCGATCCAGTGCCAGCAGCGCTGTGTGCCGACGGCATCGACAATGACTCAGATGGCAAAATTGACTTAGCCGACCCAGGCTGCGACAGCGCTGATGATAATGACGAAACCGATCCGGTGCCAGCAGCGCTTTGTGCTGACGGCATCGACAATGACTCAGATGGTAAAATCGATTTAACCGACCCAGGCTGCGACAGCGCGACAGATAACGATGAAACCGATCCGGTAGCTCCAGCGCAGTGTGCCGACGGCATCGACAATGACCTGGATGGCAAAATTGACTTGGCCGACGACGGATGTGTCGACGCAGCTGACGACAATGAAGATAACCGCCTTAGCCGTTACGATTTGAGTAATGCCTGCTGGGCGATTAAAGACAACGCCAGCGGTCAGTATCTCGCCGCTGATGGTGCGGGTTATCGCGCCTCGGCGGCCGACGTGGCTGGGGCAGAACCGTTTTACTTGAAGCCCACGGCATTGGGTAAATACATGATTTACAGTGCCAGCCGAGAGCTAGTGGCCGCCGCTGGCAATGGCAATCTAGCGAATGTGGCTATTGCAGCGGCGACTGATAACGCCGAGTGGACGGTATTAGCGGTGGGAGATGCAACGGATTACCCCGCAACACCGGCCATTAATGTTGAACCCAGCGCAGAACAAGTGACCTTGTGGCAAGAATTCCAGGACCCGCTGGTCCGTTCAAATGCATTCACGATTGGCTCTGATGTTACCGCAAGCGAACTGATAGTCGATGGCAGCGGCGCGGCGAAAACCGCCGCCAATGCCGATGGCAATCTCGACAGTTTTAGTTTTGAAACCACTAGTGGCTGCGCTAACTTCCCTGAGGCGCAGAGTAATTTTACCGGCGAACCCTTCAAAGGCACACAACCAGATGGTAGCGTGCTGGGCCATGCCGATGCTCATGTTCATATCAGCGCAACTGAATTTTTAGGCGGTGGCCACTGGGGGCATCCCTTCCATAAATTCGGTGTAGAGCACGCCTTGGGCAACTGCGATGGCGCTCACGGCGAGACCGGTCATTTAGATCTGATCGGCGGTCTGTTCACCCAGGACGTCGATGGTCATGCCACTGACGGCTATCCAAGCTTTACTGATTGGCCATCGCGGGACAATCTTACCCACGAAGCCATTTACTGGAAGTGGATAGAGCGCGCTTGGGCGGGCGGATTACGAGTGATCGTCAACGACTTGGTCGACAATGAAACGCTCTGTGAGCTTCAGCGTAACGTGACCTCCGATCCTCTGCGCGACTGTAATTCAATGAACAATGCGGGTCGTCAGGCGGGCACTATGTACGCGATGGAAAACTACATCGACGCGCAATACGGTGGCCCCGGCAAAGGCTTTTTCCAGATAGTGCACACGCCGAGTAAGGCGCGCAGCGTTATCGAAGACGGCAAAATCGCCGTGGTGTTGGGCATAGAAATTTCCAATTTGTTTGATTGCAAAGTCAAGTACAACCCGCTGCGTCAGCTGGGGCCAGAAGAGGAACCTTCGGATAATAGCGGTTTCTTGGAGAACAAGTACAACTGCACTACGGAAGAGGGCAAGCCCAACTCGATACTTACCCAGATGCAGCGGATTAAAGACTGGGGTGTGCGGCAGATTATTTCCATCCACGAATTTGACAATGCCTTTGGCGGTAACGGTATTTTCGATGGCCTCATTCTTAACCTAGGTAACCGCGAAAATAGTGGCGGTGTTCCCTCGGGTGATATCGCTGGATTGCTAGACCTATTTTCTGGTCAGCCCAATCAATCCCAGTTTGAGGCATTGATAGCCAATCTGCCGAATACGGAGCTTCCTACCGGCGAATGGTGGACAACCTATAACTGTCCTATTGAGGGCGTAACACCCGGCTTTAGTGGTTATCTGTGGAGCAGCTCCGGCGGTGCTATTCAAAGCTATTTACCCCAGCCTCCGTGTATTCCCACCGGTCAGGGAGGGCGTTCCGGTGGTTCTACACCCTGCTACCCGGCAGACATAAATCAGTGTAATGCGCGCTGGATGACGCCGGCAGGCCTGTATACCTACAGTAAAATGATGGAATTGGGATTCCTGTTTGACTGGGATCACATGGAAATGGGCATGAAAACCCAGGCCCTAGAACTGGCTGAAGCGCAGACGCCGGCTTACCCCTTTGTCTCGACTCACGGCACGTTTGGTGGCACCACTATAGATCAGGCGACGCGGATGCTGGCTAACGGCGGCTTCCTATATCCCAGCAACGGGTCAAGTGGCGGTTTCCGCAGGGATATGGACGAAACCGCTGGCATATACACCGCGGCAATGGCGCTGCGTGCAACCAAAGGGTTGGAGCCACTACTATTCGGCTTTGGCTACGGCACCGACACCAATGGTCTGTCGGCGCAGAGTGGCCCGCGCAACAACCCTGAAAATCCCATTACCTATCCGTTCACCCTGTTTGATGGCGAGCCGTTCATTAGTTTGACTGGGTTTGCCAATGTGCAGCCAGTTGTCTTTTCGCAACCCACCAGTGCCAATGTCGACGGCGAAGTGGTGCGCACGTGGCATGAAGACGTGGACGGCAATGCGCACTACGGTATGCTCGCCGACTTTGTTGAAGAGGTGGTCATTGATAGTGATAAGCCTGCACAGCAGACCAAGCACCTATTTAACTCTGCCGAGGCCTATCTGCGGACGTGGGAGCTCACCGAAGCATCGAGTGCGGCTATACAAGGACGAGGCGGTGTGATTAATCCCGGCGGCATATTGCGGCCGGCACCGCCGGAAGGTAGTTTCGCGCCTTAAATAAGCTGTTCATTTTGTAAGCCCAGACATGTCTGGGCTTTTTTATGCCTGTGCTTTATCAGGTTTGTCGTGCGTCAGTGGGGCAGCGATAGAATCCACAAGCCGCTGGTGGTCAGGCCGACCATTAGCGCTAGCATGGGTAGCTGGCTCAGAATGACTTTCCGCTCACTCTCAAACAAACGCTGCGCGAGGCGGTGTGCCACCAGTGCGCCGAGAACGTGGCCAATTAAAATACTGCCTAATTGAACATGCCAAACGGTATTCGCATCCGGAATAAACTGGCGCTGCAGCCAGTTGGCGGTGCCAAAAATATTGTCGCCGCGACCTAGCGGGTCTGATATCAGACTAATAATTTTAATGCCTTGAGTTTGAATGAGGGTGTAGTAATGCGCTATGTGGTATGCCAGTGCAATGGGCAGCAGTGATGGCGCAAAACCCAATGCCAGTTCGGTGATACTGTGCGAACTATTCGCCAGCCACTTGCCCAGCTGCAGGCTTAATAAATAGGCGAGCAAATACAGTGTCACAGACGCAAACAACCAGAAGCCTTGCCAGTAAACAAACCACTGGCGCATTTGTGGAAACGCTGCCAAGGGATTGCTGCTGCTGAAATCGCGTAGCAGATTTTGATACAAATCTAGCCAGAACCATTGCTTCCATAGTGTGGTTTCATGCAGACCATCGAAGGCGGTAGACGACAGCATAAACAAAATAAAGATCAGCAAACTCCAATGGCCTACTCGCAAGTCGGTTAAGTGCGCCAGCGGCCAGCGCAGCTGTAACGTGCCGGACTCAGTGTGTTTTGCAGCTTGCCCTCGGTCAGTTGCAATATAGTCCAGTGGCGAAAGTCGCGAGAGGAGAGCAAATAAGACGCTGAATATTTCGCCGTAGCGAAACCAGTTGCGGCTACCGAAAATGGCAACCGCCACAAGGTTTAATAGGCTATAAGCCAGCAGCGTAATAGAAAGTGAATAGGGCGTACTGGCGCCGAGAAGCTCAAGCCAAATGAGCACGCCATAAAGCAAAAGCGCCGGCCAATAGCCTAGCCATGAAGGCCATTTGACGCGGGCATGATCAAAGGCCCTGCAGAAGCGGTTGATGGCGGCGCTTATGCAATACCAGGGATTGATGACTGAATAAATATTGCCAAACAGCGCACTGCCATAGCTGGCGCCGAGTAAAAAAACAATCCAAAAAAAAGTCATATTGAAATTGCCATAGGGGCTGCGAACGCCCCATAGGCCACTAACAATGCAGAGTAACAGCGCGCCAACGCTAAGAGATTGCGCCAGGGTTTTCAGGTGTAGTTTGCGCATCAATCTGACCGAGCGATGTTGGCTTAGATCGCGGCCTGTGCTTGTTGCGGGTAATGCGTTGCCAGCGCTAAGGGCAATAAGTAAAAAAGACAGAATAAGTGCAGCGGCGCTGCCCCAACCATAGAGCCAGAAGGGCATCGGCAGGGTGAAGACCTCACCGAAGCTGTGCGCCAGCGCAGGGCTGGGAATCAATGCAATACCAAGCGCCGCTCCAAAGGCGAAGTGCCGGCATTTAGGTAATTGCATGAGAGAACATGTCGGCATAGTAAATACTGAGTTCGCTGCGAGGGCCTTATTCTAATATCTATTGGCGTCGCCAACATCGTCGCCCGAGGCGCAAGTTGAACGGCGAGTGGGGGCAGATATACAACCCAGATAGTCGGGTAACGGAGAGGCTATTGCAAGTGCGTTTCGCGTCTTGGAAAGTGGTTCAGCGAGAGGTTCGCTGCGTGCCTGGCGTTTACTTCAGCCTATAACGCCATCCACGCCGGTGATAATTAAGCCAAGCCCCATTGCCCAAATAGCACAGGCAAGAATATCAAAGATTAAATACCGCCACGCTGAAAAACCGCTGATGCCAGTCAACAGTGGAACAATACTGCGGATGGCCGTTAACAAGCGACCAATAAGTATCGCTCCCCAGCCATAGCGCTGTATTAGATTCTCTGCTTTGTGCAATTTAGAAGCGTAACGCAGCGCAAAGCCCGATTCGTGAAATTTAGGGCCGGCGAGCTTTCCCAGGTGATAACCGGCATTGTCCGCAAGCAAGGCGCCCATAAACGCGGCGGACATAATCTCTGGAATAGTCGCAATGCCCTGTGAGTAAATAAATGTCGTGACGACCACAAGCACCGCGCCGGGAACAAACAGCCCCACTAAGACAGTGGCCTCGCAGAGCGCATTTAGGAACACAATAGCGAGGGCATACTGCGGATTGTTTAATAGCGCCGAGGTGAGGGTGTCTGTCATAGTTTTAGCAATACACTCATTTTTATAGATCCGTTAGTCGGCTGGCCGATACTGAGTATATTTTACGGTATGCGGCTTCAGTACATTAGCAGAGAATGGCGCTGCGACGTTATTCGCGCCCCATCGGCCTGCGGCGACAATTCTTTGAATGTCTTCTCTATTACGTGAATACCTGAAGATGGTTTTTTCGCGGTGACGATTTTTATAGGCAACTTGGCCTTATCTGTGTTCTGAAGAGTGGCAAGTTATCTTAATAAATTGAGTTGGGGGATGAGGTTTTATCAGGCTCTCTTGAAGTAGGATTTTTCTGATGAATTTATTGAGGACAGTTTACGCATCGCCGCCAGCCTGAGGCGATGCACCAAATACGTAAACTGTCCCGCAAGGTTTTAGATTAGGCTGCTTGGCCTCGGTGGATGCCTTCGGCAAATTCTTCAATGGTTTTGGCGCAAAATGCCTTTAGGTCGTCAGGCTTGCGGCTGGTGACTAGGCCGGAATCTGCGGTGACTTCTTCGTCCACCCAGCGGCCGCCGGCATTGCTAATATCGGTTTTAAGGCTGGGCCAAGAGGTGAGTTTTTTGCCTTTGACGATGTCTGCTTCGACCAGCAACCAAGGGCCATGACAAATTGCCGCGACAGGTTTGCCTTGCTTGAAAAAGTCTCGCGTAAAATTGACTGCATCGGTGCTTGAGCGCAGCGCATCGGGATTGGCGACCCCGCCTGGCAGCAGAAGCGCATCGTATTTATCGGCGTCGACTTGATCAATTGTATGATCAACCTCAAATGAATCTGCTTTGTCGAGATGATTAAAGCCTTGAATCTGGCCAGACTTAAGTGACACTAAATCGACCGAGGCGCCCTCGGCTATTAAAGCCTCTCTGGGCTTTGTCAGTTCTATCTGCTCAACACCGTTGGTGGCTAGACATGCAATGCGTTTTCCTTCTAGTCGTTTACTCATACGTGCCTCCTGTATTGCGAGAGAAAGGGTATGCGCGGTAATGTCGTGGAAATGTGTCGTGGCCAATATTATTTTGGCAGTATTGGCATGCAATTTACCGAGCGCATCCCGTAATTTTGAGCGACGAGGTTTTAATAAGTTTCGCGAAGTTACGCTTTCATAAAAATATAAAAAATAATTTTTTTATTCCGTGTAGCGTTGAGTTGCGGCGCGATTCTATTCGAATACGATTTATGGGATGTTCATCATGGCAGTTGCCGCGCTTAGCAACTATCTTTATGAGGTTGCACATTCTGTGTGCCACGAGCAATCCGAGTGTCTATGAGGTGTGCTATGAAAAGTCGTCCGCTTGTCGGCCAACGCTTGGCCCGATTTATCGGCGTGTTAACGTCGTTCATGTTACTGGCATCGCTTGCCAGCTGCGGCGGCGGGAGTGGCGGAGGTGGTGCGGCGTTAGCGCCGATTGTGGTCAACAGTTTGGTGGACGAGGCATCGCCCTCTGGCGACACGGTAACGCTGCGCTCCGCCATTGCGTCGGCGTCGTCGGGGCAGCGGATCACCTTTGATCCGAGTCTCGACGGGGGCACCATTGATCTCACTATTGTCGGCGAAGCGCACACGGTGCTGACCGGCGAAGTCATGGGCTTTGATACGCCGAACAACATCTCTTTTCTGGTCGGCTATTTCGACCGGGATTACGGGCGATCAGCACTTTTCGCCGCGAAGAACCTCGTCATCGATGCCTCGGATCTCGCCAGTGGCATTACGCTCAATTGGAACGGCGTTGAGCCTGCGCGGGTTCTCGCGGTCGATGGCGATCTCACCTTGGATAATGTCGCCATTACCGGCGGCAACAGCGTGTTTGATGTTGCCGCGGATATTGGCCAGCACCTCGACGACGATCAGGCCTCGACGCTGGCGCGGGGCGCGGGCGTCGCGGTTTGGGGCGTTGCCAGGCTTAGCGATTGCACCATCTACGACAATCATGCGCTGGGTGATAGCCAAGATACCTCTCGCGATGGCGGGGCGTATGGCGGCGGGGTTTATGCTGATACCGTGGTAATGGAAAATTGCATCGTCAGCGGCAATACCGTGGCCGGCGGTGGCGCAGCCGGGGGTGGGGTGTTTGTCGTCGGCGGTCGCGATACCGGGCTCAGCGTATCGTCGATCAGCCAGTCGGCAGTCACGGAGAATCGCATTGCGGGGCTGTTTGCCTACGGTGGCGGCGTGTATTCAGACGGCGGCGGAATCGGGCTGTCGACCAGAATCCATGTCAGTAACAGCACCATTGCAAGGAATGTGGTTGAGCCACCGTTGCTTCCCGCTTTTTTGTTTAGCCTGCTGGATATTGGCTACTGGCGCGGCGGCGGCTTGTATATGTCCAATGGCTATATGCAGGTTCGGGGCAGTACCGTTGTTGAAAATCAGGTGTACGGAAAACCGCGCAATACCGAGATCGACAAACCGAATTTAGCTGGGGGTGTCGCCGCGACCATCGGCAACGCTCACGCCGTGGAGGATATGATCATTGGGCAATCTATTGTGGTCGACAACACCGTTCACGAGATTGGTGGCATTGAAGCGGGTGGCTATACCATATCGCGTACCTATCCCCACGATATTTTTAGTGGATCGGTTTTTGAGTTCCGAAGTCTTGGCTATAACCGTATTGGTGTAATCGACTTCAGCCAGATACTCGTGCCCATTGGCGAGCCTGGCTGGGCATCGCTGCTGCGCAAGCACTATCCGCAAACGAATGACCTGGATGGTGTGGTCGGCGCTGACGTACTGGGTGGCGAGACGCACTCCACCTTTATTCCATCCGCCGGCGTTGAGGCCGATCCGTTTGCTGTTTTGCACTATGCGCCTGTGGGTACTGCGCTAGACCAAGTTCCGGCCGAGGACTACGTGCTCACCGAGGTGCTTGGCGACCTCGATGGCCCAGAGAATGAAGGGATGAGTCCGCTGCTATTGCCGCTTGTGTTAGATCGTATTGAGGCGAGCTATGCGCAAGTTGGGTTTGCCAGTGAGTTCAGAACTTACTTTGAGACCTACCTAGCGGATATCGATCCCGATACTGAGGGCGCGCAGCAGTATCGTAATTGTGATGACGAGCTTATAGAAACTCTTGAGCAGGCGTTCTGGTGCGGTCCTTCCCAGACATGGCCGCAGGAGGAATATAACTTTGCCTATATCGAGTTTTGGCATCGCCTCGATAGGGCGCTTGCCGGTGACATCGCGGACGTTAATGTAGACCAGATTAGTGATCTGGGCCCGGCGACTTTGAATGATCAAGTCTGGACTGAACTCGTGGGTCCCAGCGGCGGCAGTTTCGATGGCATCACCGTGCGTCTCACCGAGCGGTTTAGCAACGTCATTATGTTAGGAGGTGACCAGCTCGGTAATACAAGGCCAGCGAATGCGCTCAGCGATATCGGCGCAATTGAAGTGGATACTGAGTAGGGGCAGCTACTGGCAAAGCCGTCGGTGGCCTTTGAATAGGATAAGTGCGGATCTCACTGCCGCACTCATCCATCCAATAGTCTTAACGCGCGGGCAGCAATAATTTGCCGGTGCGTATTCTTTGCGGGTGGTTGCCTACCGGCACGGTGGCCACCTGCTCAGCCGTCTCAAAGTCGATGACGACAACGGTATCCTGTTCGCTGCTCGACACGTAGCAGTGCTTGCCGTCTTCGCTTTCAGTGGACCAGTAAGGCTTGGAGCCCAGCGGCTCTTCTGACAGTGTAACAATGGTGTATTCGAAACTTTCCCGATCCACAATGGCTGCATAGCCAGACATAGTGGCGGCAACACATAGCTTTGTGCCTGCGTGGTTGAGTGCCAAGCCGTGGTGGGCGGAATTAAGCTGGTATTGTCGCAGGGGCATCGCCTGAATTTGTGGCGGTACCGGCAATTCAAGGTGACGAGTGATGCGGTGTTCTTTCAGATCGTATTCGAAGAATCCGTGATAGAAGGAAATTTGCATATAGGCGTAGCTTTCATCAGGCATGATCGCCATGGGGCGCACCGCAGAATCCACCCAGTCCATGCCGTACTCCTCCAGCTTTTCGCGCATGTCCACGGTTTTGAGTACGTCGTAGGTGTTGGCGTCGGCAATGACAAAACGACGTTCGCCCTTGAGTCCATCTAGCCAGTCGGCTGTTGTGGGTACGAACACGCGGCCAATAGAGGCGTGGTAAATGCGTTGGCCGTCTTTGGAGTAGTTACTTTCGTGAGGCTGGTCGCCTGGGTAAAAGTTATCGACGATGTCGCCGGTGGCGGTATCAATGGCATGAACGACGCCACCGGTAGACGCAGAAATCAAAAAGATCTTGCCGTCTGGCGAGAGCGCTGCGTGATCGGAACGAACGCCTTTTACCTTGGTACGCCAAGCGATTTCCCCGGTCGTGACGTCCAGTGCGATGGCATCGGCGAAACTTGGGCGAGACACAAATAGATAACGGCCATCTTTTGAGGGGAAAAGGTCGTCTACCAACTGGTCGTTGCCTTCGCCGATTACGGTGCGAATAAAACGCGCGGCAATGCGTCGATAGAGGCTGTCGTTAATCTCGGCAAAGCGCTCGTCAATATCCGGTACCAAGTTGTAGCGCGCTAAAACCTCAAAGGATTCGGGGTCGAATACCTCGGCCGTGCCGTCCCAATTGCTGCCCACCACAACTGCGCTTTGCAGCTCTGCTGCAGCGAGGTCAACTGGGGTATTAGCCACAAGTGCAGGGCCGACTGGTGTCAGCGGGCGACTAATAAGAAACAATCCGATGGCAAACGCCAGCAGTAATAACAGCAGTACAGTCTTGATCAGTCGCATTGCCACTCCCTCTATTCAGCAATGGGCGCGTAGATCGCGCCAGAATGTTAGCGATGATAACAAATCTGCAGGTATAAGTTTTGTCAAATAGGTTACGGTTTGTTTTTTCCTTTTCGTTCGGCCCTACTCGGCGTTCGCACATAAACACCCCTAACTGCGCAGGATACCTAAATGCTTGGTATAGCGGCGTCTTGTGGGAAGATCTAGTTGCTGAAAATAGTGGTGCGAACGATGGATATCAAAAATCGTTGTGGGTGAATACGTCAAGATGCTAATTAGGCGCCTAAGGCGCGCCAGAGCGCTTGCCGAGCATTATTTAGAGGCGGACACCGTCATCCAGACTCCCCCAACCGTCATCCTCAACTCGATTGAGGATCCACAAACCTCGGGCTCTGAGCGCCGCCGAAACCAAAGGCATTCGCTTACGCTCACCTGGATCCCCGATCGGGGTCGGGGATGACGAGAAATTGTGCGGTCACCCTCTACTCCCCCAACCGTCATCTTCAACTCGATTGATGATCCACATACCTCGGACTCGGGGTGCCACCGTATTTCGCTGAAACCAAAGGCATTTGCTCCCGCTCATCTGGATCCCTGAGCGTGTGTTTTAGGCAGTGAACGTTCTAGGCAGCAAGTCGAAGCTGAAGTGGAGCGACAACTTTTGCTCTTGGGTGAGCGACTATTTCAGGGAAGGAGTTTTAACAAGTGATGAGGATTTCGCTGGGTAGATGAGAGGTAGATCTCCTTTTAAACCTGCTGGTGCTGGTGTTTAATGTGGAGAAAGTTGTGTTCTGTAAGAAAGAATAACGGGTGCTGCGGTATATTCGGTTTTGTTGCTCAGGGCATGTCATACACTATTATAAAACCCAGATTAGTATTCGCTATTATAGCTTTCGAGCGCTATTACTATTCGAGGTTTGTATCGGGAAAAGCATATGCTCATTCAAAAGAAGCTTTATTTTGTCGTTATTTTTTTACTTATCATGTTGTCCGGGTGCGAGACATACAGGGCGAATGTTGAAGCTGACGCTATTATTGGAAATCAGCTTGAAATTCTAGATAGCTATAAAGGCTCGCCATACGTCAAAGGCTACGATAGTAAGCCAAGCCAGCCATACCAAAATAACGCGATGACAACGGCAATCATTTATCGAAATCTTGGTGCAGTTAAAAAGCTAGTGTCTTTAGGGGCAAATAGGTCAACGTCTATTGATTATTACTATAGTGGCGATCCAAGTGCGGAATTTAGTTATTTTGATCCCCGCTTTATTAGGAGTATGTCAGTGCCTGCTGTTGATCTGGCGTGCATTGTTTTTGATCTTGAAATTGTTGATTATTTATTATCAAAATTTCCTGACGAAAAGCCCAACTACTCACGATGTATGTATATGGCTTTCTCGAATGTTATCGCGCGCTCCGGAAAAGAGATGGCTGCGACTGTTTCTGATATAACAAGCCCTTACTTACCCTCTACTAGTAAAAATGAAGAACTAAATTATATTTCCGCGTTGGTAGAGCGAGGTGCAGATGTCAATGTGTTCATTTCGAAGAATATCAGGGCTGCGAGTGGAATTCCTGAGGATATAACTCCAGGGAATATACAGAATTATCAAGCATCTTTGCAGGAGGGGTATAACTGGAATTTTTTTAAGAACTTAGTTGAGAATGGTTTGGATCCTGATTCTCTTAAGCCTTGGGTTGTTAGTGCAATTTCATCTGGGGGTAAAAGGTTGGATGAGGCGGTGATTTATCTCATCGAAAATGGCCTAAATCCAAATCTTAAAGGTGATTATCCCTTGAGTGATGGGATTTATCGAGAGAATGGCGGGAGTGTAAGGATAGTTTATAAAGATATTAGTATTTTACATCTTGCTGCGTTTTACAGTCGAGGACCTATCTATAAGCGACTCATTGAGGTGGGTGCGAATAGGGGGGCGCTTGATGGGCAGGGGCGCATACCAAAAGACTATCTTAATTTTTTTATAAATAACTATGTTGCAAATAGGGGGAATCGAGAGGCTGAGGTGAAACGTTACGAGGAGGAGGCGCGGATCCAGGATGAAAAAAATGCAAGTAAAAATAGTGGTGGATTTGCAAAAGCTCTTGCGCTCGGTATCGGTGCGGTAGCGATTGGCAGCCTTGATGTTGATTCTGAAACGGCGATTCAAGCCATGGGGGCCGTGTCGGCTGATATTTTGTCTGATGGAAAAAGCTCAAATACATCTGATCTCTATCAGAACGGATCATCGGTTCAGGCTGATCGAGATAGCACCATTAATTACTACGCAACTAAATCAAAAAGAAGTTGGCCAGCGGCTAAATTTGAAAATTGCGGTGATGAGTTTACGCCGGTTATAGAATTGGAAAAACAGTACAGGAATGAGTGTAAGGCCCGCTATGGTAGCTCTGAATCAATCGCGAAACAGTGCGCGGTTCAAGGCTCTGCAAAGGCAACAGATGTATTTATCCAAAAGTATGGTGCGTGGTTTGGCCGTCAATGCACCGATGTGCCAAGTGGGGTTTCATCTGGCAAACATGATTATGAGAAGTAGGAAAAAGGCAGTGGCGACTTTTTTAATCTGTTGGTGATTTTTTAATAGACGATGTTATTTGCGGCCGCTGGCGGCCTCTCACACAAAAATAGAAAACAGCATTTGAGGGTTAAAGCTACTCAGCGGCGCGAATTTTATTCAGTGCCGGGTCGTTCGGCGTGTTTAACACACAGTAGGTTCCCGCTTCATTGTAGATCTGTGGAATACAGGCATTGCAGTTAGTGCAGCCTGACGCAGAGACCTCGCCACTTTTTAATTTGTTCACTAGTGCGGCGTCGTGCAGCAGTACTCTAGCCATCACGACAGCATCAAAACCATCTGACATGGCCTGTTCGATATTTGCTAGGCTTTTAATTCCGCCCAGATAGGCGAGCGGCATTTTTACCGCCTCTCTAACCTTGAGGGAGTAATCCCGAAAATACATCTCTTTGAATTTTAGGTCTTTGGGTGTCCCCATCGCGGCGGCTTTCATTAACAGGCGCTGCAAGGGTTTGTACTTAAACACCTCAGCAAAGGCCTCTTGATTCATTGGGCTGCCAAACATAAACCACGTGGATTCCACATTGCGACCACCGGAAAGTACCAGCAAATCCGCTCCCGCCTCTTCCAGTACCTTCGCTGTAACCGCTGCGTCTTCGGCGTTCGAACCGCGCCTCACACCATCGGCGACATTGATTTTGGCGATAACCGCGAGTTTGTCACCTACCGCTTGTTTAACAGCGCTAAGCACGCGGGCGGGAAAGCGCGCGCGATTTGCGGCATTACCACCGTACTCGTCACTGCGTTTGTTACTTAGCGGCGAAATAAATTGGTTCAGCAAATAGCCGTGCCCCATGTGTATTTCTACCGCGTCAAAGCCAGCGCGTTCGGCGAGTTTTGCACCCTCTGCAAATTCATTGATCACCCGGCCCATATCGTCTTCGTTCATGGCTCGTTGCCAGATATTACCGTGGAATAGGCCTGCGACATTTAATCCGCTAGAAGCGCTGATAGTGGGGCGAGGTATCCAGATACTGGTAACAAACGAGCCGCCATGGGTTATTTGCAAAGACGCTTTACCGCCCTCCGCGTGTATGGCATCAGTGATCGCCTTTAGGTCAGGTATCACCTCGTCGCGCAGCCAAAGTTGGTCAGGTAGTGTGCGGCCAATCTTGGCTACTGCAGCATAGGCTAAGGTCGTTAAGCCCACGCCACCCGCTGCCAGTTCGCGATGGTGTTTGAGCAAGGCTTTGGTTGGGAAGCCCTTGCGGTACATATTTTCATTGGCGCCAGACTTGATGAAGCGGTTAGCCAAGGTAATTGGGCCGACAGTAAGAGGACTAAACGCGGATTGGGGGGCTGGCATAATCAGGCTCTTTTGATGTTTATATTATGTGAGATCGAAATCAGCGTACGCGCTGAGCACTTATAAACGCAGGAATCAAAATTGAGCTCGCGAAAATAAACGAAGATCAACGTATCCTTGGGCGCCTACGATCTAATAGTGACAATGAGACAAGGATAGCCGCTATTGCAGAAATAGTGATCACCTGTATGGAGGAGGGGTCTGAATTGGCAGTGTTCGCTAGGAGGTAGTTAGGCTGCTTTTATAGTTCTGCAAATATCTTAGGTGGATGGAAATTAGTTTAGCCATTCAATGCCGTCTAGCACAAACAAGCTTGTGTTTGCGCTAGGCGGCACCGCTGGCTCAGTTGTCGTATTCTTTAATGATATCTTCGTAGTTGCGGATGCGTTGTACATAGCGCACCGGCTCTAAGCCCCTTGCGTATCCGTATTTTAAATCTTTGTAGTAACGCTTGTCCGACAGCATGGGCAGGACTTCTCTAAGGTCAGACCACTTTTTGGGGTCTTTGCCGAGCTTCCGCGCTAAGGTCTGAGCATCGTGCATATGCGCTCGACCTATATTGTAGGCAGCCAATGCCATATAGGTGCGATCTGGTTCGGGAATCGCTTCGTCAAATTTTTCTCGCATCTGATCCAGATACAGGGCGCCAGCCGGAATGGCTTCCTTGGGGTTTAGACGATCTTTTACGCCCAAAGATTTTGCGGTGTTTTGAGTCAGCATCATTATGCCTCTTACCCCGGTGGGGCTTTTGGCTTGGGCATCCCAATGTGATTCCTGATAGGCCTGCGCGGCCATTAGCGATTCATCGATATTGTGCGTCTTAGCCGCTTTGGCAAAGATCGACTCATACTTGGGTAGCCGGTCTTCAATTCGCTTTGTTAACGTGCGTATATCGACGAAATCAAACTGCTCTATGTAACTGTAATAACGGTTGTGTACTGTCTTGGCGATAGCTTTACCTGCGCTGCTATTCAGCCACGTATCCGCTTCAGATTTGAGTGATTTGCCACTGTTAGGCATCATCCAGGCCTGTGACTTCGGCTTGCTCACGTCCAGTAAAACAATAAGCTCTGGCATGAAGCGGCGATTCACGTCGACAATATTTGAATCTGCTACGGTGCAATCAATTTTGCTATTCCACACTTTTTGCAATAGCGCTTCAGTGCCCGTTTGCGTATTACTTTTCCAACTTAACTGAGGATTGCTAAGTTTAAGGGCCTCTAGTGTTTCTTCGTAGCTACTACCCGCCACTACCTCTATTGAGACCTTGCTAAGCTGCTCTAATGATTTCGCTACATTGCCACCACGTCGACAGACTAACTGCTCAGTAACGCTCTCAATTTGTTTAGTGAAAAGGAACTGTGATTTGCGTTGGTCCGTGATGGTGAGACCAGACGCCGCCATATCGGCTTTTCCGGCTTTCAGCGCGGTTAACGTGTCGTTGATAGTTTCTTCAAGCACAACAACCAGCTTAACCCCAAGGTGCTCGGCAAATGCCTCGGCCATCTGGTATTCCGGCCCAGCCGGATGGTTGTATTTATCTAAGTAGTAAATTGTAGGTGCATTGCGCATCAGCACTCTAAGTTCGCCAGAGGCCTTGATGTCACTGACTGCACGTACTTTACCATTCGCCGTCGAGCCATCGCTGCCACACCCTGCTAAGATCAGGCATGCCAAGGTGGCCAAGGTACTGATGATGAGTTTTTTACGCATAATTAAGCCTTTTTCAGTCCACTACTAATCAGTACGGTAAGTTAGCCGCTTCCGATTATTTTAAAACCACGATCTATTGATGGCATTTATTCTGCCTTCATAGCGCTGTTCTAACTGTAGTGCTGTGGCTCTTAATTTACAAAATTTGAAAAGAATAATGTTGTCGTTTAAACCAAGCTGGAGTGTGAAAGACTCAATGCCTAACTGCGTAGGCATTGAGCGTAAACTGCGACACTACTCCCAGATCACCTTCTGCCGCTGTGAGTACCAGCCATCCGTTCGGTCAGCGTAGTGCTTTTCAATGACGTTGCGTTTGATCTTCATAGTCGGCGTGAGGAATTCGTTTTCGATGGTCCACACGCCCTTAACCACAACTAGAAACTGCAGATGTTCGTGGGGGTCTAGCTCGGCGTTGGTTTCTTCCATGGTCTGCATTAGTTCCTGCTCTACGGACTGGCGATCGGCGCCCTTGTCGAGTGCTGCACGCAGGTCTTCAGAGAGCAAAATCAGGGCGTGGGTGGCGGGCTGATTAGCACCGCCGACACAGGCCACTTCCACATTTGAACTTCTGCCAAGGCGATTCTCGATGGGTACCGGCGCCACGTACTTGCCTTTGGATGTCTTGAACAATTCCTTGATACGACCGGTGATTCTGAGCTTGCCCTGTGCGTCGTACTCACCCATGTCACCGGTCTTGAAGAAGCCGTCGGCGGTGAAGGATTCAGCGGTTTTTTCCGGATCTTTGAAATAGCCCATCATGCCTGCGGGACTCTTGATTACTATCTCTCCGTTGGCTTCAATGCGCGCCTCGACGCCTTCGTTGGGCCGCCCGACGTAGCCGATTTTGGACTCGCCAGGCCGTGTGACGTGTGAGATGCCGAAATCTTCGGACATGCCATAGCCTTCTAGCAACTCTAGGCCCAGGCTGCGGTACCATTCGACCGTTGTCGGTGGCAGCGGCGCGGAGCCGGTGGCAGCGAAGCGGCAATCCTGAAGGCCGAGCTGGATTAGGATCTTGTGCTTGACCTTCTTGCCGATAATGGGAATGTGAAAAAGGATTCGCTGTTTTTTCTTCGGTATCTTGGCGTCCACCGCGGATTCAAATTTGGTCCACAGTCGTGGTACGGAAAGAAAGCCAGTGGGCCTTGCGCGACGAAGGTCCGCCGGAAACGTTTGCAGGCTTTCTGCAAAAAAGACTTTGAAACCCGCGTAACAGGACGGAATTTCCACGCCCATGCGCTCGTAGATGTGCGCCAGTGGCAGATACGACAGGCAGCGATCGTCCTGGTCGAACCCGAGAATTTTGGAATAGATCTCTCCAACGACACGAAATGTATTGAAGCTATGCATCACGCCTTTGGGCTGGCCAGTGCTACCTGAGGTGTAGACGATGGTGGCCATTTCCTGCGGATCGCGTTCAATATCGCCGGCCAGCGGCGTCTGCGTAGCGCAAAGCGTAGCCCAGTCGGTATAGCCGGTATCGGTGGGCGCCAGCGGCAAAACCACACCGGGTAGATCCTTGGGAATACCGCCGCGCATCATCTCCCAGTCATCAAGTTTACCGATGAACACCAGCCGTGCCTCGCTGTGGTCAAGAATGTAGCGCACAGTTTCGGCATTGAGTGTAGGGTACAGCGGTACGGTGACATGACCCGCCATCCAGATCGCCCAGTCGGCCAGCATCCAGTGCGCGCTGTTTTTACCGATCAGAGCAATCTGACTTTTGTCTGGCAGGTTCAAGGACTTTAAATACGCGGCCATGCGTCGCACTTGGTCCATGCACTCTGCCCAAGTCAATTCTTCGACTTCCCCGTTGCCTAGGGGCTGCACAAAGTGAACGGCGTTCGGCGCGGTTTTTTCCCAGTGATAGAGGCGAGAAAGAATGGAGTTTTGAGTCGCAGTGGTCATCGCAATTGGATCCATATCAAATTGATGTGGCCACCCGAGGGTTCCCCGTCATACACGAGGTTGCCGAAGAGCAGCGTTAGTCAAAGCTGTTGAGCAATCTCGCGCCGCGCTTGCGATGCATGCCAGTATTACAGCATTCAATAGAGGCTCGAGCAAGCGGGGCAATATTGAGTTCAGTTAGGCCCTTCATAGATTATTTTTATGCGCTTTAAAAGGAACCGACAGCTGCGACCACCAGCTGGCTGGAATGGAGTCATTATCGATTCCAAGACGCTCCGGGCCAGATCTTTTCGCATCACGGAATCGGGTACCAAACACCACATCCCAAAACAGGAAGTTGCTACCGTAATTATGATTTGCCTCAGATATCTTCTGCGAATGATGCCAGCGATGCATTTCGCCAACGCTGAAGACCCAAGTTAATGGACCTAGTTTAAAGTTGATATTCGCGTGCTGGAACAGGCCAAGTAAGGAGTTCGCCAATCCCACCAGCGCCAACACCTCCGCGCTCGCACCGGCCAGTGCCAGCGGCACCGCATTAATGACACCGCGAAACACCACTTCCCCAAAATGGGCTCGCGTTGCATTGAGCCAGTACAACCTTGTTGGGTTGTGGTGAATGGCATGAAAGCGCCAAAGGAAAGGTACTTCGTGAAGCCATCGATGAGGCCAGTAGTCGAAAAACTCCACGACTAGGCAGGCCAACATAAACTGAGCGAGCAATGGCCACTCTGAGGGCCATAGACCTATGCCCAAGGCATTCGACAACATGGCGCCGCCCAGCACAACCCCGGCGGCGACCAAGGGCTGCACCAGCGCGTTGATGCCAAAGTAGCTGGGCAGATACAGCAAGTCTGCGCGCAGGTCGCCTTGACTTTGGTTCCACTCTTTACGGTAGGGAAGTAAGCGCTCTAATGTCACCACCAGCACTAGGCTCGTAAATGTTCCGATCCCGGCGACCACGCTCGGCGCGTGGCCGGCGTCGATAGCCCATACTGCGCCAAGCAGCACCGCCGCAACCGTCACCGGAAAGACAGACCATGAAATGACATCACGCGCTTTCATTTATTACCCACAGCAGTTCTTATTTTTATACGAGAATACGTTAGTTTGCATGCCGGTTGAATAGTATTTAAATTTTGCAGGGGGCAATCCCCAAGTCTTGGTCGAGACCTGCACTGTTAAACGGTGGGCAGTCAAAATACGTGTCCAATAGCTGACTGTGCAGGCTTGTACGACGCTAGCAATATTTGAAATATCAGGATAACTTAGGCCCAAGCGCAGCGTGACACAAGGCTGCACTCAAGCGGCAATTAGCCCCAAAGAGGGCCACTGCTATTTAAAAGCAATAATGTTAGCGCGACAGTTTGTAGTTCCAGCTAAGCTTTAACGTTTGAAAATCAAAGTCGTCATCAGTGCCCTGCGCAACAGTACCGCCGGAAGCCGGCGAACCGAAGGCCATAGTCGCGCCACTGATACCCAGGGGGTCATTACCACCACCGTCAAAACGGGTCTGAAAGTTTTCATTCCCCAAATTACTCAGACTGTACTCTAGGCCAAACGACATTCTTTCCGAGTATTGCACCTCAACGCCAATACCTACGGTGTACCCCGCTTGCCAACCGCCATCGTTACCATTGTCTCCACGAAATGCGCCGGAGTTACCCTGCCAAGAATACTCAACATCGCCATAGGCGAGGCCAGCTGTGACATAGGGCAGAATGGTGTCATTTGCGGCCCAGGCCAAACGTCCACGCAATGTTGCAAGCGTTTCGACCGTGCGCCGCTCTACGTACGTCGCCGGAGTCGATGAAAATGCACTTTGCTCCTGCGCTAGGTCAGATTTCGCGATATCAAAGATGACGCCATAAGCCCAATCATTCATTCGCCAGTCCATACCGGCTTTCAGACCGACAATATTCCCTGCGTCAAATTTACCGTCAAAATTATCACCAAAAGCCGTGTTAATTGCAGCAGAGTTGTCGGTGCCATCTGCACGTTTGAATTCAAGCTCGCCACTGTCTCCCAGATTAAAACCAACACCGACATCAACGCCGACGTAAAACCCAGTCCAATTTTTCTCCTCCGCGTGTGCAGAGGTAGCAATTAAGGTTGCAGCGGTAACAACAGCAGTGGCACAGATATTACGCATAAATGTTCCTTCATCCGGCAAATTGAAAGGTAGCAGCATAGCCGCCCAAAGGTTTACGCGCGGTAGCTAAGACTGGATCAGATATGGCGGTTGGCGATGAATTGGAGGTGTTCTTCCATCTTGGCTGAGGTCATTTGGAGTAAACCGCGTGGCATTGAGTCGCGGGCGTATTCGATTTCTAGTTGCATGCCTTCACCGATCATTTGGGTGACTTCGCCCTGAAATTTTTTCGATCGAGAGGTCTTTTTCCGGTTGCTTGAGCTGCTCTGTATTCGCTTAAACTTTCTTTAATTGTTTTGTGGTGGGATCAAGGGCTATTTGGCGTTGCGTGTGAAGCCTTTGATAAAGGCGTGGAGTAACTCTCTGTTTCGAGCGAATTCTCGATCCACGGTGTTACACATGTTTTCCGTTAGTTGATCAATATTACGTTTGGGTTGCTTGCCGTTAATTAAATCGCTAATCACTGTGTGGCAGGCGTCGCTGGCGATGCTTTGGGTATCTCTACCAAGTTGATGGGCGGCGGCAAGGCTTAGATCCCAGTCAAAGTGATCGAGCAAGGTTTGCTCGGTAAATAGAGAGTCGCTTACCGAGGGGATACGCTCGTAGTTATTGAGCAGGTATTGTAAGTCTTTTGCGTCTTTGCCGCGAAGGTTTGCGGGTCGGTCTAGCCAGGCAATTAGTTTTAGTAGGGCCATGCCGGCGGGAGTGACTACCGGGATATCGATGCTGGGGTTTTGCTGCACACGGATGATATCAGCGTGTTGGCAGGCCTCCTGAAAGCCCAGTACATTCATTGTCACCGCGCCGCTAGGTGGCCAGGTAACTTCGGCGTTGGTGTTTTCGATTGGGCCGAACGGTATGATATCGATGGCTTGGCCTTGAGGGCTGAGTAGTCGATGATGGGCGGCGGTTGGCTGGAAATCCTGTTCGATCAGACGGCTTTTTAAATGTTCAAAATCCTGCCAGTTACTGACTTGAACGCCGAAGTCGACATCGCTTGTGGCTCGTTCGATACTGGCGCCGTAACCGTGATGTAATACCAAGTCTCTGGCGGTTGCACCTACAACGATATAGGGAATACCCAACTCTGTTGTGATGCTTGCCAGCGCAGCGAATAATGCTTTTGCTGCTGAATCAATCTTCTTTGAGATATCCAATGATATATTGCTCATACAGCTTCCCTGCGGTTTCTCGGTTACGGACATCGCCGGTGTGTATTAAATCGGCGTAGACCAATATGGGGTGCGCTAGTCCTGGTCGCGCATCTGGCAGGTATTGTTCGGGCCAAAAGGGGCGATAAATTTGTACGACGTTTTCAGGGTCGTATTCGTTTTTGAGGCGTCTTCGTAACCGAGCTTTGCCAAGTAGCAAAGTGCCGGCTTCTTCGGGTAAATACACAGTCGCTACTTTTGGGTTGAGGTAGTTGGTGTATTTTTCGGCGGCAATTTCTCCCCCCCAATAGGCGCCGAAGTCCTCTATTTTTATGGTCGTCCACCAGTCGTGGCGCGGGGCAATAAACTCACCAAAAAAAAGTTTGGGTTTGAGTTTTTCGGGATAGGCCTCCACCCAGCGTTCAAGTAGTTTGGTGCTATTCATTAAGCGGCGTTTTCTGGTTTTACCTTGGTCTAGCAAATACCCTGCGGCTTTGAGGCCGTCGAAAACTTGGCCAACGGTTCCCAATGCGACGCCGGTTTGATCTGCTATCTGTCGATAGGTGTTGTCGGCAAGTGCTGGTTCACAGAGTAGGGCGAATACAACTTTGAGCCCGGCGGTGTCGAAGGCGCGATGAGTCTTTTCCGTTGTGGCAACATTCGCGTTAGTGATTTTATTGGCGGTTACCCAAGTGTGGATGGGCGGCTGATGAATATAGGCGTTGCCGGCAGTGTCAATAAACTGGATGTTTTGTTCGCGAAATTTGATCGCCATATTGGGATTGATATAGTCGGCGATCAGTAGGGTGTTTGGGGCGAGCTGCGCCATTTGATGGGCGATGACGCCTACATTGGTGTTCTGTACCCATTTTTTAACGGTTATGGGAAGCGTCCCTGCATTGAAGGGCAGGGTGATTTCGTCGCCGGTTTGCTTGTCGTTCTCGTGGTGGCGCGCTTTAGTTAGCTCTATCTTAAGCCCAGTTTCTTTCTTAAAGGCACGCAAAGCATTGGCAAGTAGCTGCTCGGTCTTGTTTTCAATTGTGATATCCATTTACTTGTGCCACTTTGATGCGTTATTTGTTCAAAAATTTATCATGTATTTTAATAATGAACAACATGATTAAATGAACATATTAAGAGGTTTATTTAATTGAATTTAGTCTTCCATTGTTTAAGCGCACTAATGGATTTCATATTTGTGCTTGCTATCGTATACCCATAAAAAACCCCGAACAAGGCAGAGCATCGTTTTTGTTGGTAGTGATTACTCACATTACCAAGTCAACGCCCCACCAGTCTGATACTCAATAACCCGCGTTTCAAAGAAGTTACCCCGGTTAGTAAATTCCACTTAGCCTTAAAAGAGTGGGCTCATTCTCGTCACTCGCAATTCGTCTTAGTCGTTAAAAACTCACGATACTAGTCACTATAATGGCTAGTATTTTGATTTTGTCACTATTTTTAGATATTGAAATGGCTTAATTTACTAAATTCTGGTGTTCGGCTCCTGGTCCGGATTAGTTATGGTGCTAGAGTAGCGCCACTATATTTTTAGTCATCATGATGGCTAATTAATTTGACTGATATCAATTTTTTAGCTATTTTAATGTCTTATTTATTGATCGGGGGTGTTTTGTGGATACCGCGACAATTGAAATTTATCGTGACGGTGAATGGCTGAAAGCTGCCACCATCTCTGTTGCTGGCCCTAGTCACCTCGATTCGTCTCGCCTGCAGTATGACGATGACTATGCGATTGCCCGTATTCAGGAAAATACTGAAAAGCCAGCAGGGCTGAGCTGCAATTATCCTGTTGAGCTATTGATTCGAGACATTGCCAGTTGGCCAGCATTTCTCTTGGATATTCTCCCCAGCGGAGCGGGGCGAGATCACTGGGTAAAGCGCCTGGGTATAAGCGATGGCAACCATGCTGACCTGGAGTTACTTCTGCATGGCGCCGGCTCGCCGCCGGGTAATATGCGTATTCGCGAAGCGGTATTGGCTCGTGACCCCAATATGCAGGCGCCGGGGCCAGACGGTGTTGCAGTTACAATGACTGACCACCCAGGCTTCACCCTCGATGAGATTTGTGAGCGCCAAGAACATTTTATTGAATACGCTTACCAAAACGGTGCCCACACCTCTGGTGCCTCAGATGTGGCGGGCGTTGCCCCAAAATTCCTTATGGTGCTTGATGAAGCTGGTCGCTGGCATGCAGAGGGCGCACTGCCTGATACGGGCATAGCCTCGTCGTGGCTAATTAAGTTTCCGCGCGGAAAAACCGACAGTGACCGGCAGGTGTTGCGTTTGGAGGCCACCTATATGAAGTTGGCTAAAGCAGTTGGTATTCGGGTACATGGCGAGCTGCAATGGACAAGAAATACCTTGCTGATACCGCGCTTTGACCGTCCTCGCACAACACAAGGTCTTCAGCGTATTGGTATGGAGAGTTTATTGTCCTTGGCGGAAATTTGTCGCTACGGCGGAGAAGCAGGCGGCACACCCTCTCACAATGTCTTTCTTAAAGCTCTGATTGCACATGCCACCGATCCGCAACGCGAGGTAACGGAGTACTTGAGGCGCGATTCTTTGAATATAGCTCTTGGCAACAAAGATAACCATGGCCGAAATACCGCCGTGTTTCGCCATCAGGATGGTCGTGTCGAACTGACCCCATTATTCGATTTTGCACCAATGTATTTAGACCCCGAGGGCATTGCAAGAGTAAGTCGGTGGGAGGGCGATCAGGAAAAAGGCGGCATCCCAGTTTGGGACAAAGTGATTGCTGCCATGCCGGCAATGATCAATAAAAAGGTGCTCATTGCAGAGCTTAAGGCGTTTGGTCATCGCCTGGCGATGCTGCCTGACATTATGGCGCAGGAGGCAATTGAACCGGCGGTAATAGCGCAGCGCAAACACGCTATTGAGCGAGAGGCATCTGCACTCATAGACCTAAAGGTGATCTCATGAAACGCCCTAATAATCCCACCGAAAAAAAGTTAGAACTGCAGCGGCAGCTTGCAGATGGCGAACTCACCCTGGGTCAAGCTGCACGGAAAATGCGCAAAATTGTCGGCATGACCCAGGAAGAATATGCTAAAAATGTGCTGCGCATTGCACCGCGTGCTCTAATGGAAGTAGAGCGTGATAAGGGCAACCCAACACTGGAAACCCTGAAAAAAATTGCCAGACCTTTTGGGCTAGAGGTGGGGTTTATTATTCCTGCCTCGCGGAAGCTGAGTAAGGGCGGTAGTGAGAATGCGTGATTTATAAGTTGGGCGTTTTACTGTTACTCGAAATATTATAATTTTAATAATAGTGCGTGCATTAAAAGCTCGCGCTTACTTGCGCTAAAGCGGTCGCGTGCCTCGGCAAGCTGGAATTGCGTGAGCTTTTGTTGGGGTTTGAATGATCCTGTCCTGGCGCCGACGTGCGTTCATGACTGTTCATAGGGCGATCTGATCTTTGGTTTTGGACTTGAAGCATAAATCAAAGACCTGACCCTCGAAGTTTTGTCGATTTGGAGTTGTTATGAGTGTTATAGCTAAATATTGCTGCCTGAAATGAGGCTTAAAGCCTAATTCTCTGTATAAAATCCCATTGAAGATTTTCGGTCATTTGATGAATAAATTAAGAATTCTTGCAGGGCAAACCGCATTTGATCATATCCGGCAGCACGGCCTTCAACAGTCTGATGTCAGCGCCATTTTCGGTGCATCGGGCGCAGCGAAGTGGTTGGCGATATACGGATTAGATCGGGCGATATTTTCTGAATGGCTGACCGATATTGATCACCCCATTGATCTTTTTGGCACCTCTATCGGCGCCTTTAAACTCGCTGCGGCCTGTCGCCGTGATTCGGCGGCAGCCTTGGACACACTGGCCAATGCCTATATAGAGCAATCTTATCCACACGGTATTACGGCCGATTACATCGACAAGGAAACAAAAAAGATACTCGACCTTGTGCTGGGCGGAGGCGGTAGTGAAGAGATACTCTCCCATCCTCAATTTCGATATCACTGCGGCACGGTATTGGCGCGTGGTTTACTGGGTAGGGATGCTGTTTCTAGCCAGAAAATCGCGATGGTAAAGGCCTTCTTGCTAAGCGGTTTGGGCCGCAATGCCAATGTTAGAGCGATGGAGCGCGTCATTTTTTCCGACGTCAGGGCCAATGGTGCAGTGCGGGCGTCGGACCGGTATGTGACGCACTACGCCCCGCTGTCACCGCAAAATCTACACAGTGCGGTTCAGGCCTCGGGGTCTATTCCGGTGATTATGTCCGGTGTTAGCGATATAGCCGGTGGCCCTTTGGGCACTCATAGGGATGGGGGCTTGTTGGACTATCACCCGCTACCGGGAAGTTTGTGGCAGGGCGGGGGCATCGTGCTATATCCGCATTTTTACACCGAAGTGACATCGGGGTGGTTTGATAAATACTTCTCGTGGCGAAAAACGCCCGCTTCACAGTTAGATAAGGCCGTGTTGCTAGCACCTTCAGAGGAATTCCTAGCGTCCACCGACTTGGGGCGCATCCCGGATCGTAGAGATTTTTTGCGCATGCAACATGATGATGCCAAGCGTCAGCGGCTTTGGCAGGATTCAGCGACGCGCAGCCTGGAGTTGGGTGAGGAATTTTTACAGCTGGTTCAATCTGGCGATATTGCAGAGAGGGTAGAATTAATCTAAGCATGCCAAGACTTAGCGTTGCCGCTAAGCATTGACCGCCGTCGAGGCTATTTCGCTAACATTTTTAGTGTAGCGGTTGCGCAGAGCACCGTTCTATCCTCTACCGTTAGTGTGGCCCGGACAAAGGCCAGTTTGCGAGTGCGGTGAATGAGTTCACCGTGGCCGGTGAGTAACTCGCCAGCTTTTGCGGAGCCAATAAACTGATTGTCACAGGTCACTGTTACGCAGCCTTCTTCTGTCGATTCCAAGCCCGCTAGGCATAGGGTGTAATCGACGAACGCCATCAATACTCCACCATGAATAATGCCGAACATATTGCAGTGCTTTTCCTGCAAGCGCAGCGCGGTTTCTGACTTTGGCGCCATCGACTTATAGAAAAAAGGACCGATATTGTCTTCAGCGGGATCTCCCGCCCAGTGTTTGTAGCCTTCAGGTATTGAAGTCCATTGCATTTGTCATGCTCCCGTCAATTCGAGTAGAACGTTTAATGGGTGAGTCGGCGTTACTAGGTAGATCAGTATGAGCAACTGATATTACGTAGCTGTCAATCGCAAGGTCAACAGGAGGGATTTTACTCTGACCCCAATTTTTACGGAATCCACGCAAATTTTTACCCTGATCCCGAATACCTTAATGCTGGCCGCCTCGTAGCTTTGGTATGTCTGAAATTACGTTGGCTGTCTGCGCTCCTCTGCTGCTATCCTCTCCTTTCCTTGAAAAAGTCTTACGTTTTACATTATCAGCTGTAGATAAGGATATTGTATGGCAGCTCTCATTCCTCCCATCTCCTCGTGTCTGTCTAGAATGACCAGCGGCGAGAAGCGCGTGGCTAGACGTCTGGAGAGCCTGCTGGAAGATGATTACCTGTGTTGGTACGACATTCCTCTTGGAGACAAGCGTCGTTACCCAGACTTTGTCATCCTCCATCCCGCGCGCGGGCTGCTCTTTCTTGAGGTCAAGGATTGGAAGCCGGAAACGCTGAAAAAATTGACCAAGACAGAGGTGGAAATACTCACGGCCAATGGCCGTAAGTGGGTCGCAAACCCTTTGGAGCAGGCTCGGCAATGTAGTTATCAGGTGCTTAAAATACTCGAGCGAGACCCGCAACTATTGCAACAGACTGAAAAATATCAGGGGCGTCTGTGTTTTCCTTACGGCTGGGGCGTGGTGTTGACGAATATCAGTCGCTCGACGCTGGAACGGGGAATACCGGAACACCTGCGAGCAACGGCACTGCCGGACCATCTGGTCATCTGCAAGGATGAAATGACGGAAAGCGTTGATCCAGAGGTATTTCAGCAGCATCTCTGGAATATGTTCAATTATCGATTTGGCGAAAAGCTTAGCTTGCCGCAAATAGACCGTATCCGCTGGCACTTATTCCCTGAAATTCGCATCGACAGTGAGCAAATGGGTTTGTTTGAGGCGCAGCTGGATAGTGCATTGCCGGAAGCGCAGGTCAATATCCCCGACATCGTTCGCATCATGGACTTGCAGCAGGAGCAGCTGGCGAGAAGCTTGGGCGACGGTCATCGCGTTATTCATGGCGTAGCAGGGTCTGGCAAAACACTCATTCTGGGCTTTCGCTGCTTACACCTGGCGCAGGCGCTCAATAAGCCGATCCTGGTGCTGTGTTTCAATATCACGCTTGCTGCGCGGCTGAGAAGCTTTATGTATGCCAGGGGCATTGATGACAAAGTGCAGATTTACCACTTCCATGATTGGTGTAATGAAATGCTGCGCGCCTACCACCTGTCAGCGGTGGAGGGGGATGAACCCGTTTGGGAGCGCCAGGTTAGTGCTGTCATCCAGGGTGTAGAGGCGGGCAGCATTCCTCGCGGGCAGTACGGCGCATTGCTTATTGATGAAGGGCACGACTTCGAACCGGAATGGCTAAAATTAGTAACCCAAATGGTCGATCCAGAAACCAATTCATTGTTGTTGCTATACGATGATGCGCAATCCATCTACCGCAAAAAATCTTCTCTCAAGTTCACTCTCGCCAGTGTCGGTATTCAAGCCCAAGGTCGCACGACTATTTTGCGATTGAACTACCGCAACACGCGGGAGATCATCGAATTTTCATATCGTTTTGCCAAGGCCTACTTCGAACAGTCAGAAGACCCTGATATTCCACTGGTTGAGCCAGAGGCGGCGGGGAGGTCTGGCCCAGATCCTATGGTTAAGCAGTCAGGTAGTCTGGCATTGGAAATCGATTTCACGTTACGGTGTTTAAAAAATTGGCAGGGGAAAGGGAAATCTTGGAAGGACATAGCCATTCTATATCCAGGTGGTAGTGCCGGCCTGAAAATGGCGGAGGCGCTGAAAGCCAGCGGGATTCCGCACTTGCTACTTAAATCCAGCCAGAATAAAAAGCTATATGACGACAGTATCGACCGTATCAACATAATGCCGATTCCCAGCAGTAAAGGATTGGAGTTTGATACTGTGGTGATCTTGGATGCCAGCTTTGTACCAAAGCGGGACCAGGATAGCGACGTGCTCACCGAAGATGCCAGACGCTTGTATGTAGGGATGACTCGAGCTCAGCAAGCATTGCTGATTAGCTATCATCGAGAAAACGTTTTGGCGAAGGCCTTTTGTATGAATGGGGGAGCAGGGTGACGGTTTGCTTACTCCACCAAATCGAGGCGAAATCTGATTTTAATACACAGCTCGAATTGGCTATTGAATTAAGTAAACTGTCACCGGAATTCCGGCTCAACTACTGCAGTGGCCAAATACTTACGAACGGTATTACGAGATAACCCAGTTCGCCGAGCGATCTCTCTGATGGGCATTCCTTCGCGGAAATGCCAGCGTCTAATTACACTTAATAATGCCACGTCTATCACTCCTAAATCCCCCGCAGTCATCCTGCGGGTAAGTGTTACACGTGGGTCAAAATTCGATGCAAATATAGGGGGTTAGTGGGTCAGTTTTAAATGCAAATCAACAAACAAGTACCATCATAACTAGGCAAGTGACTTCATCTATATTTTTAATGCGGCTGCACCTTCCTCAACAACGGATAGGTGGTCGCCGCCAATAATTGGAGAACATATATCGATAGTAAGCACTGACATTCACGCAACCGAAAATGCGATTCAAAGTTATTATTAAGGGTATCAAGTGAAGTATTGGACAAGAACGATCCGGACAACTTTTGTAGCTTGCATAGGGCTAAACAGCTTTGGGCTACATGCTCACTCAGGTGGTGCGGATGCCGACGGCGGGCATACTAATACAAAGACCGACGACTAGGCATGCAACAATTATCTCGCGGAGCACTGAGAGCCCTTGCAAAAACTCACAGCCTTAAATATCAGCAAATTTAGCGACTTTGTCGCGGCATTGGCGGACTCAGAGCCTCAATCTATACTTGGTAGTCCAGAAAACGATTGTGCCGCAAAATATGACACGGCTTTTGATTTATGCGACAGAACCATCCTTCTTGCTATTGGCCGGAACTAAGAATTCTAAGTATCTTGAATATTAGTGGCCGGCTATCGTAATCTGGATTAGCTGCCAACATTAACGCCGCTTCTGTAAAGCATCCCATCAACATCCTTTGCAATAGCACGACATCATTTTCTGAGAGAAGAGGTACTGAGTCACTTTGCTCGAAATACAGAGATAGTTGGTCACGAAATATTTTCGTAACGGCTCTAACAACACTAGTATCTTCCCAGCGCTCGCGCCCCAAAATAATTGGCGCATCGCTTAGCACTATGCGCGCAAAATAGGGTTGCTGAGTCTTCTCGATCAGCATGTCCCAAATTTCTATAAGACTCACTTTCTCGGCTCTTAAACCAATACCCTCAATCTGTTGAGAAAATTCCAGCTCCATTGCCTCGGTAACAGCCAAAAACAACGACTGCTTGTTACCAAAATAATGGTAGATCGGAGTAATCGTTAATCCGAGATCTGCGGCAATATCCTTTAACGATGTATCTGCATAGCCTTTGGAGCCGAAAATACGGCAAGCACTTTCCAACACCTTTATTTGAGTGGTTTCACGGCGCTCGGCTTGAGTTTGTCGTTTCGGCTTCGCTTCAGCAGCGCTGACAATTGCCTTTTTTTTACTTGATAACTCAGTACTCAAGGGCACTCTCACTTCATTTGGTCAATCTCAGATTATACCTGAGGTTCAGAGGCATTCTATAAAATTGACTTATATAATATAGTTATATAACATCGATATTTGAGTTACGGCGCCTGTCTTTTATCTAGATAAGCCTTTATCACCGACAGAACTAGGCTTAATAATCACAGAGGGCTTATGCAGAGCATTAGCAACCCAGCACTCACCGCATGCAACCTGAATAGCCTTCAACTGAAAAACAGGCTCATCAAGGCAGGGACTTTTGAAAACTTGAGTCCAAATGGGAGGCCAGGTCAGGACTTACTGAATTTCCATAGGGAGATTGCGCGCGGTGGTGCTGCAATGACGACTATTGGTTATTGCGCGGTCGAAAATGCCGGGCGATTGAATGCCGATATGCTTTGTATGCACGAGGACTACCGTGAGGACATTCGCGATCTTGTTCAGGGAATTCAGGAGCTTGGCTGCAAAGTGTCTGGTCAGATGGGTCACTGTGGCGCCTTCTCTAAAAACCATACCTTGGATGGTCGCCCCAAGGGGCCCCGCGGTGGTTTGAATCTCTTAGGGTTCGCGGAGGGGATGTGGTTTTGCGACGCGATGAAGCTAAGTGATATCGATAGTCTAGTAAACGCGTATGGCGAAGCGGCGAAATTCATGAAGTCTGTAGGCTTCGACGCCTTAGAAATTCATTTTGGTCATGGCTATGGGCTATGCCAATTTCTCAGCCCACTTACCAATAACCGCAAAGACAACTATGGTGGCTCCGTCGAAAACCGCCTTCGACTTCCACTTAGAGTCCTTGCAGCGGTTAGAGAAGCAGTCGGAGATGATTTCCCAATTATCGGCAAAATTAGCATGTCAGAGGGGCGCCGCGGCGGCATCCGTCTTGAAGATTCAATCGATATTTGCAGAGCGCTCGATAAGGCTGGTATCGACGCGATCATTACTAGCAGCGGAACCAGCACGATGAACCCAATGCTGATGTTCCGCGGTGACAGCATTCTGCCGTCGCTATTGCGATACGAAAAAAATCGATTCATGCGTTTGATATTGCGTCTCATGGGTCGCAAAATGTTTCCTGCCATGCCTTTCCATGACATGTATCTTCTTGAGCAAGCAAAGCGCCTTCGAAAAGCGGTTAAATGCAAGATGATCTATATAGGTGGCGCTGTTAGTGGCGAGAATTTTAAGCACATATTAGATGCCGGATTTGATTTTATCCAGTTAGGCCGCGGTCTTTTAGCTGACCCTGACCTTCCGACCAAGCTTGCAGAAAAGCCAGGTTATACAAGCCGGTGTAACCACTGCAACCAATGTGTCGGCACAATTGCAAGCCCACTAGGCATTCACTGTCCTCAGTTTTTTGACGGTGCCAGGTCATGAATATTTTGATTACTGGCGCGTTTGGAAATCTTGGGCAGATGTGTATAGAGAGTGCGCTAGAGCAAGGCTATAAAGTGCGCTGCTTCGATCTCGATAGCCGACTAAATCAAAGACTAAAGAGCCGATATACCAATCGCTGCGAAGTGATCCTTGGTGATATTCGCAATACCCAACTACATTCCAAATTACTGACGGACGTTGATGCAGTTATTCATAATGCATCCCTACTACCGCCGTCATCAGAAACCCAGGCAAAACTAGCAGAAGAAATAAACGTTAACGCAACGAAGGCCCTGATCCGAAGTATGGAGGCCTGCCCGCAACCGCCGAGGTTGGTGTTCCCATCTTCTGTCACAGTGTTTGGAAAATCCTGTCTAGGTGAAAAGGCTAAAACACTTTCAGATAGTGTATTTCCTAGTGACAATTACACCCGTCATAAAATCGAAATCGAACAAGAATTAAGTGCCTCCAGCTTGCCATGGGTGATTTTGCGGGTAGGCGTTGCTGTAGATACCCGCACTCTAAAAGCTGACCGAGAAACAATTCGTCAGCTGCTTAAAATACATCCGGAGTCGCCAGTAGAGTTTGTTCATCCTAAAGACGTTGCGCTAGCAATGTGTAACGCCGTGAGCTCAGCTTCTGCAGAGCGTAAAACACTACTCATTGGCGGTGGCAAGGACTGCCAGATTAGTCATTACCGATTTATAAAAACAGTATTTAGCGCGCTTTCTCTGACATTGCCGTACAACACTACTAGCCAAGAAAGCTATTACACCCACTGGATGGATTCGACTGAAGCACAAAAAATACTTAATTTTCAGCGTCACACCTTTGACGACTACGAGCAGGAAATGGCAGATCGAATGCGTTTTATTCGGATTGGGATCTGGCCGCTACGCCCACTTTTAAACCGCCTACTGCCTTACGCGTTGGCAAAAATATAATAAATTGTAAAATAGACTGGTGCATAATGAATATTTATAAAAAACTGCTACTCCCACTATCACTTACTGCAATCGTAACCCCTAGCCACGCGCAGGACAGCAGCGATAACCATAAAGAAAGAGCACGAGGTCAGATAGAAGAGGTTATCGTGACGGCTCGGAAACGAGCTGAAAACATTCAAGAGACGCCAGTAGCTGTCACAGCTATTACCGGTGATTCTTTGCGTGAACAGGGAATTTTAAGTGCGCAAGAGTTGAGTAAATCGGTACCGAGCCTACAGATAAATAATAGCACTTCACCGCAAATTTTTATCCGTGGAATTGGCCAGCGCGCCCCGTTTGCGCGCTTTGATCCCTCCGTAAGTGTGTACTTGGACGGGATATTTATTCCCCGCCCAGACGGACAGCTGCTCGACACTATTGATGTTGACAGCGTACAGGTATTGCGTGGCCCCCAGGGCACCTTGTTCGGAAAAAACAATACGGGTGGCGCATTAGTATTCAGTCTAACCAAGCCTAATGAAGAGTTTGGCGGCTATATAGAAAGCAGTCTTGGCAACTACAATGAGCAACGTTTACAAGCAGCCGTTGACTTACCAGTTAATGATGAGTTGTTTACGCGGATTTCAGTTAACACTCGTCGTCGCGACGGCTTTTTACAAGACGCGACTGGCCGGGAGAATCAATCGATCGATCGACTCTCCGCAATATTCCAAACTCGCTGGCTCGCTAGCGATGCTCTAACCATAGATAGCTTTACTTTTGCTGGCCGTACCCGCGAAAACTTTCCTTCGTATCACTGCCGCATTGTTAGTGATGATGCGCTATTTGTTAATGGCCTAGGTATACTTTGGCCAGGTGATACCGACCCAAATAATCCTAGCGCCTATCGCGATAACTGCGAAGCGAACTCACGTGAATCACAAGGCGATCTTCATACCAATCAAGGCGACAGTCAGCGCCAAAACAAAGATCAAGACGAACTTATGTTTGGTCTGACTTTTGATTATCAGCTCAATGAGAATCACAGTGTCAAGTCGATAATCGGTTACCGTGACGCGACCAAATACAATCCCCAAACAACCGCAGATGATGGCGGGCCTGCAGAATTTTTACGCGCAGACCTTCTGGACGATAGCAGCCAAGAATCACTGACTGTAGAACTCCAGTTCAACGGCGTGTTATTCGACAATATTGATTATGCGGCGGGAATCTTTTGGCAAGATGAATATAAGTCGGAACGCTTTAATACCAGCAACCCTTTAGTCGGCGCAGAGCCTATAGCCTTCCTGGGTTTAGCCTCTGGTCAAGCGGGCTTTGATCTTACCGCCGTCACCGATTTACTGAGCAGTCTAACCAGTCTAGTTCCGGGAGGAACGATACCCCTTGTTGCAGGTGCGGCGCCGTTGGCCACTGTTCAGGATTTTGAAATCGACGGCGAAACCTTTGCCGCCTTTTCACAAGCGACTTGGCATATCACTGATAATTTTGAATTGACTATGGGTGGGCGTTACACCGAGGAGACACGTACTTCATACCTAGAAACCCGCGGCGCAGACCTTGCCGAGGTAACCTCGATTATTAGCAGCGCCGACCCTCGCTTTGTACCCATACTGCCTGATATGGCAGCGCTCGCGTTCTTGGGTAGATGGTCACAAGACCCGCTGACAATTGCGAATAATATATTGAAAGAGCGGTTTCCTGGCGATATTCGCGCGCCCCTTGGTGAGGCCAGAATAGACCGTCGAAGCGATACTTTTCGGCAGTTTACTCCTATGGCGTCTGCTGCATACATTCTCCCTGAAGATTTGTTGTTTGACAGCCTAATCGATTCAGCAATGGTCTACGCGACGTGGAGTAATGGGTTTAAGTCTGGCTTTCAAGAACCATTTGGTCTTGATGGCCTTACCGTGGTTGAACCCGAAGAGCTTGAAAATAGGGAGATCGGCTTAAAAATCGACGCTCTACAACGCTCACTGAGAGTGAATATCGCCGCCTATTCGATGACATTTAAAAATATGCACCTGATTACCGTGAATGTTGATTCTAATAACGCATTGGTTGTCGGCTCACAAAACGCAGGGGCGTCAGCCATTGAAGGCGTCGAACTCGAAGTAATGTGGTTTCCGTCGATGAACACGATGATCAATTTCACTTACAGCAATAATAACTATCGCTACGAAGAGTTCATGGACAATGACCTCAAGTCGCTAGCGCTGCGGGGAGAGTTTGTTCCGATTGATCGATCGGATGAGGAATTTGCTGTTTCTCCTGAAGTGACTGCAGCCTTAGGCATTCAGCACACACTGGAAACTGAATTTGGTCGATTCGTTCCACGCCTGGACGCTAGTTACAAAAGCGATATTTACCTCGGTCTAGATCGCGGCGCTTGGGACGCCTCTAAAAAGGACAAGTCACTTGCTTATGCAGATGCTTACGTTCTATTTGATGCACGTGTTAGCTGGACCGGTGATGATGAAAGCCTGAGTATTGCTGCTTATGTTAAAAACCTCACCGATGAGCGCTACGACATTGGTGCAGTATCAGCTGGCGATAGCATTGGCACCTTCACTAGCGTACTTGGCGATCCACGAACCTACGGTGTCGAGTTACGCAAGACCTTCTAACCCCGTCGCCACACCTTAAAGGCAGCTTCGAACTAAGAGTGAGGAGCTGCTTTTATTCTATTTGGATTTTTTATGAAGCAACTACGGGGAAAAACCGTCGTTATTACGGGTGCAGCGGGTGGATTGGGCAGCGCATTGGCTAAGGCTTTAGCTGAAGAGGGTTGCCACCTTGCCCTGATAGATGTTAATCAGCAAGCGTTGACTGAATTAGCCGCAAGACTACAAAGGCCGAGTCTTCGAATTAGCTCTCATGTTGTCAATTTGTGTAAGAAAACCGAAATAGACAACTTACCCAGTGAGTTAATCCGTGTTCATCCGTCGATCGATGTCATTATTAATAACGCCGGAATGACCTTACAGAAGAGCATAGAAAGTCATAGCATGGACGACTGGCAGCGGGTATTTAACCTGAATTTTTGGGCTGCGGTATCGATGTGCCAAATACTGCTCCCACTTCTACGCCAACAAAATACCGCCCATATCGTCAACCTCTCCAGCATGGCTGCGTTTCACGGTTTACCAAGTCAATGTTCTTATAGTAGTAGTAAAGCGGCACTGCAAGCCTATAGCGAATCACTGCGCGCCGAGCTCAGCCGCGATGGCATTGGCGTTAGCTGCATTCATCCAGGAGCCATACAGACCAATATGATTATGGCTACACTGAATGAATCCGATGATCTGGAGCAGGCATATCAAAATATGATGCTGGCGCAACGTTTTGGCATTTCACCGGAGGCTGCGGCCAAAAAAATTGTAAGAGGAATTAAAGGAAACTCACGCAGCATCACAATCGGTGCAGACGCTAAAATTTTGAAACTCGTTAGTACTGTACTACCCGGATTAACCGCAAATCTACTAGCACGCACTTACTCCAAGTTTATTGGTGCCTAACGCAGAACCAATCCTATTCACATTACTCTTGGCGACGCGTAAATAGCAAATATTCGGGATGATATGGAATCAATGCCTTTTGTGGCGCGATTGACGGTTCTGTCTCATAAAACAGAAGTCCTGTCTAATTTGGACTTCCCCGAGTAACCTATACAACTCAGCGCTATTCTGTGTCGGTAATAGCGATTTGATTCAATAAGCGAACGACATAAATGTGTAATTAAAGAGACAGGGGCGTGCTAGGTTTTACTCTATACAGTATTGTCTATTCAAAACAATATACTATTCTGGCTACAAGCCATTGCAGGCCTCTATGCCCACCTTAACCATTGATCAACTACTCTACTCATTTTCTATCATCGGCACTATCGTCTTTGCTGTGTCAGGCGCATTATTCGCCGCTGAAAAGCGAATGGATATCCTAGGGTTTATTTTGGTAGGCACGGTCACCGGCATAGGCGGTGGTACGTTGCGGGATCTGTTGCTGGGTATTTCCCCCGTCAGCTGGGTACAGAACCCGTTGACTGTTTACATTTGCATTGTTGCGTCTGCCCTAACGTATTTCACAGTTGAGTTATACCGTAATCGCGATGCGTGGATTTTATGGACTGACGCCATTGGCCTTGCTGTGTTTGCAGTAATGGGCGCACAAACGGCGCTGGCTCACCAAGTACCCTCGGTGATTGCAGTTGTGATGGGAGTAATGACTGCTACATTTGGTGGCTTGATGCGGGATGTACTTTGTGCTGAGGTATTAACCTTAATGCGTCCTGAAATTTATATTAGTTGTGCATTATCTAGTGCGGTGATGTATGTCGCTTTGTATCAGTGGGGGGTGGGTGACAGCGTTGCAGCAGGTTCCGCTTTTTTGGCGGGGTTCGGTCTTAGGGCCGCGGCGATTCGTTTTAAATTAACCTTGCCTCGTTTTGGTGCCTAGCCAATATTTTAGTCGCACAAAAAGTGAAGGTACATTGATGGCAGAGATTCTTCCGCTAGTGCGTTTACTTAAGCGCGGGTTTTATTGATTCCAAAAATGAGAAGCGTTTTATGAATTCGGTCACTATTTCAAGCAATTTCGATGGCGGCAATATCGAAGTTCTCGATGCCTCCGACGCACTCAATATTCAATTAAACATCAAACCTGACAATGCCTCGAATTTTCTGCAGTGTTTTTACTTTCGGCAGAATGGACTTCCCCGAGTAATCTAGACAACTCAGCGCTATTCTGGACTTCCCCGAGTAATCTAGACAACTCAGCGCTATTCTGTGAGCACAGGAGGAAGTCCTATGAGTAATCAACGTTACACACCAGAATTTAAAGACGAAGCCGTTTCACAAGTTGTCGAGCGGGGTTATTCTGTCGCTGAAGTAGCAGAGCGTTTAGGGGTCTCTGCCCACAGCCTTTATAAGTGGGTTAATGCTGTCAAACCGGATCAATCGGAAGTTCACGCCAATGAGCTTCGAGAAGCCAAAACTGAAGTCCTTAAATTGCGCGCCCAGCTCCGCCGTACTGAGGAAGAGCGAGATATTCTAAAAAAGGCGGCAAGGTACTTTGCAAGCCAGCCAGAGTGAAGTACCAATTTATTAATGAGTATAAAACGCGATTCAGTATTCTCTCAATGTGTCGATTGTTGGATGTTGCACGAGCCGGATATTACGCGTGGCTTCACAAGCCATTGTCTGCTCGCGCTATTGAAGACCTGCGATTACTGTCTCTAATACGGGCATCTTACGCCGCTAGCGCGGGCATCTATGGCTCGCCAAGAGTGTTTCAAGATCTCAGAGAAGTGGGCGAAAGTTGTGGTGTCCATCGCGTAGCGAAAATCATGCGCCGACATCAAATCAAGGCTATTCGGGGCTATAAGACACCTCGTGCGATTGTGGGGCGGCCGTCAATTATTGCGGCCAACCACCTCAAGCGCGAGTTTACGGTCGCGCATCCGGATCAGGTGTGGGTAACCGATATTACGTATTTGCGAACTTGGCAGGGCTGGCTTTATCTTGCCGTTGTCGTTGACCTGTATTCTCGAAAAGTAGTCGGATGGTCAATGAAGCCGAGCCTGGCAAAAGAAATCGTCCTAGATGCATTACTTATGTCGGTCTGGCGGCGACGCCCAAAACAGCGTGTACTCGTACATTCAGATCAGGGCTCACAATACGGAAGCGATGCCTGGCAACGTTTTTGTAAAACCCATAACTTACAACCTAGTATGAGTCGGCGGGGAAATTGCTGGGACAATGCCGTCGCGGAGTCCTTCTTCAGCAGTTTAAAAAAGGAGCGTATTAAGAAAAGAATCTATAAAACACGCGACATGGCACGCAGCGACGTGTTCGATTATATTGAGATGTTCTACAATCAAACCCGACGCCACAGCCACCTCGGTGGCGTCAGTCCGGAGGCATTTGAAACAGCCTCAAAATCGGCGCGCTAAGTGTCTATGTTAGGCGGGGAAGTCCAGGTTTCTTGCGAGCTAGCGCGGTACTAATCGATTTGCACATTCCAGATTATATTTTTCGACGGACTTGTTATACGCGCTTCCGGTAGCTTCATACGCCCTCATTTCGCCTTCGTATTTCGACGCTAGACCATTGTGGGCGTCAATCTGGGACTCCGTTGCATGGTCAGCTAAGCTCTCCAGCGATGTATAGCTAGACATTATTCTGTCATGTAGTGCAGGAATTTCTCGCTCATACTTAGCCATGGTTTCAAGAAGCTGATTTAGGTGGATAAAATTATCATGGCAGCTATTCGACATTTCTTCAGTAAGAACCTCTTTGCCGATCCCAATCGTACTTCTAGTCTCATTTTGCCTTACTACTTTACCTCTATTCTTGCAGCTTAAAATGGTGACTTCTTTTACTTCTCGGGGAGAGCTTGCTTGCAGATCATCATATATTTGGTCAACGAGGAATTTAATCGTTTGATGTTCGACGGCGGAGTTGATTGCCAAAATATAAGCAAATGCGTCAGATTTGTGTCGGCCACTGTCTCTGTAAGTGGCAACGTTATATGTGTCGTCTCCCTGTTCAGTGCATGTTCTAGTCTGATAGTAAGCGGGCGATGAGGCATAAGTTAACGCACCCCACAGTAATGAGACCACGGTGAAAGCAAACGTCCTAATTGTCATGGAATATTCCTTGCGCACATTATATGGTGCTAATTAAAGGATGCCTTCTTTTCTTGCTTGCGAAAGATAGACTAGTTGCGTGCTGGGCTGTTGATACTTAAATGTTTTTCCTACTTTTGCAGACAATGAAATAGTAGAGGCTAACCCTCCAATTACTGCAGCTGCCAAACTCGTCATTCCAAGGTCGATTACACTGTTTAATGCTCCCAAACAGAATGCCCCTTTTAGTGCGTCGTTCCCTTTTATATTGATCTCTGCTGATAAGTCGAAAGATTGTGAAGATACGAATCTTTTGCGAATGCTTTTATTGTGATCATTGATTAACTTTGCGAGGTCTGACAATACAGCTATTTTTTTAACATCCGGGTCAGCAGAAGACAATATTTCAAGGTATAAAGCATCCAGCATTTCGTGGAGAGTTGCTAATTGATCTGCATGCCTCTCCTTGAATTCGAGGACGTCATATATTTCGACATCGGAAGAGGGGGATAGTAAAATATTAGCAAGGTCGATCTTTAAAATGTCGCGGCTGTTGCTGAACTCCTGAGGAAGGACTTGTGTTTCACCGCGCTGCTGAAATGTCCACGAAGTAGTCGCGTCTTTAGACATAAATTTAGCTATTTCACACTGGCTGTTTAGTATTGCGGCACCTGCCTCATGGCCGCTAAAACTGCCGTTTAAGGCTACTCGTGGTCGGAAGATGGCGCCAGAACTTATAAGTAAGTCTTCATCTGGGACTCCAATGTGTATGAGGTTATTTGTTGGTATAAAAACCTTGTTCCAGTAAAGCAAGTAGAAGCGAAGTTCTGCAGCTGAAATGGATGAGGCTATATTGAACCCATTCATGAGTAATTTAACTTCAGCGGGAGATGCTATTATTCCTCGCTTCATACGTTGCGCCTAATACTCAGAGGCAGCGAATTAAAAATAACTCTGGGGAAATGATGGCGAAATCGGCTGCATTGCTGAGGCTCGGTTCGGCAATTTTTTCTTTTAAGCTCTGTATGCTCGTCCATGTGAAGGTAGGCTCTCGTTGACTATTCCAATGTCGGGGTGTGCTGTACTTCGTTACTGTTCGAATTTTCAAGTGTCTGAATATTAAGGGGTAACGTGGTCTTTGATGGTGCGGTTTGTCGACTGCAACCCTTGATGTCTATAGAGAATATTCTCTATAGCGGAAATGAAGGCCGCTAAATAGCGGCCTTCGGGATCATCACTAGTGACAAAATGTCGCTCTCTAGTGAGAATTGCCGCTTAAAGGGGGCTTCACCAAGTCAACGCCCCACCAGTCTGATACTCAATAACCCGCGTTTCAAAGAAGTTTTTCTCTTTGCGCAAGTCCATGATTTCGCTCATCCATGGGAATGGGTTTTGCGCGCCGGGGAATTGTTCTTTTAAGCCGAGTTGGCTTAGGCGGCGGTTGGCGATGAACTGGAGGTATTCTTCCATCATGGCTGAGTTCATGCCGAGTACGCCGCGTGGCATTGAATCGCGGGCGTATTCGATTTCGAGCTGCATGCCTTCAACGATCATTTGGGTAACTTCGCCTTGGAATTTTTCGCTCCAGAGGTGTGGGTTTTCCAGTTTGATCTGGTTGATCATGTCGATGCCGAAGTTCAGGTGCATAGACTCGTCGCGGAGTATGTATTGGAACTGTTCGGCGATGCCGGTCATTTTGTTGCGGCGGCCCATAGACAGAATTTGGGTGAAGCCACAGTAGAAGAAGATGCCTTCTGTTACTGCGTAGAAGCCAATCAGGTTGCGAAGCAGTTCCTGGTCGGTTTCTGGGGTGCCGGTGTGGAAGTTCGGGTCGCCCAGTGCTTGGGTGTGCTGCAGGCTCCACGCGGCCTTTTTGGCGATGGAGGGCAGTTCGCGGTACATATTGAAGACTTCGGCTTCGTCCATGCCTAGTGACTCTACGCAGTATTGGTAGGCGTGGGTGTGGATGGCTTCTTCAAAGGCTTGGCGCAATAGGTACTGGCGGCACTCCGGGTTGGTGATGTGGCGATACACCGCTAATACGAGGTTGTTGGCAACCAGCGAGTCGGCAGTTGAGAAGTAGCCCAGTGAGCGCATGATGATGCGGCGCTCGTCGTCGGTCAGGCCTTCTGGATTTTTCCACATGGCGATGTCGGCGGTCATATTCACTTCTTGCGGCATCCAGTGGTTGGCGCAGCCGTCGAGGTATTTCTGCCATGCCCAGTCGTATTTAAATGGTACGAGTTGGTTTAGGTCGAGGTGGCAGTTGATGATGCGCTTGTCTTCTACGCGCAGACGCGCGGCGCCCATTTCCAGTTCTTCTAAACCGGCGGCAACGTCTAGGTGTTCGATAGCGGCATTGGCTTTTTCGAGCACAGATTGATCGGCAATGCTGACGCCGTCTTCTTCGTTCATGGTGTTGAGTGCTGCGCTAACCACAGGCTCGGCAGTTTTTGGCGCTTGGCTTTTGGGCGCGGGTGCTTTTGCGGGTGCTTCGTCTTTGTCGAATTCGTCCCAACTTAACATTTTATAACCTCAATTCTTTATGTGTGTTGCTCTGTATTTTTCGTCAGACGCCAGACATCCGGCGTCCGACCAAGGGGCCAGTGGCCCCTGCGCACTTATTGGCAGGCTTCGCAGTCTGGATCGTCCAGCGAGCAGGCCAGAGGAACTGGCGCAGCTTGCGGTGCAGCGGCAGACGCGGTAGCGGCTGCTTTAGGTGCTGACTGCGACGATACCTTGTTCATTGAGCCTTGAGAAACCGTTGATTTCTCGGTGGAGCTAGCGGCCAATGCGCGGAGGTAGTAAGTGGTTTTTAGACCACGGTACCATGCCATGCGGTAGGTGATGTCGAGCTTTTTACCCGATGCGCCAGCGATGTACAGGTTTAGCGATTGAGCCTGGTCCAACCATTTTTGACGGCGGCTTGCGGCGTCTACCAACCAGCGCGGCTCAACTTCAAACGCGGTGGCGTACAGCGCTTTTAGGTCGTCTGGAATACGGTCGATTTTGCTAACCGAACCTTCGTAGTATTTGAGATCGTTAACCATCACCGCGTCCCACAGGCCGCGTTCTTTTAGGTCTTTTACCAGGTAAGGGTTCACCACGGTGAACTCGCCAGACAGGTTAGATTTCACATACAGGTTTTGGTAAGTCGGTTCGATAGACTGCGACACACCGGTGATGTTAGCGATAGTGGCCGTAGGGGCAATCGCCATCACGTTAGAGTTACGCATGCCTTGCGCTTTAACAACGGCGCGCAGGCTGTTCCAGTCCAGGCTTTCGCTGCGATCCACTTCGATGTAGTCCGCGCCGCGCTCTTCGACCAAAATGCCAACTGAGTCGATAGGCAGAATGCCACGGCTCCATAGTGAGCCTTCGTAGCTTTGGTAAGCGCCGCGCTCTACTGCCAAATCACTTGAGGATTTAATCGCGTAGTAGCTGATGGCTTCCATTGAGCGGTCGGCAAATTCCACTGCCTCGTCAGACGAGTAGGGGATGTGCTGCTTGTACAGAGCGTCTTGGAAACCCATCAAACCTAAACCAACTGGACGGTGTTTGAAGTTTGAGTTTTTCGCTTGTGGCACGCTGTAGTAGTTAATGTCGATGACGTTGTCGAGCATGCGCACTGCGGTTTTAACGGTCTTCTCTAGTTTCACCAAATCTAAGCCATTGTCGCCAATGTGCTGAGCCAAGTTAACCGAGCCGAGGTTACAAACAGCGATTTCATCTTTGCTGGTGTTCAGGGTGATTTCTGTACACAGGTTTGATGAGTGCACTACGCCAACGTGTTGCTGTGGGCTGCGCAGGTTGCATGGATCTTTAAAGGTAATCCATGGGTGGCCAGTTTCGAACAGCATAGACAGAATTTTGCGCCACAGGTCAGCCGCTTTTACGCGCTTGAACAGTTTGAGTTCGCCAGTGCGAGTCATGGCCTCGTATTCTTCAAAGCGCGTTTCGAAGGCTTTGCCGTACAGGTCGTGCAGGTCGGGTACATTGTTTGGTGAGAACAGGGTCCACTCGCCGTCTTGGAAAACCCGCTTCATGAACAAGTCAGGAATCCAGTTGGCGGTGTTCATGTCGTGGGTACGACGACGGTCATCACCGGTGTTTTTGCGCAGCTCAAGAAACTCTTCAACGTCGATGTGCCAGCTTTCTAAATAAGCACACACCGCGCCTTTGCGCTTGCCGCCCTGGTTTACTGCCACGGCGGTGTCGTTAACTACTTTTAAGAAGGGTACAACGCCTTGTGATTTGCCGTTGGTGCCTTTGATGTAAGCGCCCAAGCCGCGAACCGGTGTCCAGTCATTACCCAGGCCGCCAGCAAATTTAGACAGCATGGCGTTGTCTTGAATGGCGCCGTAAATACCGTGCAGATCGTCTGGCACAGTGGTTAGGTAGCAAGAAGACAGCTGAGGACGCAGCGTACCGGCGTTGAATAGCGTCGGCGTAGAGCTCATATAGTCGAATGAGCTAAGCAGGTCGTAGAACTCAATGGCGCGGGCATTGCGATCTTCTTCGTTCATTGCCAAACCCATGGCAACACGCATAAAGAAGATTTGCGGCAATTCAATGCGCACTTCGTTGCTGTGAATAAAGTAGCGGTCGTACAGGGTTTGCAGGCCCAGATAATGGAACTGCATATCGCGCTCAGGCTTGATGGCGGCGCCCAGTGCGGCAACGTCGTATTCAGTTTCCAGACGCGGGTCCAGTAGCTCTAGCTCAGCGCCTTTAGCTAAATAAGCGGGCAGTGCTTGTGGGTAGTAAATGGTCATGTCGTGCTGGGTAGCACTTTGCGCAATGTTCAAAAAGCTCAAGGATTCAGCGCGCAATTTATCTAGCAGCAGGCGGGCGGTGACCAAGCTGTAGTTGTGTTCTTTTTCCACCATGGCGCGGGCGGTGATGACCAGAGAGGTATTGACCTCATCTTCTGGTACGCCGTTATAAAGGCTTTTCAGCGCCTCTTCCTGGACGGCTGCGGCAGAGACATCTTTCAGGCCTTCGCAGGCTTCTTGAACGATGAACTCTAAACGGCCTAGGTCAAGTGGCGACTCGCTGCCATCGGCGTGCTTAACGCGGATGCTGGGGTGAATTTTTTCACCAACAGGCGCTAGTTGGCTGCGCTCTTCAGCGCGGGCGGCGCGATATAAAACATAGCCGCGGGCAATTTTGTGTTCGCCGCTGCGCATCAGGGCCAGTTCAACCTGGTCTTGAATCTCTTCAATATGCATAGTTCCGCCGGAGGGCATACGGCGTTTGAAGGTAGCGCTGACTTGGTCAGTTAATTTGGCAACCGTTTCATGGATGCGGGTAGAGGCTGCAGCATTGCCACCTTCTACCGCTAGAAACGCTTTAGTGATTGCCACACTGATTTTGTCGTCGGTGTAGGGCACCACAGAACCATTGCGCTTGATTACCCGTAACTGACCGGGAGCGGTGGCTTTGAGTTCTGCTTCGTTATTGTGTTGCGGGGGAATGCCTGTGGCACTGGTGGTGCTGTCTTGTTGGGTTTGCATGATATCTCCGGGCCCTTGCTGATGTCCTTGAACGTTTTGTGCGGCAGTCGTCCTGCGTTGCCTCTTGATACCCAATTGCGGGTTGAGGACTTTATATGAGGCTTCTATAACCTTGAAACGAGGTTTCAGTTTGGATCTGTGATCCGTTGTTATTTTGTTTGGCTGAAACCCTATATATGGGGCTTGGCTGAAGCTGGGATACAAGATAATGCGGTTTGCTCCAGTTCGCAAGCACTAGATGCTGTGTGTTTTCTGTGGATAAAGTGTCGGTAAGAGGTGTGTAAAACCTGTGCGAAGTTGCAGAGGCCCACGAGACGCGGGTTTCCGCCGGATTGGCGGCTGCCTGTTGCGGCTTGCGGTGCGGTAGACGGATTGTGAATAAAAAAGGTTTTTTTATATCTTAAAAAATTACACGCTGCCGTGCCGTAATTCTTCGCGACTGAAGGCGATTAAATGGTCGGCTTCGGTGGTGATTTGCACGGTTTCATTTATGGCGTAATTGCGGTGGCTTGGCAGCAAGGCTTCTACTCGGCTGCCGGTTGGCAAGCTCAGGGTGTAGAGCGTGGCGCTGCCAGAAAATACCTTTTTTTCGATGGTGGCGGTGATGCCGCCAAAATCACTGAGCACGATATCGTCGGGGCGCAGCAAAATTTCGACGGGGGTGCCGGCGGGCCAGTGGTAGGCGCGGTTGCCCATTAAAGTGCCGAACTCGGTGGTGACGGTGTTCGCTTCGCTGCCAATAATGCCGGGTAGAAAACAGCCCTCACCAATAAAGTCGGCGACCGTGCGGTTATTGGGTTCGTGGTAGAGATTAAATGGCGTGTCCCACTGCTGCAGTTGGCCGCCGTGCAGCAGGCCAATTTGGTCGCTAAAGGCGAAGGCTTCTTGCTGGTCGTGGGTAACTAAAATGGCGCTGATCTTGAGTTCTTTGAGAATGTCGCGCACTTCAAGGCTTAAGCGTTTGCGTAACTCGGCGTCGAGGTTTGAAAATGGCTCGTCTAATAAGAGCAGGTCAGGGCTTGGCGCTAGGGCGCGGGCGAGCGCGACGCGCTGCTGCTGTCCGCCAGATAATTCGTGGGGATAGCGGTGGGCAATACCCTCTAATTGCACCAGTTCTAGCAGGCGCTTTACCGTGCTATTTTGCTGCGCCTTGCTTTGTTTGCGCAGGCCGAAACGAATATTGTCGTCAACACTGAGGTGTGGGAATAAGGCGTAGTCTTGAAACACCATGCCGATATTGCGTTGCTCGGGGTCGACTAACTTGCCCGGTTCGCTCAGGCAGTGATCGCGCAGAATAATTTGACCGTGGGTTAGCGGTTGAAAGCCCGCAATGGCACGAAGTATGGTGGTTTTACCGCAGCCGCTGGGGCCGAGCAAGCTGCAAATGTCGCCGTCATTAACGTGGAAGCTGACCTTGTCGACGACGATGTCGCTTTCGTATTGGCATTGGATTTCGTGGATTTGCAGCAAAGTAAGAACCTTGATGGTGACGTCAGTCGTGCTGCGCGCGGTGACGCGAATGTCGGCACGGGGTGAATCTGACAGTTTGAAAATTGCGATGAGCGTACATGATAAAGCTTATCATTTCTATTTTTTGCGTGGTGGGATGTTGTTGCTGAGGCTTATTTAGATTTGGTGGAATGGTTAAGCTGGTTTTTTTAAAAATACAGAGCCGATTTAAAAGCGGCGTGATTTAAGTAAGCCGCCCAGCGCCTAGGCGGTTTGCCTTAAGGGCTGATTAATTAGCCGCGTGATTAAGCAGGAATTCGAGTAGGGCTTTTTGCGCATGCAGGCGATTTTCCGCCTCATCCCAAATAACGGTGCTTGGGTCATCCATTAATTCGGCGCTGATTTCTTCACCGCGTTTGGCGGGTAAGCAGTGCATATACAGTGCGTCGGGGTTGGCCAAATCCATCAGGGTGCGATTGATTTGGTAGCCAGACAGTTTGCGGCGACGCTCAGCTTTTTCTTCTTCCTGGCCCATCGAGGCCCACACGTCGGTGACGAGTAAGTCTGAATTGCGCGCGGCGTCGACGGGGTCGCGAACGATTTCTACGTGGTCGCCAGCGGCGGCGACAAGGTCGGCGCGGGGCTCAAAGCCCTCTGGGCAGGCGACCATTAATTTAAAGTCCAGCATCACGGCGGCGTTGATATACGACTGGCACATATTGTTGCCGTCGCCAATCCAGGCCACTTGCTTGCCCTTCATGCTACCGCGATTTTCGACAAAGGTTTGAATGTCGGCGAGTAACTGGCAGGGGTGGTAGTCGTCAGTTAATGCATTGATAACCGGCACGCTAGAGTTGGCCGCAAAGCGATCGATGATGTCGTGTTCAAAAGTGCGAATCATAACGATGTCGCACATTGATGAGATGACTTTGGCGCTGTCTTCTATGGGTTCGCCACGGCCGAGCTGGGTGTCGCGTGGTGACAGGAAGATGGCGTGACCGCCCAAGTGCGCCATGCCCGCTTCAAAGGAAATGCGCGTGCGGGTAGAGGCTTTTTCAAACACCATGCCCAAGACGTAATTAGGAAATTGCACGCTGGTTTTGCGGGCTTTGTGCTCTGCTTTGAGTTCGATGGCGCGCTGAATCAGTTGCTCCAGTTCGGCGGGACTCAAATCCGTGAGGGTCAAAAAATGTCTTAAGGCCATTCGGCTACCTTTACTGCTGAACCGGCATCACGCCGCGCTGCCCTGATCTGCCCACGCTAAAATCAGCGGGCAAAGGATCGAGAGCAATTCATCAATTTCCTGTTGGTTAATAATTAGTGGTGGTAGTAAACGCACCACCCGCTCTGATGTCACGTTGATCAGTAGGCCTTTCGCCAGCGCTTGTGCAACCAGTGGCGCGCAGGGCGTAGTCAATTCTATGCCGATCATAAGGCCTTGGCCCCGCACGTCTTTTACATGCGCGGCTGATTTAAGTTGTTCTTTTAGGCCGGCAATAAGGTAGCGACCGCTCTCGGCGATTTGCTCAATCATATTATTGCTGGTCAGGGTGTTTACTACCGCCAAGCCTGCTGCACACACCAGTGGATTGCCGCCGAAGGTGGAGCCGTGGTTGCCGGGCTGAAACAAAGACGCTGCTTTGCCGTGGGCAAGACAGGCGCCGATAGGTACGCCGTTGCCAAGGCCTTTAGCGGTAACGACCACGTCGGGCAGGATGTCGCTGTGCTGATAGGCAAAGTATTTGCCAGTACGGCCATTGCCGGTTTGCACTTCGTCCAGCATTAATAGCCAGTCGTATTTGTCACACAGCGCCCGCAATTGCGAAAGGTATTCCGGTGGCAGAGTGTGAATGCCGCCTTCGCCTTGAATCGGTTCGATTAATACCGCGGCCACGCTGTCGTTATTGTGGGCAATGGTTTCCAATGCGGCAATGTCGCCGAAGGGCGCGCGAATAAAGCCACGCACCAGCGGTTCAAAGCCCGCTTGAATTTTGCGGTTACCTGACGCCGTTAGGGTCGCCAGGGTCCGGCCGTGAAAAGCTTGTTCCATAACCACAACGTGGGGAATCTCGATATCGCGATTGTGACCGTGTTTACGCGCGAGCTTGATCGCCGCTTCGTTGGCTTCGGCGCCGGAGTTTGAGAAAAACACATTGTCCATGCCGCTGACGGCGCACAGCGCTTCAGCCAATTGCTGTTGTTTTTGCACCGAGTATAAATTGGAGGTGTGCAAAAGCTGGCCGGCTTGGGTCTGAATGGCTTCGGTTACGGCAGGGTGGGCGTGGCCGAGTGCGTTCACGCCAATACCGCTAATACAATCCAGGTAGCGTTTACCTTCTGTGTCGAACAGTCGCACACCCTCGCCCCGGGTAAATGTTACCGGTAAGCGTCCGTAGGTGTTCATTAGTGCGGGCTGTGTCATCAACAGGTCTCCGTGCGCGTATGCATCTAAGGTGCAATTAGGCGCAAAAAAGCAGTGTAAAGGATTAAAAACGCAAAAAGGCAGCCAGAGCTGCCCAGTCAGACCCTCAATAATATAAGGAACTAGGCGGGAATTCTAGGCCTTGAGGTGGGAAAAACACCGAAGCCGAAATATTCAGTGGGCGAGCATTAACTTACGGCTCAGCCCGCGGAATTCTGCGCTTGCTTCGGCAGAGTCTTTACCAATTGCTCTGCGCCGACTTAATTTCCCCAAACCGTTTGATACAAAGTGGCAATTTGTTCGGCATTGGGAATACGAGGGTTATTGGCCGGCGAGCCGGAATCCAATGCTTGCTGAACCATGGTGCTGTTTGAACCCTGCCACTGAGCATGTGTAATGCCGAAGCTCGCCGGTGTTGGCACCTCTAAGTCTGTGCACAGCTGGCGCAGGCCAATAATAAGTTTCTGATTTGCCTCCTCGTCACTATCTTCGTCGGTGGCGAGTTGCATGGCGCGGGCGCTGTGAGCATAGCGTTCAGGCGCACCGGGTATAGACCATGCGGTGATCTCGGGTAATAGCATGGCATTGCTCATGCCGTGGGGAACATGGAACAGCGCGCCTATCGGTCGGCTCATGCCGTGAATTAGAGTGACGGAGGAATTCGAAAACGCAAGGCCGCCTTGGGTTGCCGCCAGCATCATTGCCTCGCGAGCGGTGCGATTATCGGGTTCGCGGCAGGCAGTGCGCAGGTGTTTGGCAATGGCCGCCATCGACGCCAGCGCAATGGTGTCGGTAAAGGGGTTGGCGCGGCGACTGACGTAGGCTTCGAGTGCGTGGCACAGGCTATCTAAACCGGTGTCGGCGGTTAAGCGCAGCGGCATGGTCATGGTCAGTTCGTAATCTACCAGCGCGGCCACCGGCATGAGTCCCAAGCCCATGCAAAGCATTTTCTCATGGGTTTCGGTGTCGGTGATCACGGCGGCGCGGGTGGCTTCTGAGCCGGTGCCGGCGGTGGTGGGGATGGCGATAATGGGTAAGCCATCATCCAAGCTTTGCGGCACTTTGTAGTGGCGGATTGGCTGGTCGCGATTGGCCATGGCGGCGATCGTTTTGGCGGTATCAATAGTGCTGCCACCGCCGAGTGCCACTACGCAGTCGTGATCTTCTTGGCGTAATACCGCTAAGCCTTGGTAAATTGCGTCGGTGGTGGGGTCTGGTACTACGCCGGTGAAGCTGCGGTGGAATATGCCTTCCTTATCCAGTTGCTCTTGCAGGGTATTAAGCCAACCGAGGCTAACAATAAATGCGTCACTGACGAGCAGCGGTCGCGATAAGCCAAGCTCTTTCAAGGTTGCTGGCAGCATTTGGCTGGCTTCGGCACCGATGCGCAGTATTCTCGGCAGATTGATGTTCGCAGTCATGGTCGGGCTCTCTTTCTTAATTATCACGGCATTTAATATTGAGTGGGCTCGAAACACAAATGAGGTTTTGCTCCTAAGATTTTATTGCCTCAATAAAGTGCATTTCCCATCGAGTCTGCTATACCAATGGAAGAGTCGTTTTGCGGTGAGCGTTAATGAGGTATTTGCGTGCAGCGCAGTCGGGCCCAACTTAATAAGAAGAAAAAAATAAAAAATCGGGAGAGTGCAATGAATAAAAATCGTAGATCGATAAGGGCAGTGCTCGGGGTTTCGGCGGCAATGGGGATTGCGGTTGCCGCGCCGTTGAGTGTCGCAGAGTCCACTCGGGTGATCGAGGAGGTGCTGGTCACTGCGCGTAAGCAGTCCGAGACCTTGCAAGATGTGCCGTTTTCAATTGCGGCAATGACCGAGAGCAAGCTGCAGCAAAGTGGCGCGAATGATCTTGAGTCAATGGCCGCCAATGTAGCGGGTATTTCAATTCAAAACCTTGGCCCCGGCCAAAGTCAGGTCGCGATTCGGGGTATTTCTGCAGGCCAAATAGTGCGCGATCAGCCGGGTGTGAAAGAGCAGGTTGGCGTGTACATGGATGAATCGGTGATCTCTATGTCGCTGTTCACCCCCGATTTAGATTTTTACGATATTAATCGCGTGGAAGTATTGCGCGGCCCGCAAGGCACCTTATTTGGTTCGGGCTCCCTGTCGGGCACCATTCGTTATATTACCAATCAACCAAGTTTTGAATCACAGAGTGGTTCCTTGCAGGTTGGTGGGGAAACCGTAAAAGAAGGCAGTGAAGGCGGAAATATAAAAGGCCATTGGAATATCCCGTTGAGTAGTACGGTGGCTTTGCGCGCGGTGGCGTATTATCAACAATATGCGGGGTATATCGATGCCCGTCAGCCAGACGGAAGTGTCGATAAGGATGTGAATGAGGGCAGCCGTGAGGGGCTGCGTTTGGCGATGACTTTCCAGCCTAGTGACGCATTAACAATTACGCCTAAGATCGTTTACCAGTCCATTGAAATGGACGGCTTTAATCGCGAGGATCAGTACAATATTCTCGCTAACCCCTATACCGACCCCGGTAGCCGTACACCGATAACACTTGGCGAATACGAACAGTTCACCCAGCTTCAGGAAAAGTTTGAAGACGACTTTACCCTTTTTGATTTGACGGTAAGTTACGACTTGTCAGACTCTTTAACGCTCACATCGGTGACTTCTTATACTGATCGTGATGTCTTGGTTTTGCGTGATGCAACCACCTTGAACGCGAGCATTGTGGGCGGTTCATACGGCGAGGCCGAGTCGATTTATACGCTGGACGCGCCGCTTTACGACACCACCGCAGCAGAAGTGACGACCCAGGAATTGCGCTTGAGCTCAAGCGGTGACTCTGCACTTCAATGGGTGGGTGGCCTGTTTTACAGCGACGTTCGGCGCGACTACGCACAGTCATTATTCGTAGCGGGCTTCGAGGCGTCAGGGCCGGTGGCGGGCGATTTGTCTGGGCCAACTGCGGGTGCTAGAGCAAGAACCGATGAACTGTATTTTTCTGAGGTTCCCTACAAACTTGAGCAGATAGCCGTGTTTGGCGAACTCTCCTACGACGTAAATGACAAGACAACGGTTATTGTCGGTGCGCGCTGGTTTGATTATGAAGAAACCCGTGAGCTTACGTTTGACGGCATTTACGCTGCGTCGGTTATCGCTAAAAAAGGCAAGGTCTCATCTGATGGTGTCTCGCCGCGGGTGATGGTGCGTTACGATCTAAATGATGAAGTAATGCTCAATGCTCAAGTGTCACAGGGCTTTCGTCTTGGCGGCATTAATGATCCGCTCAATGTTCCGCTTTGCAGCCCCACCGATTTAACGACCTTTGGCGGCAATGACACCTGGGAGGATGAAAAGCTAACTAACTACGAGGTCGGTGCTAAAACAACGCTGCTTGGCGGCGCGGCAACCTTGAATATGTCGGCGTTTTACAGCGATATTAAAGACCTGCAGGCGACCGTTGTTGCTGGCTCGTGCTCGTCCCGCTTGGTATACAACGTTCCCAAGGCGCATAGCCAAGGTTTTGAGCTAGAGTTGTTTAGCCGCCCCTTAGACAATCTGGAGTTTGGTCTCTCTGGCAGCTATGTGCAGGCCGAGCTTGATTCAGAGGTGACCTCAACCACTGGTGGCGTGACGAGCATTGTGGGTGGAATTAGAGATGGCAACGAGTTGCCGACAGCGCCGGGTTTTCAGATGGCGATAACGGCGACCTATTACTTCCCTATTGCTGATGCGTGGGAAGGTTACTTCACGGCGACTTATCAAAATATTGGCGCTCGTTACACACAAATCGCCGATCAAGAAAATGGTGGCCAAGGTAGCGTTACGCTTTTCCCCGGAGTGGGTGGGCCGCTGTCGCAAGCAAGCTATGAGTACGATCGCGAGCTGCCGGCTTATCAGATTGTAAATCTGCGCCTGGGGGCAAAAACGGAGCAGTGGGATACCGCCTTGTTTATTAATAATGCGGCGGATGAAAAAGCGATTTTATCGCTAGATACTGAGCGCGATGGTCGCGGGCGAGTTGCCTATCATGTTAATCAGCCGCGCACGATTGGAGTTAGCGCTCGCTACAATTTCTAGTGAAGACGCCCTCGATATTTAACGGCCCTGTTGGGCCGTTTTTATTTGTGCCGAATTGGTATGCGCGCAGATATTCGCGATAATAGTATTTTTCTAATCTGATGGCATTTCCATGACGGCGCAACCTTTCAAGCTCGACCCCGTTAAGCTCGGTCTTTTCGTTAGCCGCTTGGAATCCGTGTGCGAAGAAATGGGCGCGGTGCTGCAGCGCGCTGCATTCTCGCCGAATATAAAAGACCGCTTGGATTTCTCCTGCGCTATTTTTGATGCGCACGGCGAATTGTGCGCGCAGGCGGCGCATATTCCGGTTCATCTTGGCAGCATGGCTTACGCGATGGCCGATATTGTGAGCGCCTGCGAATGGCATGCTGGCGATATGGTCGTGGTCAATGATCCCTTTCTTGGTGGTACCCACTTGCCGGATGTGACGGTGATTGCGCCTTTTTTCGACGAGCGGGGTGAATTGCTGGCGTTTATTGTTAACCGCGCTCATCACGCTGATATCGGTGCCTCTACGCCGGGTTCGATGCCGCTGTCGCAACACCTCGATGAAGAGGGTGTGGTGATTCCGCCGACCCCCTTGGTGCGCAATGGTGAGTTGGATCGCGACTTATTAAATAGCTGGTTTGGCGAAGGCCAGCACGGTGACTTCATCGCCCAAATTAGTGCCAACCGCAGCGGTTTAGTGCGCTTGGCCGAGGTCATAGCCGCGCTGCCGCTGCCATTTCCGAATGCGGTAGCGCAATTGCAACATTACGCCGAAGGCATAGCGCGGCGACGTTTGGCAGAACTGCCGGCTGGCACTTATCACTTTACCGATTACATGGATGGTGATGGATTTGGGCATTCGCGCTTGGCGATTGCGGTCAGTATTCGCTTGGGTGGTGACGATGTTGTCGTGGATTTTAGCGGTAGCGCAGCGCAAGTGGCGGGCAATATTAATTGCCCTTTGTCGGTGGCAGCGGCGGCAGTCTATTACGTCTTTCGCTGTTTGATGCCCAATGAAGTACCCGTGTGCATGGGGCTGTTTCGGCCGATTCAATTATCGGCACCCGTCGGCAGTTTACTCAATGCACAGCGGCCAGCGGCGGTGGCGGCCGGCAATGTGGAAACCTCAATGCGCATTACCGATGCGGTATTGGGTGCGCTAGCACAGGCGGTTCCAGGACTGATTCCAGCAGCGAGCCAGGGCAGCATGAATAATGTTGCGATGGGTGGGTTGCGTAATGCGCGCGGCGAAGCGGCGACTTGGAATTACTACGAGACCATTGCCGGGGGCATGGGGGCACACGCCGACGGGCATGGTTTAAGTGCCGTCCAAAGTCATATGACGAATACCCTTAATACCCCTGTTGAAAGCCTTGAGATGCACTACCCCTTGCGAATAAAGCGCTACGCGCTGCGCAAGCAATCCGGCGGCTCTGGGCAATTTGCCGGTGGTGAAGGCGTGATTCGCGAGTTTGAATTTCTCGCCCCAGCGCAATTTACCTTGCTCACCGAGCGTCGGTCTATTGCGCCCTGGGGGCTGGCGGGCGGCAGTGATGCCCAGCCTGGACGCAATCTGTTTAATGGCGAGGCCCTGCCGGCCAAGGTAAATATGCATGCCAATATAGGTGACGTACTGACGATAGAAACGCCGGGCGGGGGTGGTTGGGGAGGGCTTATAGCGTCGGGCGTCTGAGGTACACGCTAGCTAGTTCGGTGCAGACCTAAAGCGCGAGATATATGGATCCTCAATCGAGTTGAGGATGACGGCGGCTTAGAGTTCAAAGCCTGAAGCCTGAAGTACGTCATCCCCGACCCCGATCGGGGATCCAGATGAGCAAACGTCGGAAGTCAGGCGACTGACGATAAAGTCAAAAGCAGTCCTCGGCGTGATTCAGTGTCACTGACTAAGTTAGCGGCGGCCTTTCCGCCAGACTTCAGGCTTCAGACGTCCGGCATCCGACGCATTCCGCGTCTCCCGTCGTGAGCCATTACTTTTCCCCTCAATATTGCTAGAATGGCGCCAACAATCTCCGGATAAGCGCCCCGTGAATCAGGCCTTATCACCGTTATCCGACAAGCAGGTGGTCCATGGACACTATTGAAGCAATCAAACAGCAAATCTCAGCAAACCCCATCATCCTTTATATGAAAGGTTCTCCGAATCAGCCTCAGTGCGGATTTTCGGCGCGTGCATCGCAGGCATTGATGGAATGCGGCGAGCGTTTTGCGTTTGTAGATATTTTGTCTAATCCTGATATTCGCGCAAAAATGCCAGAGTTTGCTAATTGGCCAACATTCCCGCAGTTGTGGGTTGCGGGAGAGTTGGTTGGTGGTTGCGACATCATTTGTGAAATGCACGAAAGCGGTGAGTTAAAAACCTTGGTGCAGGAAACAGCGGTACAAGCTGCTCAGTAATTCCCCCTCTTTTTAGTTTAAAATGATTAGAAGCCCGGCCTTTAGCGCCGGGTTTTTTTATGTCTAATTTGCTAAGTAAGAATAATTTCTATTTAGATTTGTGTTTGTACTTGCTAATATCCGCGCAACAAAAAAGCATTAGGCCTTTTGCTGAGGAAGCATTTGGCCGGTAATACAAATATCTAGGGGTGTATATGCGACGTTTACTATTTGCTGCCGGTGCCTTATCTGCGGTTTCTGCGGGCTGGGCTGATATAGCCACCAAGGACAATCGCGAGAACCTAAAGGTGGAGCAGATTACTATCGTTGGTGAGCGAGTAGATGATATTGCTGGCTCCGCTTATGTGCTGGATAAGTTAGAGCTTGAGAAGTTTGAGCATGTTGATATCCACCGTATCGTACGTCAGGTGCCGGGTGTCTATTTTCAAGAAGAGGACGGGTATGGGCTGCGCGCCAATATTGGTATCCGTGGCTCCGGTAGTGGCCGTACCGAAAAAATAACGCTTATGGAAGATGGTGTATTAATCGCGCCGGCGCCTTACGCAGATCCAGCCGCGTATTATTTCCCCACCAGTGGCCGTATGGCTGGGGTGGAAGTGTTGAAGGGTCCTCAGACGTTGCTCTTCGGTCCCTATACCGTTGGTGGCGCGCTAAACCTCATATCTACCCCTATTCCTGAGCAGCGAGAGGGCTTTGTTAATATCGAAGTCGGTGAGAACAGCGCCCAGAAATCTCATGTGCACTACGGCGCGACAGAGGGGCAGTGGGGCTTCTTGTTGGAGAGTTATCAAGAAGAAACCCTTGGCTTTAAGAGTATTGATCGCTCTAAAAAAGATACCGGCTATGACAAACAAGATTACGTCGGTAAGTTGCGCTGGCGCAGTGCTGAAGGAGCAACCTACGCGCAGCAGCTCGACCTAAAGTTGAACTACACGGAAGAGCAGTCTAACGCTACTTACTTAGGCGTGACTGATGCGCAGTTTGATCGCAACCCTTACCGCCGCTATGGCATTACCGAATTAGATCAGATGAGTACCCGTCAGGCTGGGGTGTCCTTGCGTCATACTATTGATTTCAATGAAAATTTGACCTTGAGCAGCTTGGTTTACCGCAATAATTTTAAACGTAACTGGTTCAAATTGGATCGCGTGGGGGGTACCAGTATTGGTGCGCTTATCGACAATGCCAACGACGGTGACGCCTCTGCGCTGGGCATATTGGAAGGCACGGAGGATGCCACCGGTGTGCAGGTTAAGAATAATGCGCGCGACTATTACGGTGAGGGTGTTCAATTTGAGCTGGCCGGTAATATTGAGGCCGCTGGTGCTAGTCATAACTGGGTAGTAGGTATTCGTCAGCACGAAGATGAGTCGGACCGTTTTCAGCCGGTGAATGTTTACAATCAGGTCAATGGTAGTCTGCAGTTTGATTCTATCATCCAGCCCGGCAGCGGTGATAACCGCATTGACGAAGCTGAGGCCTTGTCGCTGTGGGTAATGGACCGTATCAATTTAGGCGATCTGGATGTCACGGTGTCTTTGCGTCATGAAGATATCGATACCGCGCAAACTCGCTACGGCGCGCTAGATCGGAGCTCAGTGGCTAGCACTCGTAAAAACTCGGTCGATGAGCTTATGGCGGGGCTGGGTGTTACCTACGCGCTGAATGATAGCTGGCAATTGCTTGGCGGTGTCCATCAGGGCTTTGCGCCTCCGGGCGGCGGCGCGACGGATGGCACGGGTGCAGAAGAGAGTCTTAACTATGAATTTGGTGGGCGCTACCGCAGCGGTAACTTAAGCGCAGATGTGGTGGCTTTCTTTAGTGATTATCAAAACACCGTTAACAATTGTTCTATTGCCAACCCTTGTAGCGGCGGCGCTGAGTCGGGTACCGAGAGCTTTGGCGAGTCTGAGATCAAAGGTTTGGAAGTGAGTTTGCGCACGGTATTAATGGAAGCGCCGGCCTTTCAAATTCCCTTCACTTTGGCTTACACCTATACCGATGCTGAGGTCACCAAAGACTCGGACTCGGGCGATGTACTCAAGGGCGATAATCTTCCGTATCTGCCAGAAAATTTGTTGAATATGAATATCGGTATTGAAGATACTCGCGGGCGTAAAGTTTACCTGTCAGCCACGTACATTGACGAAATGTGCAGAGACAATCAGTGTGAGCGCCCCGTCCCGCAGCGCTATCGCAGTACTGACAGTTATGTGTCGATCGATCTTGCTGCCAGCATGCCTCTGGCCGACAATGTAGAAGTGTATACTCGTATCGACAATTTAATGGATGATGAATCCATTGTGTCGCGCAGCCCAGCCGGGGCCAGAGTTAACCTGCCGCGCACGGCATCTGTAGGTCTTCGCGTAAACTTCTAATCTGATGGCACCCACCCGCTTTCTGTGGTGGGTGCCATTTTTTGTTCCCTCCCAGTTGCCGGCTTGCCGGGGCGTTTAGTCATAGCGGCCAATGCTTGTGGTCGGCGGTCGTCCTACTCTGATACTCCCAAACCCGTGGAGTGATACCCGTGAATCCAACATTGAAATTATGGCGCAAACTCTCTGCGCTTCCCGCTGGCAGACTGCTTTTTTCTAAAGGCGTTTGTATAAAAGCGCCTTATTTCGCAACCATTAAACCTGTGTTTGAAGAGCTGGAAACCGGGTATGCGGTAGTGCGAATAAAAGAGCGTCGCGCTATTCACAATCACATTAAAAGTGTTCACGCGATTGCGCTGTGCAATCTCGCGGAGATTGCCGGCGGTGTTGTTAGCGAAGCATCTATGCCAGCAGGTATGCGCTGGATTCCCGCCGGTATGACTGTGCGTTATCTTGGCTCCGCCAAAGGTGTGTTGCGCGGCTATGCCAGCATGCGCAAGATTGTGCCTGGTGAAAAAGGGGTCGTGCCGGTAAAAGTTGAAGTGAAAAATGAAGTCGGTAATATCGTATTCGATGCAGAAATATCGATGCATATATCGCCGAAGAAATCCGTATCTGCCTAGCAGGGTGGTGTTGGGGCAATAGATACGGCGTCTTCGGTTTAAGGTGCCATCATTGATCTAAATTGACTAATGATATCTAAGCGCTTGATTGGCGTGTTCGACTTCGCATAGTGTTGACGTAAATCGTGCTTGTATTGTTATTAGACATTAAGGAGTTTAGCTATGTCTCAGCCGCCCACTACTCGTGATCCAAAAGAAGGTGTCTCTGCGCTATTTTATGAGCGCTGGTCGCCGCGCGCATTTTCCAAAGCGGAGCTAGATGAGGCGACGGTTGCGCGCTTAATAGACGCTGCGCGCTGGTCCCCCTCTTGCTTTAACGCCCAACCTTGGCGTTTTTATACTGCCAATGCGGCGAGCAATCCAAGTGGCTTTGCGGATTTTGTAAACCTTCTGTTGGAAGGCAATCAAAGCTGGGCGAAAGACGCGTCGGTCATCGGCTTTCTTGTTGGTAAAAAGCACTTTGAACACAACGGTAAACCTAATGCCAGTTACGCCTTAGACTGCGGTGCGGCTTGGATGGCCATGACACTGCAGGCTCGGCAAGAGGGTTTATATACCCACGGGATGGCGGGAATAAAGCACAAGGAAATTGCAGCGCACTTTGGCCTTGATCCCGAACAATATGAGGTTCTTATGGGATTTGCTATTGGCAAAATAGGTGATGCGTCGCAACTTGACGAAGGCTTGCAAGAGAAGGAATACCCATCGCCGCGCAAGTCTGCTGACGATATTTGGCTGCATCGCTAATCACATTTTTCTGTTTGCCTAGTCGATTTTAGTTTGTGTTGATCGGCTAGCCTTGCAAAGGCTGAGCGAGTATCCAAAGGCCTGCGCCTGTGAAAATCACCATGAGCAGTAACATGGGGAGCTGGCTGATACTTGCTTGCCTTGCATTTGGAAAGCTCCGCAAGGCTTCGGCATGGGCCAGATAAACACTGGCAACGTGACCGATTAAAATCAGCCAGACTTGGCTGTTCCATACAAATCCCATGTCTGGCAGTATCGGAATTCTACCGCTGATCGCGGTGCCGAATAGATCCCAGCCCCAGCCGAAGGGGTCTGAAATTAGCCCGCGTATTTTTAGTCCTTGGCTTAGCACCAAAGTGTAGTAGTGGGTAACGTGATAAACCAGTGCAATGGGCAAAAGACTGTAGCCAAAGCGCAGCGATAATTCATTTACGCTAAGTTCGCTGCGAGTAATTTTTTTCCCCAGCCATAAGAAAAATAAAAATAATCCTAAATAAATATAGGGTGAGATTAATAAACACACAGTTTCAAAACCAATATACCAAGGCCGCAACAGCACGTAGGCGTGCAGTGGGTGCTGGCCGAGTAGCGGTTCTAAAATATGGAGCGGGTCTTTCCAAAAAATATTAAACCACAAGCTGGTTTCGCGCAGTCCGTCGTAGGCTGTAGAGGACAACATAAATAGAATAAAAACCAGCAGACTGCGGTGCTCTATGCGCTGCTGCAGTAGTCCGCTAAAAGGCAGGCGCAGTACAAGATTATGTTTCCCTTCGTTGTCGCTTTGGAAATGAATCGGCGCCATTTTGGCGATGAGGGAAAACATCACTGAGAATAATTCGCCGTAGCGAAACCACGCTTTGCTTCCCACTAAATACACGCACAAAACGTTGATCGCGGTGTACCCTATTAACACCAGCGACAGTGAATAGGGCCGCGTGTTGCCAAATAGCTCCAGGCAAATAAATACCATGTATAAGGTCACTGCCGGCCAGTAGGCTAGTTTTTCCGGGTAGCGGTAGCGCCCTTGTTTAAAGGCGCGGAACGGGGAGCACATTGACCGCCAAGGATTGAGATAGTCATACCAATTGCCAAACACCGCACTGAGATAACTGGCGCCCAGTGCAAAGCTGATCCAAAAGAACGTCATATTAAAATTGCGATAGTGGTCTTGGTTGCCGATGAGTCCACTCACTACCGCGAGGCCAAAACTTAAAAACACGCAGATTTTTAATATGCTAAGCAGTCTGAGTTTACGAGCTATGGACGTAAGCGTAGTGTGCTTAATATCGAGGTATCTTGGTGGGCGATTCGCGTAATCTGCGTTGTAAAAAAAACCTAAAATTAAAAATGACAGAATAAGTGCCGCCATTGCCCCGTAGATATACATCCAGTAGGGCATAGGCAGTTGATAGGGTGTGCCGAAGGAGTGCGCAAAACCTGTGTTGGCTAGCGTGGCAGTAAGGAAAAATAAAAGCGCCGATTTACAGCGCATTAGCGCGGATAGACCTCAATCGTGCCAAGCTGTATTTCACTGTCGTGAACTTCAAGCATGAAGCGTCCAGCTTGGTCCGCGACAAACTCAACCCGAGTTTTGACGCCCGCGTTTAATACGATGTGCTGATCAATGCCATGTATATGCACGGCGGCATCTTTGTCGCTAACAAAATCCAGTAGCGCCGTGTCGCCGATTTTTAATTGCATTACCATTGGCTCGGGCGTGCTGCCACTCAGAATAGCGAAGTAAAACTCCTTCGTTTCAGCTGAGTCATTTGGCAGTGTGTCTGGCTTCATCACCAGCCATAGGCCGGCGAGGAGCAGTGCTGCACAAAATAGAAGAATAAATTTTTGGCGCATGGTTTAGTTTCCGTTGCGGTTGTAGGCGCGCTCCCACATTTGGACATAGCCTTCCGCAGAATTATATAAAGCGTCCAGTGCTTCTTTGCCACCTTCTAAGCGGACCTCTTCGACAAAGTCTGCGACCAGTCCGTAGTGCGACATCCCCGTTTCATCAATATGCCAGTATTTGCCGCTTTCTGGAATAACGAGCATATCGACTGTAACGGGCGAGAAGTTCGCGAATTGTGGGCCCCAGTCGTCGCCACTAAATAGTGTGATGGGGTATTGCACTGGCTCGGAATCGCCGCCGCGTGGACCGGGGTGGCCGCCAAAGCCATTGGCGTCAGCGCCGTAACCCAAGCCCAAAATTTGGTCGTCGCTGCTGATCCCAGCTTTGTTTCGCCAAAACTTCAATTTCTCCAGAAACTCTATGTGCTTGATGCCGTTACCTTTATAGGGGTAAACGGTACCGCCGTTCTTCAGCATGCGTACGACTTGGTCGCTGGTTAAGCCGCCGTGGGCGTCGTGGGAAGATGCTAGTGGGTAGGCAGGTGTTTGCTCGTCGGCGATGTCGAGCATGATGTCTTTGCTGTGGTAGGCCGCGTGGTCGATGTCGATCACCATGCCGCGCTGCATTAGCGCGCGCAGTGCATATTCACCTAGATCGGTCACGGTGCGCGCATTACAGCGTTTGCCTGCGGGGTACAGCGGCGTCACTCCACCGGTAGCATCAAGCAAGGCCTGTGTTAGCGGGTCACTGCCAGTGCCGGGAATCGCTGTGGTCATCTCAGTACCTGGGGTGCGAACTGAAGGTTCGTCTACAGGGTAGTCTCGGCAGGTGGTGGTTTTCCAGAAGGAGCCAGTGTCGAGGAAGTTGAGGACATTGATGACATCGCCACTAAATATACCAGCACCGCCTAGCGAACTGTCGATATCGTGGAAGGGGTAAACGTGTCGTACACCCAGATCCCATAGGCGCTGAATTTCACTGTCTATTTGCGCTTGGTCACATTTGCGCTGCTCAATGTTGCCGAGCAAAATCGTGACACCGCAGTCGAAAATTTGTGCAACCTCGACACCGAGTACCACGGCCATTTTGCCGTCGTTAATGACTTCGCGTGCCTCTTGTGGACTTTTAACTATGCGATACCAACCTTTGCCGGGGCCGCCGCTTTGGGCGTCGACATAGTCTTGCACGTCGTACAGGTACTCGACCTGCTTGACCGCGACGCTCATATCGTTGCAGTCAGCTTCTGGGCTAGCAGCCAGTACTTTGCCGACATTACACAGCGCTGCGATATTGGTACCGTGGTTCACCATAAGCCGCAGGCCAGACAGGTAGGCGCGTTCCACCCATTTGTAATACATCACTTGGTGCGTTAAATAATCGCGGCGTGGCCAATCGACAAAGCTGGGCCAGCCTTCGGTGTTATGGGTGTCGGTGGGATTCATACTCAGAACGTTGTTGCCATCGCGAATCCCATTTGGGCCGTGGAAGTCTTCACAGTCTTCCAGGGCGTGGTCCACGCCAAAACGGTGAATAACTTCACCGTAGAGAACGCCACCTGCGGACGGGCCAACGTCGCCGGCATAGGACATCTCGCTCGACATGCCCATATGGGTGTGAACATCGGCAAAGCCTACGATAGGTTTATCAACACCATTGCCCTTGAATGTTTGACCCGACACCGACGTCGGCATTTCCGGGTAGCTGCTGCAATTGGTGGTGGGCACAAATTTAAACTGACTTGCTGGGCTGCTGTTGCTGTCGGCGGTTATCAGTTTGCCGCTGTCATTCACTTGCAGGGTTTGCGCTGTGTCTTCTGATACGACGGTGAAGCTGTCGCTACCTTGAACAGTATCAATGGTCCAAATCGCGGCGTCAGTGGGCACGCTCGCACCGCTCACGACGCCGGAGCCGGCGGTAAGTAGCTTCTGATCGGCGGTGTAAAACAGGTATTTACCCAGGGTTGCCGGTTGCATGAACAATGCATCGGCGCTGGCTGCCGTGCTGGCGCTGCTGCTGTAGCCACCATCGGTGTCTGCGGCTGTGAATTTCTGTGTTTGCACTGACTGCATTGCGTAGCAGCCATTTGCCATATCGAATCGGGTAATCGGTGTTTCTGCGGGCGGGGTTGGGTTGCCGCCGGAGCTGCCACGGCCTGAAGAGCTTGAGCCACCACAGCCAATGATTAAGGCGCTGCTGAGGATGCTTAAAATTATTAGGCGAGTCTTCATAATAGTTACCGGGAGTCTGGACGCTAAATGACAAATGACAGTTAAGTTTAGCTGCGAATTGGTTTTTTTAAAATTTATATGTAATCAGTGATTACCTAATACCGTAAAATATCAAAAGCACAGAGCGGCTTGCAAGTGAATTAGTGGTAATCAGGCGCCACTAAGCCGTGTGGACTAGTAGTCTCGGTGGCTGTGATGGGGTCAGTGCGGGGATGTCTGATCGGCGGGGCAAAGTTGTAAGGTGGGCGGTCTTGGCGCCAGAACTGAGACCTTGAATGCCTCAGCTCCGACGGTGCTTGTTACTCACGCTTAGGAAGATAACCGTGCACATGCACGTCCTGTTGCGGATATGGGATGGTGATTTAAAGGCATCCCAAATGGTGAATCGTAATTGGCAGCGCAAATCTGGTGGCCGAGCTTGCTGCCATCATGCACGAGCGTAACACGGTATTTTGTGACGGATGGTCGTCAAGGGCGGTGTAGTAAAAAATGGTGCATCAATTATTCCCTATAAATGTCTGCACGGTACTTAGCCAATCACTGCTGCGAGTTATTTCTAGCAAGCTGAGATTGAGGTTTTCACGAAACTCAAAGCCAGATCGCAAACCCAAGGCGTAGTCCTGTTTGCTGCCTGAAAAATTCAGCACATCTATTTTGGCATCGTCATTGCGCAGCAAATAGCGAAGCACTGCCTCGTCGTAAACTAGGGCATCTGCTTTGCCGGATTTTAGGGAGTTGAGGCCATCTTCGGGGGTGGCGATGGCAAGAGATCGCACGCCGCGTGAGGCGAGAACCTGCTCACCGGTTGAACCACTGACCGCCAAGGTGCGGACACGATCTAAATCCTCAACGCCGTCTACAGCGGTGTGAATTTGATTCAGGGTTACCGAGGAGGCAATCGCAGCGGTAAAGCTTGAAATAGTGATGACACTGACAAACATCCATATTGTGGCTAATAGCCGGCCTGCGCGCGTGATAGGTGCTTTGTCGCCGTAGCCGACGGTGGTCATGGTCACCGCAGACCACCAAAAGCCGTTGCCGATGCCGTTAGAAAAACTGCCGCCAAATTGTTCTGGATTGCGTTTGCGTTCAACCAGCCAGAGCAGGGCGCCAACACTGAGCAGTAATACCGCGAGAATGCCAACCGCACTTAAAAATGCTGGCGAAACAAGTTGGACGAGTAAGGAGGTCCAGCCACTGTCTTTAAGCGGGGTGGCAATACCTAAGCCGGTTGAGAAAAATGAATAACTAAAATCAATTAATTGTTCGCGCTCGGGCGTCATCGACAGCGCGCCAACAGCAACGTCAATTTTTGATTCCGATAAGGCGCTTATTTGCGCCGTTGCTGAATTAATCGGCACCCACTCTGTTTCCCAATTTTGTCGTTTGGCAATTTCTTTCCAGAGCTCTACTGAAATACCGGTCCATTCTCCGCTTTCAGATTGCATCGCAAACGGGGGGACAGATTTAATACCGACCCGCATAGTTTGTTCAGCGTAGCTAGCTGAACTGAGAAAAACCAAGACGAATAGGGTTTGCCAAAGCAGTTTCATTAATCCTCCAACATGTTTCGGGAATGTGTTTGGGCGACGGTTTCGACATGAATTTTTGGCCGCTTTATACGTACAGTTAAGGATAGCAGATTATTTTTGGCTGATTATTTTGTCTGTGCAGCTCTGTCATTGGCAGGCCTAGCTCAGCCTCAGGCCTTGCGTCATAGAGCGATTATTCGCTAAGTTCGCTGACGAGATTGTGTTGAATGAGTGAATATAACTGCTCAGCAAGTGCTTTGAGTTGTTGTGCATCTTGAGGCGTCATTTTAATTTGGCAACTGATATTGTCCGGTGTTTGTTTTGCTTGCTCGGCCAGTTGTTTGCCCGTTGCGGTCAGCAATACAAGCTTTTGGCGTGAATCACCGGTGGCTTTGGCAGTGCTCACCAGGCCCTTGGTTTCTAGCCGTTTCAGGATCGGTGTCAGTGTGCCGGCGTCAAAACGGGTGCGCTGAACCAGATCTTTTATGATTACCTCGTCTTGGTCCCATAGCGCGAGCATCACCAAGTATTGGGGGTACGTTAGGTCAAGCTCATCTAACAGTGGCCGATAGGCGCGAATCAGTGCATTGGTCGCCGAATACAAGGAATGGCAAATCTGGTTTTTTAGCTTAAGTGCGGGAATATCGGTCAAGGTTGCTCTCCAAAGTCAGAACTATTTTGCGCACAAATCATTGACGGGTCAATTTACAGCTGTCATTATTTTGCGCGCAAAGTAATTTTGTAGGTGGTGGAGTGTGAATTCGCTATGGCGTGACCAATCACCGTTGAGTATAGAAGCAAATATTTCTAGGAGTTAGTCATGTTAAAAGCACAATACAATGAGCGTGGCCCAGTGCCCCAAGAATCGATTACCGCCGTTGAATTTGAAGCGCCGACGCTGGCCGACGATGAGGCGCTGGTTGAGTTGATTGCCTCGCCCATTAACCCCTCAGATGTCCTTACCCTAACCGGTGAATACGGCATATTGCCGCCGTTACCCGCCATTGGTGGCAATGAGGGAGTGGGTAAAATTGTAAAGCTAGGTGGCAAAGGGCCTGCTATCGGCCAAACCGTCATGCTGCCGGCGGGCAGTGGTACTTGGGCTACCCACATGGTGTGCAAAACAGCCCAGCTTATCCCCGTGCCGAATGAGGCTGACGCTAAACAGCTGGCCATGATGACAATCAACCCGCCAACGGCGTTGCTCATGCTCGAAGAATTTGTCGATTTACAACCGGGTGATTGGGTAATTCAAAATGCCGCCAACTCTGGTGTGGGCAGCTACCTTATACAGCTGGCAAAAATTAAAGGTCTTAAAACCATCAACGTCGTTCGCCGCGAATCCGCTGTTGAGGGTGTAAAAGCGCAGGGTGCAGATGTTGTGCTAGTCGATGGCCCTAAACTCGCGAAACAAGTCGCTGAACTCACCGGTGACAATCAGCCTAAGCTAGGCATTGATGCGGTGGGTGGCTCATCGACCGATAGAATTGCCGCGTCACTCGCGATGGGCGGTACACTGGTTAACTACGGATTAATGAGCGGTGAACCCTGTCAGGTGTCCGCGAACTCATTTGTCTTCCGCGACGTTACATTAAAAGGCTTCTGGTTAGCGCGCTGGTTTCGCAACGCCACGCCAGAAAAGCAAAAGGCAGTTTTTGGGCAAATTATTAAATACATCGCAGAGGGAAAGCTGAAAACCAAAATACACGCCGAATATCCGGTGAGTGAAATCAAGCAAGCCGTTGCCGCTGCGGCCGAGGGTGGCAGAGAGGGGAAGATATTAGTCGTGGCGTAAAAGTTTGGTTTTAAATTACAGATAATAAAAAAGGCGAACTGGGATCAGTTCGCCTTTTTTAGTTTGGTGGGCCGGCGTCACTTTAATTGGCAGCATAACTAATTGAAATTTATCTATATATAAATTCGTGTATTTATTTGTGCCCCCATAAGTGCCCCCAGATGTTTTTGGTTGGTACTCGCTGGTTTGGTTTTTTACTTTATTGTTCGCGTGTCGATTCAGCTGAAAATGTAAATATTTGAGATCAGAGCGCGAACATCTGAATTTCACTCATGCAATGTTTGCCGAGTCGTGAACCTGAGGCACGAAGCCGATCTCGAACAGTTTGACTATTGACCGAGGTGTTATAACAGTTACTTCTACTGACGCTGGCGGTAGTTTGATCGGCTCGTCATAGCCCTGATGTGACCAATGATACATTTTGTCATGCCAAATTAAGTAAGGCTCACCCTCGACGGCAACCATGGCGCCAGAAGGAACGTCGCTCATTAGGGCTTCGTAAGTGAGCTTGTCACCAGTTTTAATCGCGCGTTCGGCGTGAAGCAGTTTGTCGATGTCGGCAATTTTAGGGCTTACCATACCGTCGTTTGCCTGGCTCCAGAGTAATTTGAATTCATTGAATCGCGCGCGACGGCACTCGCCGCAGGGCCGGTGGCCCGCTGCAAGAGCGGTCGCTTCGTCCAAGAAGAACAACTCTGAATAAGTGCCCTCACCAAAAATTTCCCGTTTTCTGCCCTTGAACTCTAACTGACAGGTAACCCACGCTTTGTGCCGCCAAGGGGCAGCGATACGTTTCTGATCGTCGTGGAGAATCCCGCGATTGCCCAGCCAAGCACCTTTTGCACTTACGGCTTCCAATTGCCCAAGGGGAGTGACTCGATTTTGTAGGGCCATGTTAATCGTCCTTTGCGTGGACGCCGGTTGGCGCCATATGCCACATGAAAGACTGAATATCGATCATGTCTCGGGGCTTCAGTTCTACAAGTTTATTGGCCAGCCAGCGGCTAAACGCCAAGACCCCTTCGTAAAGCTCTGCGCTTGGAGAAGGCTCGTATTCAAAGGGATATTGAGTGATGGCAATACTTTTTCTAAAGCCATCGGGTTTGACGAACATACAGTTCTGCGGGTCGTGAAGAAAAATAAAATAGCTGGCATACGTCCATTTATTCAATTCTAATCCGGTTAGGGTGTCGGCAAGCCGCCCGAGGCGTGCTGCCGGACCGCCACTGCCGTAGAGGCAATCGTACAGCGCTGGATAGAACACAGCAGGTACGCCCAATTCGCGAATTTTGTCGAACAGCTTGGGTCGCTCAAAGCTGGCTTGAATCAAGTTAGTTTTGTTGACTAGTTTCTTGACGCGCTCAAACAGTTCGTCCCAGTTTTCAGCTTGAATCAGCTCCGCAAAGACTGATTGCTCTAGTAGTGCGTGACAAAGTTCACTGGCCTCTACTTTGTAGTCGCGTTCGATTTCTAGAAAAGTCTGCCCGTAAAACCCGTCAGGATACTCTTCTTTGAATGTCGCAATCATGCCGGGCAGGTGTCGGCGTTCCAGTTCTTTGTCGATTGCGTCAAGCAATGCTTCGGCGCGGGTATGCTTGGTGGCATCGCACTTGTTATCCAGAATATTTTGCGCATTCTGGCGAAGTACACTCAGTTCGTGATCTGCTTTGGCGGGTAAGGAGTCAATAAGTTTGTCCGTCATGGTCAGCTCCGTTGATTCTCAGAAGTTTCTTAACCTACCAGCGCTTTCTTACCCATCGCTTTTTCAATCAAGCTCATGAGTCGTAGCTTTCTGCTCTGATAAAAGCCGTGAAAGTCGTCGTTGCGTAATTCGGTTGGGGGTATGCAGTGGCCAGTTAGTATAACCTCAATCTCCTTGTCATCGGCCTGTACTTGGGCGTGTTGCTGTAGCTTTTTGAGGTAGTTAGACGGCGCATCACCGCCAATCATCCGGTTCGCCTTATAGGAAATAGGCGTCTTGTTGATAATGGAGTCATATACTTTAGGGGCAATGTTCTGCGTTTCACACCAGGCTTTGGGAAAGATGTGGTGAATGTCTAAAGCCACTTCTTGTGCGTCCAATGTCTGGATGCTGCCTTTCCAGAAAAAGTCGGCGGCGCCATCGCGGATAATCAGCACGTTTACGCCTTTGTAAGCCGCGCTTAAGCGACTGCGGAGTGATTCTAATCGCTCAGGGTCGAAGGACGCATCCGTTACCGTACGGGGTAATTCTTCGCTGCTGTTTATCCAGAGGAGAGTCTCTTCTAAGTCTAGCGCTATACGGGTTTCTACAGCACCGCCGTATAGTTCGCCCAATACGCCGCACCAAAACCAGCGACTGAGTTTTTGGTGGATTAAGGGTTCTCGCCAGCGGGCGCCTAGGCGCGTCATAATTGCGGCAAGTGGCACCAGCTGGGTGCGATAGGGGAGTTCGCGCTGGCTGTAAAACCCCTCATTACTAAGAAACTTCGCGGTTTCGATAAAACCTGCTTCTACATCGGCTGCAAAATTTTCGTAAGCAGCTAATGGTAACTCTAGTACTGAGGCGCGCTTGGCGCTGATGGGGCGTACCTGCTTGCCCTGTTTTCCGTCGGCGATGTCCCGTTGTTTTCGATCTTGGGTATATAGCAGGGTAATGGCTTGCAAAAAGTCGGTGCTCTCTACATTTTGCAGTAAATCTTGTTTTGCTAGGCGTTGTTGGCGCGACTGAACCTGTCGAATATCTGAGCCAAACCAGTCGTCTCGCAAATTATAGCCATCGGCGGCGTAACTGGCTGTTATCAGTTCAAATACCGAGAGTTGCACACCGCCTGTATTCACCTTTTCAAATACCAGACAGACAGCTTCTTTTGACGTCTCTTTTTTAAGCTCGATAACCGGCAGGTGGTAATCACTAAACGCGCTAATAACCCTGTTTTGGAAGGCCAATAGATCGTTCATGCCCTCTGGGTAGTATTTGTTTAAATCTTGCAGCCAAGGTGACCACTCCAAAATTCGGTCGCAGGGGAAGTGCATGTGCTGGCACTCCAGCTCACGGGTAGATAGGTCCAGGTCCAGGTCGCGACCAAAATTGCTGCGAATTTGCCGGTTTTCGTCCACCGCTATAATGGCGTCCTCTAGCCGATCGTCGCCTTCTAATGCAATCCTTATGTCGAAATAATAGTGACGCTTGATGTCTTTGCCCTTGGTGGTGCGAGTATCTACTGCCGCCTTTAGCGCAATGGCTTGAGTCAGGCTGGTAAGGCGCTGTTGGCCATCTAGAATTAATCGCTCTGGCTTGTCAGTGACATCCCTAGAGGCAATACCCTCAACGGGTCGAACCTGAAAACGAACCTCACCGCCGGTTTCCATTAACATAACTGCGCCAACGGGAAAAGAGCGAGCAATGCTAACCAGCAGGCTTTTAACGTGATCGTCATCCCACACCCAGCCGCGCTGAAAATCCGGTAATTGGATCTTGCCGTTGCAGATGTCTTTGAGCAGATCGGGTAGTGAGCGTTTTGTGCTGTCGAATGTGGTCATAATCGGTCCTTGATAGTGGTCGCAGTATTTATCGTTCAGTTGCGTTTACTTGACCGCTTGCGGGCGGTCTATTACATTTTCGTACTAGCGGATTGGGAGTTCCCAGTCGGCCCTGTAAGTTAGGGAAGCTGACGCCTCGGTGAGTTGCACCGGGGCTTTTTACTTTTTGGTCTGGGGAAAATGTATCACTTCTCCCGCGTTCCCTGCGATTCGCGGCCTTGCTTTTGCTATACATGGTGCTTTTTCGCTCGGGTCTTTTTGGTCGGAGTGGCAGCGGCGCGCTCTGCCTTAATACGTTCCAGCAGCGCTTCGGCGGAGTTGTCGCCGCTGATGAGTTCGGGGTTGTCTTGGCGCCATTGCTCGGTGAGTTCGCCTCTGAAGGCTTTGGCGAGTATGGATTGGGTGAGCTGGTCAACGCGGGCTTGGGCGTTTTTGACTTGCTGCTCGACTTGGTCGGCGTAGGTGAAGAGTTGTTCTACGCGGCGGACTATTTCGGTTTGTTCTTCGAGTGGAGGCAAGGCTATTTTCGCCTCTTTGATAACTTTTGTAGTGATTCTTTGGTGCCCAGCGGACGATTTTAATTGCACTTGGATGTAATCAAGATACCTTCTGGAAGCAAAATAAATTTCTAAGTACCTGCCGTATGACGGGTTGCGTAGTCGAGCACAGAATAGGCGGTCAGGGTATTGGGTCCTCTCGTCGGGATCTTTTTTTATTAGTGCGCAATTGCCTACGTATTCTGCTGACCCACTAAGCCGTGTAAACAACAAGTCGTGCTGTCGGATATAATCTTGCTCATTCAGTTCGTTAGGATCGTCAAAATATCGAATATCGGTAAAATCGATTGTCATGCACCTGACAGCACTTGATCGAATAACGGGGGTTCCTTCCTGTGAATCGGATGGTTTTTTGGAGGCACCACCTCGGAGCGTTTTTATAAGCTCAGTAAACGAGCACTCTCGCCATTCTTCTGTGGGTTTGTCAGAAACCTCGCGCCACTCCTCCGTCAATTTCCCGCTCACCGCCACAGCGAGTACGGATTGGCGGAAGCGTTTGAGGATGGCGGGGATGGCGTCGAGGCGGGCTTTTAGGGTGTCGACCTGAGCCAGTAGTTCGTCGAGTTTGTCGGCGATAATTTTTTGTTCGGCTAGGGGTGGGAGAGGAAAATCAAGTCTATTCAATACTTCAAGCCTGATGCCTTTGACTGTAGTGCCAGTACCTAATTGCGATATTGTCTGGGCAACCGAGCGATACCAATAAACTAAATAATTTTTGTTAATAAATTTTGATGGAAATAGGGCTTTCAGGTCTTGATTGATAGCCGAGTCGAAATTGGCGACAATTATTTTCCCTAGACTCATCCGTGTAGCGACGATGGGTGTTCCTGCGGGAATAATATTTGTGCTGCTATTAATAACAGCCTCCTCGGATATGTGGTCTACGGTGTCGAAGAGAACATGCTTATTCATGTCCTTTACACTCATCCAAGGTATATCACCCGAGTAATAGTTTGGGTTTGATTTGCTGGGCGTACCTCCGCCAACTATTTTCAGTAGTGCTTCTGCTAGAGGAATCACAATCCAATTTTCTGGTAGCCCTAGATTCCCGCCTTCGCGGGAATGACTGCTTTGGGGCGCTGCGTTTATACTACTGTCGGTTTTACTCATCAGGCTGACTCACTCCCAACGCCCAATACATCCTGCAATAGCTGCTTCTGAACATCGGCCTCATCCCCAGCCCCTAACGCTCGCATCAATCCATCCATTTCTCGCAGTGCTTCGGTGAGTTCCGACATAGCCTCTGCTGCTAGCACTTCTGGCTCGGGCAGGTTGGCAGCATCGACGCTGTCTTTGTCTTTTAGCCAACTTATGTCGAGTGAGTCGCCTTTGGTGTCGCGTATCCAGTCGCGGCTGAATACTCGCCAGCGGCTTTTGGCGAGGTCGTCGTTTTCTGCTTGGGTAGCTTGGTCTGCGACTTCGGCTTCTTTGGCGTTGAAGCTCCATTCACCTTCGCTGCGTTTGGAGGTGCCATCGGCTTTTTTGCCAAAGACTTTCTCAAAGGGTTTTAGGTGTTCTTCGGTAAAGGGGGTGCGTTTGCCAAAGCTGGGCATATTGGTACGCAGGTCGTAAACCCATACGTTAGTGGTGCAGTTTTCGTCTTGGAGTTTGTCCTTGGGGTGGCCTTTGGTAAAAAACAGCACATTGGTTTTAACGCCTTGGGCGTAAAAAATGCCGGTGGGCAGGCGCAGTATGGTGTGCAGATTGCACTTGTTCATTAGGTCGCGGCGCACCTCGTTACCCACGCCGGCTTCAAATAAAACATTGTCTGGCAAGACCACCGCAGCGCGGCCACCGGGTTTTAAATTGCGATAAATATGCTGCAAAAACGCTAGCTGTTTGTTGCTGGTTTTATAAGTGAGGTCGTCGCGGGTGATGCTGGCTTCGCCGCCTTTGGATGAGCCAAAGGGTGGGTTGGCTAAAATAATGTCGGCCTTGGCGAGGGTGGCGCCGACCATGCCTAGGCTATTGCCTAGGTGAACCACGCCTTCGTCGTCGCCTTCCATTCCGTGTAGCAGGCAGTTCATTAAGGCCATGCGGCGGGTGCCAGGCACTAGCTCTACGCCGATAAAAGCTTTGTTGCGCTGAAAGTTCTGGGCCTTGGCGTCGAGGTCAAATAGTTCGTCGCTGTGGTCTTTTATATAGCGGTCGGCGGCGATCAAGAACCCTGCGGTACCTGCAGCTGGGTCTTGCACTATTTCGCCGGGCTGGGGCTGTATGCAGCGCACCATGCTATTGATGAGGGCGCGCGGGGTAAAGTATTGGCCTGCGCCAGATTTGGTTTCGGTGGAGTTTTTTTGCAGTAGGCCTTCGTAAAGATCGCCGAGGCCGTCTTGTTGGGCGCTATACCAGTCGATTTGATCTAGGGCCTTCACTAGCTGCTCTAAGTGGCGTGGTTCACGTAGGCGGGTTTGGGCGTCGGCGTAAATGGCAGAGATTAGTTGGTCGTCGTGAATCTGCTCGCCGTTGGCGTCTTTGCCAGAGGAGAGTGCTAGCAGGATGCGCTTGTAGGCGTCCATCAGGTTTATGCCTGACTTGCTGTTTAAGTCGGTCCAGCGGCAGCCTTCCGGGATGTGGTGCTTTTTAAGAATGCCGGACTCGGTGTTTTCGTGAACCATTTTAATGAACAGCAGCAGTACCAGCTCGGTGACGTAGTCGCTGTAGTTAATGCCGTCGTCTTTGAGTACGTCGCAGAGATTCCAGAGTTTTTGAACAATGTCGTTGTTGGTCATTATTGATCCTGATTTAAAATATCAATGTAGGCGCTATAAGCAAAAACGCGGTTTCGCTTTTGTCCGGTGAGTTCTTTTACCAGCGCGATGTCTGGCTGCGAGAGGCGATCCATTACTTTGCCGACCGTAGCCGGAGTGAGGCTGCTGCCTTTTACCAAGGTATTGATATTGGCTATGGGCTGTTCAAACAGCACGTCGAGCACCTGTTGTGCCGAGGTGGCCAAGCGCCCTAGGGGCTCGAGTTGCTGGCGGTGTGTTTGCCGGAGTTGATTCAGTGCTTGCGCGGTGCCTACGGCCTGATTGGCGGTGGTGGCCACGGCATCGACAAAAAACAGTAACCAGCTTTCCCAGTCGCCAGAAATTCTGACTTGCTGAAGACGGTCGTAATAGGTTTGCCGGTGTTTTTTGAAGAATACCGACAGATAAAGTAAAGGCTGGCTGAGCACACCCCCTGATACCAAAATTAATGGAATGAGTAGTCGTCCGAGGCGGCCGTTGCCGTCTAGGAAGGGGTGGATAGTTTCAAACTGAACGTGAGCCAACGCCGCTTTGATTAGCGGGTCAGTCTCTTGAGGAACGTCGTTGATAAAGCGTTCTAGGTCGGCCCAGCAGTTCGCGAGTTCTATGGCGGGCGGTGGTACGAAGGTGGCTTCGTCGGCTCTGTGTCCGCCAATCCATACTGAATTTTTGCGAAACTCGCCGGGCGCTTTATTGATTCCTCGCCCTGAGGTCATTAAGGCTTGGTGCAGTTCGCTAATGAGCCTGAAGGTGATTGGGTGGCCCTCACGGATGCGTTGCACTCCCAGTGACAGTGCGTTGACGTAGCAGGATACTTCCTGGACGTCGTCCATGGGTACGCCGGGCATACCTTCCATTTCGTAGAGCATTAGATCGCTCAGGGAAGATTGCGTGCCTTCGATTTGCGAGGACATGACGGCTTCTTTACGCACATAGCTGTAAAGAAAGAGCTGCGCGTCTGGCAGCAGGGTACTAATCGCGTCGAGGCGCCCAAGAGCCAGCATAGCTTGGCTGATACGGCTGTGTAGCTTGCCGCTAAGTTGGAGCTCCGGGGTTGGTGGCAGCGGGGCGGGGACAAACGCTTTGCAGTTTACCCCGCCCGCAACGCTGGATACGTATTGCCCGGTGAGACCTCTTTCCATTGTTGCTTCCGTAAATTAAGAATGCGCGCTATTTTAACTTAATGGTAAAGATAAAATAAGGGGTGGCGTTATTTTATGTTGTCTATGGCGTCGACATGACAAGCTGATATGTTTAAAAAATTGCAAAAAATGTACACGTCCTGACGACGTGCATAAAAAGTCGCGTTTTTTATACATGTCTTTGGCTTGTGCAGGCGCATTAAGACGCTGCCCACAGTTCGTCGTTAATGGCGTCGAGAACGGTATCTAGTTGATCACCAAGTGCTTTGTCGAGTTGCTTGGCCCCACCCGGAAAGGCGGGAATCTGGTTGATGGTGTCGCGGTTGATGATGACTTCGTGGGCGAGTTGCTTGCCAAGTCGAGTCAGCCAATTGCGCTGGGGTGCCGTCCAGCTGTGTTGGCTAAGAATTTTTTGCACTGAGTTCTGTACTCGCTGCTCAAAGGGAATCATCGCCTCGCCGATGGCGGCGCGGCGAATGTGGCCGATAATGCTGGCGGCAATGTCTTGGTTGGTTTGCTGTCGCCATGCCGATTGCAGTGTGGCTTCGCTAAAGCCGTTATTGTCTAAGAGCAGGCGAATGTCTTTGAGTTGCTGGCGGGTCAGGTCGCGGGGCCGGTTGACCACGGCGCTGAGGGCGGCGGAGTCGTTGAGCTGTTGGCGAATAAACTGATTGAAGCTATCGAGGTAGTCTTGGGGTTTGTCGTAAACCCCGTAGTTTTGCTCCCGCACTCGTAACTCGTCCTCGTGCTCCGATATTACTGGCATGCGCTCGCTGCCCATTATTGCTTTTACCTGGGCAAGCTGATCGAGAAAGCCGCTGTGCTGATTAAGAAAGGCGGCGGCTTGTTTGGGGCCTAGGGTATGTAAGTGTTGGTGGAGCTTGGCGGGTTCAACGCCCCAGCTGTATTGCAGCTCATCTAGCTTTTGACGTACCTGTGGGTTGTTCTCGGCTTTCTTTTCGGCCTTGCGCAGCACTTGCATGACCTTTTGGCCGAGCTGACTCAGAACCGTGTCGGCGTGACTGCTGTCGTGGGCTTCGCCGGGGGCATTCAGGCTTTGTTCTAATTTGTCTGGGTCGGTCAGCTCGTCGCAGAGCTGTTCAAGGGTGATGTTGGGGTTGCGCACTAGCGGTTTCATGGTGGAAACCTCTTGTAGCGCAGCATAGATACCAACGGGGTCGTAAATGCGAAACACGGTCTTGCCAATGTCGTCGCAGCGGCGAGTAGCGCGGCCGACCATTTGTTCGTAAAGAATGCGTGAGCGCACTCGGCGCATAAACACCAAGTGGGCGATCTTGGGCACATCGATGCCGGTGGTGAGCAAATCGACGGTTATCGCGATATTGGGGTAGCGCTCGTTTTTGTAGCGGCGAATAAGCTGGTCGACCTTGTCACTTTGGCCGGTAATTTTGGCGACCGCTGCTTGGGGGTAGTCCCCGTTGTAAACATCAACGAAGGCTTCATCTAGCAGGCGTTTGACCATGTCGGCATGCAAGTCGGTGGCGCAGAAGATCAGGGTCTTTTCATCGCCAAAGGGGTCGAGCTCTTGCACTAGCTGTTGGCAGATAACTTTGTTGAAGTTCTCGCTGATAACGCGGCGATTAAATGCGTCGACCTCAAACCCTAAGTCGTCTTCTAATTCAGAGGCTTCTACTTCGCCGGTGGCGGTGTTAATGGCGCTGACGGTGTCGCCTTTTTCAAACTTAATGCCGTTCTGGCTGAGTAAGGTTTCGTAGCGAATCGGCGGTTCGTGGTCGATTAGCCAGTCGTCGGCGACAGCTTCGCGGTAGGAGTAGGTGTATACCGGTTTGCCGAAAATATCGCTGGTGTGTTTGGCGGGGGTGGCAGTAAGGCCGACCTTGATCGCGTCGAAGTAATCTAATACTCGGCGGTAGCTAGACAGGTATTGGCTGGTGTCGCGCAGGGCGAGTTCACCTTCGGTCATCTCCTGGTCGAGGGTGTAGCCCCGATGGGCTTCGTCAATGATGATGCAGTCGAACTGGTCAACCGGTGGTGGGGTGTCGGACATAAATATCCGTTTCACCATCGCTTGCACCGTGGCCACCTGAATGCGGGTCTCGGCCTCGGCGGCCATGTCACCTAGTTCTTTTATATTGTAAATTTTGCTGAGGGGCTGGTTTTGTTCCAGCGGCGCTTCATTGAACGCGTCGATAGCTTGCTGACCAAGGGCGCTGCGGTCGACTAAGAACAGAATACGTTTGAAGCGCTCCGCTTTGAGAAAGCGGTACATCAAACCAATGATAGTGCGGGTTTTACCGGTACCGGTCGCCATCGCCAGTAGGCATTCGCGCTGGTCGCGTTCCAGGGCGGATTCAACAGCGACAATGGCTTTTTCTTGATAGTCGCGCAGGCGCAGGTAGGTGAAACCTTCGCCCTGTAATATTTGCTGGGCTTTGTCCTTGTCCCTGGCGAGTAAGTCTAATAGGCCTGAGGGGCTGTGGAAGCTTTGCAGTGCGCGGCTAAGATTGCTGGTTTCTCGTACATCGCGAAACCATGTGCCGGACTGCTCCTCCAGTTGTTTGATGTATTCGCGGCCATTGCAGGAGTACACAAAGGGGATTTGATAGTGGCCATCGCTTTCGTCTGGCCACGCGATTGTGCGCCCAGCGAGTTGCCATGCTGGCGTTACCGAGGCGTCGGGTTTAAAGCCTTTGGCGTAGCGCTCGGCTTGGGGAATCATGCCCGCGACGTTTTTGTTCTCGCGTTTAGCTTCGACAACAGCGATGGGTGTGAGCCCAGCAAATAGCATGTAGTCAGCCGGGCCAGTCTGGGTTGGCCATTCGGCAATGGCTTTGTATTTGCCTTTCTCCGGGCGCGCGCCCGATTTGTACGTCAGTTCTTGGGTGTCTGCCTCCCAGCCAGCATCGATCAGCAGCTGGTCTATAAACACGCGGGTGAGCTCTTCATCGAGCACCAGTGTTTTACTTGCTGATTGGGTTTTGTTTAGAACTGACTGACGCTGTTTTTCTATTGGTGCGGCGTTGCTGGCGAGCTGTTGTTTTAGTGCGGTGATCTGCTCTTCAAACTTTGTTCTTTGCGAGGCAAGCGCCTGTTCCGCCGCCTGAGCCTGCTGCTTAAAGTGCTGGGCCTCTTCGTCCATCAGTTCGGCAAGCTGCTGGTATTCGGTCTTCTCCTGCTCTAGCAGGGCATCACGTTGCTGTTCGACATCATGCTGACCCGCTTTGCTGCTTAGTTCAGCATTGAGCTGATCGATGTGTATTTGCAGCTCACGTAGCCTAAGGCTTGGGTCTTGTGGCGGTAGAAAGGCGCCAGCTTTAAATGTGCTGCCTTGCTTGCCAAAGGACTTGTGATACCAAATGGCGAGCTGCCGAGCGACCTTCAAGCCCTGCATCGCTTCTCGGTGCTGGGTTTGAAACTGGTGGGTAGCCTTATTGCCCTCGATGCGTAGTACATGGAAGAGATTGCGCACATCGGGTTCTAGGCTAATGTCGCGATTCAAGCGATATAACAGGTCGGCTTGGCTGGTGGCGTCGTCAAAGTCGATACCGGCACGCAGAGACACGTCTTGAGCAAGGGCCTCGCCAAACTGACGTAGTTTAATCAGGGTGGTGTTTGGGTCTGCATAGAAGGCATTTTCAGCGGTGGTGGCGAGCTGGATCAGAATAGGATCGTGTTCGCTTAAAAAGGCGAAATTGCTTTCCTGTCCTTGGTCTGTGATTGTCGCCATTGTTCCCTCAATGCTTGTGATTATTATGTGCGTCCGCGTTCCCGTTTGGACTAAATATAAGGCCCACTGCTGTAACTAATGTATAGCACTGGCACTTCAGACGGCAAATGCTTATTTTCGTAAGTAGGTGGGCGTGTCGAATCGTTCATAGTCAGGCAGGTCTAAGGACATTGCTTCATTTGGTTTTGTGCTCGCTTGATTGAGCGTTTCACCGGCGATAGCAAGGTAAGTACCTTCAAGTAAATTTCTGGCCGCTTCATTGGTGGTTAAGCCAAGAAAGACACCTGCATGAATAAAACCTTCCAGTCGGTGTCGGTCAACGGCAGACGTTTTGTAACCTTCTTTTGATGCACGGCATATACGAGTGATTTGTCGTTGGAGTTCTTCTGTGAATTCCATTTTGGATTTCATGAGTACCTCGGATGAGTTGGCTTGCTGTTAACGGTACATCAATACATTGCTTACTGAAACGCAAGTGCGATGAAAAAATTATACAGGCGATCACTGCGGCTACCCAAGGCCCTTGATGCCTGTAATGGGTGCCAGTTTGTTGTTATAAAATTCTAGTGAAATTATAGGTAAAAAAATGCAGTGTTGGGGCACAAATAATGGGGTATGTAGTGGCTTCTTATTGTGATCGCGGATTTGAATTGTCACGTAGCTTCTTAGCATCCTGAGGCCAGTCAACGGCGATACGTATGTATGTTTATTATGCGTTATCGGGAGACTTGCTCTCAGTCTCATACTCAGCAAGCCATTCTTCATGGGTTTGCTTTGTTGGGTCTAAAGTCTTCTGTATTACAGGTTTAACATCACTTATATGCTCGCTTTCTTGATTACTTGGTACTCGGCTAATGGGCCAAGCACTTTCATTGGCACAAAAGCCTTGTCCCACGTGGCTTTGCGCGATTTCCTTGTCGGGTGCTGTTGTATGGTGGTTGTCAGGTAGTTGTAGGGAATTTGTCTGGATATTGTCTGATAATCCTAGTGCCTGTCGGAGTTGGTTAGAGGTTATCTCCGCGGGGCGAATGGTATCTTTATTTAATCGCTTTGCTTTTTGGAGTTCACCGGTCATAACGACGTCGCGAAGTTTGCCCATGCAATCGTGAAAGGACGAGAGTCGTAGCGGTCTTTCGATTCCCGTATTGTCCCAATAGCGGAGAAACTTATGTCGATTGGATACTCTGAACTGCCCGGCTGGGAGTGGGGAGCCTTGCTTGCCTCCTTTTGTTGTTCGCTTGCGATCTAGCTCTGCGTTGAAGGTTGCGGACACAAATTCATCCGATCGTATCGCGTAGTAGCTTAATGTGACTCCAGGAGACTTAACTGAGGATTTTTCGCTAATTGAGTAGCGTCCAGTTGAGTAGCTCTCATATGAAAATAGTCTGGTATCGGTACAAATGGCAATTTCACGTAGAAGCTGTGCCCGGTTTTTCTTCAGCCACAATGTCGGGACTGGCTTCCCGCTTGCTGGCGAGATAACTAACCTACCATTTGATATTTCAATATGATCGGCCCGCGCAAGGAGCCTGCCGAGCAAAGTCATATCGACTTTAGTTTTCGGCTTTCGCGGCAGCGATGCGCTCAGCAATCCACTTATCAATACTGCTAGAAGTCCACGCGACGGTGCGACCAACTAGCGGTACAGGCTTGGGGAATTTGTCTTCGCCTTGTTGCATTAATGCGTAAATTGTCGATCTCGATAGCCCAGTTCGAGCTTCGACTTGTTTGCGGCGTAATAAGTTTTCTGTGGCTCTGTCTGTCATGCTTGGCTCCCAATAGAAATTGATGGAGTAATCACAACATATTCGGAATTTGCAGATTATGATTTTATTACATGCTTACAGGTCACCAGTGTCATGACAAATTGCCTTCAAAAAAAGACATATATGTCATATGGGTTCATCGTCGAGCTTTGCTAAAACTCGGTTTGCTTGTCTGAGATCTATTTGGAAGCCGCAGCCGAAGAGAAGGTGTATTAAAACATCTGGGTACGGCCTCCCCTTTTTGGTTCCGTTGCAAACGAAATAGGTTTTAAGCTTGTCGCCCATTTTGAGCAAAATCGCGTTCCTAATTTCTACTGAAGTGTGCGGGATTTTCCACAAATGTGATGAAAGCTCCCTGTTGGCTAACTCGGTTATATATCGGTCAAATATACTCGGCGTGTGGACGCCGTCCAGTTCGTTGATCAATTGCTGCGCTAAGCGCAGTGCGCGAGGGGATGGAGTGTAGGATTTTGCTGGAGATTGAAGCTTATTCCTGGTTTTGAGGCCTGATGCCAATACATAGCAAAAACGAAATTCAATTTCTTGTGCAATTCTGTCCTCTGAGTGTGAAGGAAGGTACTTCATTCGTACTTTTACATTCTTTCGTCTTAGCGATTCTAGCGCTCGCTGAAAATCCGCATTGCTAGTAAGTGTCGCGATAATTTCAGGGTTTCTATTGTAGATTCCCAGTCTGTGTGCAGTGAGCATTTCATCAAAATTCGTGTCGTTGGTTTGCTTGAAGAAGTTGTAGCATTCCCTGAACTGTGGCTTATTTTTGTCTGTAAGTATTTCATTCATATCCGTGCTTGCTTTTGAGGCAAAATGATTTAAAGAATTTAATATGTGCTCCCTAAAGCCTTTGCGATAGGCAAAATTTTGCAGCGTGCCGTGATCCTCGACACCCTCCATAAAACTCTTTAACCTCAAATCGCTACATTTATTTTCGTCAGGTTGAAGATCGCCTTTAATTATATGGTAAGCCGTTACAAAGTTTTGTGCATAAAATAGTGACGGTTGGGGCAATTCCATTTGTATGAAGCCTTCAGTTCAATTGATCCTTCAAAAACAGCCATCCCAAGCCGGTGAAGGTTTCCGGGCTATCTCCCGCGGATAAGGGGTGGTGATTGGGTTTAGCCGAAATTAGCGGCTATCACATTGTTGTTTGCTGCCCGCGCTTTCAGGCTGTCTAAGTAGTCGGCCCAAGCTTGCATCATCTTCTTGCGCTCAGCTAAGTGAGTAGTGCGGTTATAGGCTCTTCCATGAACATCTTTGACTGCGTGAGCAAGTTGCTGCTCTAGCCAGTCAGGGCGAACCTGCAGCACTTCATCCATAATCGTGCGAGCCATTGAGCGGAAGCCGTGACCACACATGTCTTCCTTAGGTATCTCCATGCGGCGCATAGCAGCTAGGACAGCGTTGTTACTCATCGGTCTGCTTCGTGACCTCGCGCCGGGGAAAACGAACTCGCTATTGCAAGTCAGTGGTTGTAACTCCCGAAGAATAGCGATGGATTGAGATGCTAGCGGCACTATATGCTGTGATTTTGTTTTGGTGACATTAAAGCGCCACTCGGCATTATCGAAATCAATGTCTACCCATTTTGCTTTTCGTAGCTCGCCGGGTCGGACAAAAGTTAGTGGTGCAAGGCGCAGGGCAGCTTTTACTACTGCGGTCCCTGAGTAGGCATCTAGAGTGTTTAGCAGTGGGCCAACTTCTTTTGGTTCAGTTATTGCTGCAAAATGTTGTTTTACTGGTGTGGCGAGTGCGCCGGTTAGATCTTGCGATGGATCGCGCTCACATCGACCTGTTGCCACGCCGTAGCGGAATATTTGTCCGGCTATCTGTTTTGTGCGCTTGGCTGACTCTAGTGCTCCCCGGCTTTCAATTTTTCGGAGCACTGCCAGTAGTTCGGGTGGTGTGATTTCTTTGAGCGCGCGGGTGCCTAGGTAGGGAAATAAGTCCTTGATCATCATTCGTTCAACTTTTGTCCAATGATTTTCCGACCAGATTGGCTTCTGTTTTGAGAACCATTCCAGCGCGACTACTTTAAAGCTGTTCTCCGAGGCTGATTCGCTGGCGAGTTTCTTGGCTTGCTTGAGGCCGGATGGGTCGATGCCATCCAGGAGGTGTTGCCTTGCTTGCTCGCGAATCTGACGAGCCTTCTTGAGTGAAACGGTCGGGTAGACGCCAATAGAAAGCCGCTTCTCCTGCTTGCCGATACGGTACTTCATTCGCCAGTACTTTTGCCCTTTCGGGGTGATTTCCAAGTACATGCCTTTTTCATCGCTCAGGCGGTAGGGTTTATCTTTCGGCTTAGCCTGCTTTACTGCAGTGTCTGTTAGGGGCATTTGGGGGCACCTGTTTTTTGGAATCCATTTATGCCCCCAATTGTGCCCCCAAAGTATACCGGATTTCAATAGATGCCCCCGGACCCCTGTGGACGCTACAGACACAAAAAACCCCAGATTTACTGGGGTTTCAGGCCTTCCTCGGTATCCCTTGGAAGATTTTTTGGTGGAGCCGGCGGGAATTGAACCCGCGTCCGTCAGTCCGCCACTCAGGGCTCTTCACATGCTTGGTCTCCGTCAATTGATTTAACCGCAAACAGCCCGACGGTCAGGACGTTATTGGCGATTCTGATTAAGTGTTTCGCGGCTCCGCCTCAGACAGGCTTTGCTCGCTAGCTTGTTCTATATGACAGTCGCGTCCCATTTACAAGCATCTGGTAGCGACCGCTAACCGGGGTTTAAGCGGCTAGAGCGTAGTTGTCGTCGTTGGCAACTATTAGGTTTACAGCTTTGGATTTACGTGATTGGCTGTCATCACGGCATGCACCTCAGAGCGTTGTAACCGGCGTCGAATCCAAATCGGCCCCAGATCGCTAAGTGTAACGCTTTGCGTTGCTTGCGGCCAGTGAGTTGCCGACTTAGTTTTTGCGTTCTATACGTAGTTTGATGTTGAGCGACTTATTGAGAAGCTCGGCTTCGTCTTCTAGGTCGGCGGCAATAAGCGGATTGCTGTTGAGCCAATCTTCGGGGATTGAAAGCGATAGTTCGTCTGGGCCACTGCTGCTTAGATTGATTTCCTCAGGCAGCTTTTTGGGTTGCCGGCGTCGATAAAAAATACAGGCGAGGCGGAGTACGCAGACCAGTGGCCAATCAGCAGTGACACCGTAAGTTGCGGTGTTGAGTTGTTTGGGTTTCCGGCGATGGTTGGCGACTAAAAAGCTCAGTCGAGCTTGTTCTTGACGTGAAAATCCCGGCATGTCGGCGTTGCCAAGAATGTAGGCGCCGTGTTTGTGGTAGCCGCCGTGGGCGATGGCCAGGCCAAGCTCGTGAAGTTGGGCGGCCCAGCGTAACAGGGCATCTGCTTCAGATTCTGTCGTGCTAATGTGTTTTGCCACCGCGGGCAGAAAGCGTGAGCACAAGTCGGCAATGCGGTTGCCCTGCGGGCCGTCGATGCCGTATTGAATGATAAATTGTTTGATGGTGTCTTCGCGTTTGTCGCGGTGGTGAAGGCGACCGGCGAGGTCGTGGATGATGCCTTCCCGAATCGCGTAGGCTGAAACGTGTAGGCCTTGCATGTCGAGTTCTTGGAACAGTGCATAGAGCACCGCGAAGCCACCGACAAACACGTCTTTGCGATCGTCGCTTAAGCCGGGGATATTTAGGTTGCGGCTGTTGTCAGTTGCTAGTACCTGGTCTTTGAGTTTTTCTAGGCCGTCAGCGGAGATAAAGCCGGCTTCGCTGAATTGTTGTTCTGCGAGAATTTTGCCGATGCTGCGGATAGTGCCCGACGAGCCGACGGCTTCATCCCACTGCGCGCGAAAGGGTTCTACGTAGGGGCCGATCATTTGGCGTGCGGCGTTGACGGCTTTTTTGAAGGCTTTTTCGCTGATGTCACCGTTTTTAAAGTAGCGCATGCTGAAGCTAACGCAGCCCATTGGCAGGCTTTCTAGTTGGCGCGGCGTGTTGGTGCCAATGACGAGCTCGGTAGAGCCTCCGCCAATATCGAGGACAAGCCGGCGTTGTTTTTCTGGTGCGAAGTCGTTGGCAACGCCGAGGTAAACTAAGCGGGCCTCTTCGGTGCCGGAGATAATATTGATGGGCAGTCCGAGTACGGCTTCGGCCTTTGCCATAAATTCGTTGGCATTGCTGGCGGCGCGGAGGGTGTTGGTACCTACGATGCGAATTTGCCGGCGTGGCACACCGCGCAGGCGGTCAGCCATTTTTGTTAAGCTTTCCAGGGCGCGCTCTTGAGCGGCGTCGCTGAGGCGGCCGTCGTCGTCCAGGCCAGCGGCAAGTCTAACCATGTCTTTGTGGCGATCTATGACGCGGAGTTTGTCGTCATGAAAACTGGCAATGAGAAGATGAAAGCTGTTTGAGCCCAGGTCGAGGGCAGCGTAGGAGTCGCTATTTTGGGCCATTGTAATAATATTTCCTTGGTGAAGGTTTAGTGTATCGGCTGGGCAGGCCAAAATCGACTGCTTATATGTGTCATATTAGTGACATGATTTTTTATTAAGCTGATGTGTTGTTTTTATGACACTTTTAAGTGGAAGGGCGGGTAATGAGCGGGCAGAGCGAAGTGACGGCGTGGGTTGCTAAAGAGCTGAGTTGGCTTTCGTTTAATGAGCGGGTCTTGCAGGAGGCCGCTGATCCTGATGTGCCGGTAATTCAGCGCATTCGGTATTTGGGGATTTTCTCAAACAATCTAGATGAATTTTTTCGGGTGCGGGTTGCCGATGTTCGGCGCTTAGCCGCATTTTCGCCGCCATCTAAGCAAGAAGAGTTCAAAGTCTTGCTAGAAGAAATTCGCCAGAAGGTGATGAAGTTACAGCAACGCTTTGACGCGATGTACCGTGAAAATTTGAAAGAGCTGCGGCGCCGCAAGATCTATTTGATAAATGAACGTCAGCTGGACGAGCCCCAAACTAAGTTTGTGCGCAGCTATTTTCATTCGCATATTCAGCAAGAGTTGGTTCCGATTATTCTCGATGATGCCAACCCCATTCCCGAGCTAAATGATGCGTCTATCTACTTGGCGATTAAGCTGAGTAGTGAGCAGCAAACTCGTTTTGCCTTGCTTGAAATTCCGACGACTCGATTGGATCGCTTCATCCGCATTCCCGGTCGCAAAGGCAAGCGTGGCAAGGTGCTCATCGCTTTGGAAAATATGATTCGAGTGTGTCTGCCGGAGGTTTTCCGCGGGATTTTTCCGATGGATGAGACCGCGGCCTACACCATAAAGTTAACCCGTGATGCGGATCTGGAGCTGGGTGAGGAAGTAACCCATACCTTCGTTGAAAAAATGACCCAGAGTTTAAAGCGTCGCAAGAAAGGTGACCCGGTTCGTTTTGTATACGACAGCGCGATGCCGAATGACTTGCTGGAATATCTGGTTAAGCGATTGGGCTTGGGTCGATTAGACTCTATGATTCCAGGCGGCCGCTATCATAATTCTAAGGACTTTATGCGCTTCCCAAACCTGGGGCCCGCATATTTAGATAATAAGCCGCTGCCGGTCATTCCGGTGCCGGCGATTGATCAGGCCGCAAATATTCTGGCGTGTTTGCGCCAGCAGGATATTCTGCTTCATTACCCCTATCACAGCTTTAATTATTTAACCGACTTGCTCAAGACTGCGGCGATTGACCCTGCAGTAAAAAGTATAAAGGCCAGTTTGTATCGGGTGGCGTCTAATTCTCATGTGGTGGACGCCTTATTAAATGCGGTCGCTAACCACAAAGAAGTGACCGTGGTGGTTGAGTTGCAGGCTCGCTTCGATGAAGAGGCCAATATCGCTTTATCTCAGCGTCTTACCGACGGTGGTGTGAATGTGATTTTGGGTGTGCCGGGACTGAAGGTGCACAGCAAATTGATTTCGATTGTGCGTCAGGAGGGCAGCGTTCAAAAGTTTTACTCTCATATCGGCACGGGTAATTTTAATGAGAAGACCGCCACGGTTTATACCGATTTTAGTCTACTGACGTATGATCAAGCCATTGGCGATGAGGTGGCGAAGGTCTTCGATTTTATTGCCTACAACTACAAGCGTCATGAATTTCAGCATCTGGGTGTGTCACCGCTAAATAGTCGCGAGCGCCTACTGGGCTTGGTTGAGACAGAAATTCACAATGCTAAAAAAGGCCGTGAATGCGGGATTACGCTGAAGTGCAATAATTTGGTCGATCGCGAATTAATCGATAAATTATATGAAGCCAGTGCTGCGGGTGTGTCGGTGCGTCTGATTGTGCGTGGCATGTGTTCGCTGGTGCCAGGTGTTAAGGGGCTGAGCGACAATATCGAAGCGATTAGTATTGTCGATGGCTTTTTGGAACATCCCCGTGTGTATATTTTCCGCAATAACGGCGAGCCGCGTTATTTTATATCGTCGGCGGATTTGATGACGCGCAATATTGATTTTAGGGTGGAGGTGACTTGCCCGATCTACAGCAAGCCACTGCAGCAAACCCTGCAGTCTATTATTGATTTGCAGTGGGCCGACAATGTGAAGGCGCGAATTATTGATGCGGCGCAAAGCAACTCGTTTCGGCCGCGCAAGGCCAGTGCAGCGAAAATTCGCTCTCAGTTATTGACGCATAAATTTTTGAGTACAGGGAAGTTGCCGCGAATGGCAAAGCTGGAATACCGCTCAAAAGCTAAGATAAAAACCGGTAAGTCGAAGGCGAAGAAATAGGTCTTACTGGTGAATAATCAGCAGCTCGCCGCTCATTTCGGTGGGGCTGCTGATTTCGCGTGAAATTAGCGTCGCCCCAAATGCTTTTTGACAGCGCTTAGCTAATTTGTGGAATGGCGATCTGCCTGGGTCTGCAATAATAATTGTGCCGACACCGGCCTCCCGTGCCGCCTCAATGGCTGAAAATAGCGGTTTGACTAGCGCGTCCCAAAAGCAGATGTCGCCACCCAGCATGAGGCTGTGGCCTTTCATATCTGCCGGTTTTAAGTGTTCGTAACGAGCTGTTCGGGTTTTTATTTTTACGTCGTTTAGCAAAGCGTGGGCGTCTAGATAAGGAAAGACGTGCTCGTCTGCATCAATCGCAGTGACTTTGGCTTTAAAGTGTTGCGCGCATGAAATTCCTAATATTCCCCAGCCGCAGCCGATCTCGGTGATTTTGACTTTTTTCTTGGGTGGGTTTTCGAGTAGGTAGTCCATGATTAGAAATGATGAGCCCCACACTTGATCGCCATGGATTTCTGGGCCAGGTAGTGACCTTTGCATGCGACGAATAAGTTTGTGGTTTTTCTTTAGGATGAGTACGTCATTAACAATGCTGATATCTTTTAATGCGGGGTGGGCGGTCATTGTTAGTTCGAGTCCTTGGTCGCCGGCGGCGTATTATCGGAATTGCTTGGGGCGAATAATATCTGAAAGTTTAGCGCTGTCGGCTCTAAGCTGATCCCAGTATTCGATGTTGATCTCTAGCTCTAAAAATGTGCAGGTACCGAAATGCCCAATCTTGCCGTCGTATAAATAATTTGCCAGTTCCGCCAGGGCGGGGTTGTGACCGATGATCACGGCGCTTTCGATTGCCTGGGGTAGTTCCTTTAGCCAGGCCAGCAATTTCGCCGCTTCAAAGGTGTAAATAGCATTGTCGTGGATGATGTCTGCGTCATCAAACACATTAGAATCTATTTGAAAGCGTTTCAGGGTTTCTTGTGCGCGCTTTGCCGTGCTGCAAAATACGTGGCTGAAACGGCGCTCAATACGTTGAAGCTCTGCCGAAACCAGTTGGCAGTCTCTTTTTCCGCGTTTGGTTATGGGGCGGTCTGCGTCAGTGAGTTTGTCGTCATCCCAGTCTGACTTGGCGTGGCGCAGTAAATAGAGAGTTTTCATGGTCGCAGGGCGTTTAGCTCTTATTAGTTATGGTCGCGCACAATGCGCATTTTTTGTCGTTCCCAATCTCGGTTCTTCTCAGTTTCACGCTTGTCGTGATCCTGCTTACCTTTGGCTAGACAGATTTCTGCCTTTATCAAATGCTTTTTCCAATACAGTGCTGTACACACGCAGGTGTAGCCTTTTTGTTGAACAGCTTCCTGTAGTTTGCTCAGTTCTTTACTGTGTAGCAATAGCTTGCGGGTGCGGGTTGGGTCCGTTACAAAATGGGTTGAAGCACTTAATAGCGGGGTAATATTACAGCCAAGCAAAAATGCCTCGCCATCTTTTAGGATGACATAGGTATCTGTAATTTGAATTTTGCCTTGGCGTAGACTTTTGACCTCCCAGCCGCGAAGCACAATGCCGGCTTCAAATTTGTCGGTGAGGCTATAGTCGTGACGTGCCTTTTTGTTTTGGGCGATGTTGCCGCTGGTGTTTTTTGATTTGTTTTTGCTCATGCGGACGATTATAGAGGGAGTTGCTGGCAAAACCTATTGGGGTCAGGTAAAAAGATGGCTGCTTTGCGGAAATTGATGTTGTCGGTGTATGGCCTTAAAGAAACGAAAAATACAGGGAATCTGGTCTAGCCGTTGGACGTTTCTTGCTGCCGCCACGGGTTTGGTGGTCAGTCTTGGGAATTTCTGGAGGACACCGCAAGAGCTCGGCCAAAACGGTGGCGGCGCCTATCTCATCGCCTACGTGGCGTGTCTGTTCTTTATTATGCTGCCGATCGCGGTAGCGGAAGTACGTATCGCTGTCCGTGCGCGCGGTAATCCCGTGCATGCGATTGATCAGTTGGCCCACTACGCCAAAGCGAGTAAACACTGGTCTCTGGTGACTCAAATAGCAAGTATTGCAGCGCTGTTGCTGGCGGCTAACTATTCAATTGTGTCTGGTTGGTTGCTCGCTTATGTCGCTAAGATGGCGACCGGTGTGATGGATGCCGCCAGTTTGGATTTGGTGGCCGGTGAGTTTCAGGATTTGTTGGCTGCACCGGATGTGATGTCATTTTGGCAGCGCATTTTTTTGGTTTTAGCCATCGCCTTGTCTGCATTAAATGTCGTGCGCGGTATGGCTGCGGTGTTGCGGGTTTTATTGCCGGTGATGTTATTGGTCTTGCTGGGGCTGCTTTATTACGGCTATGCACTGGGGGATTTTCAATCAGCGCTGAGCTGGATGTTTGAATTACGAGTTGAGGATCTGAGCTGGCGAGGTGGCTTCTCAGCATTACAGCATGCCTTTTATACCTTGAGTATTGGTACCGGCGCCTTAATGGCGTATGGCGCCTATTTCCCCTCAGGCCGCTCGGTAACCAGGCAGCTAATTGCCTTGGCGGTGTTCGACACCGCAGTATTGATTATTGCCGGCGTGGCGATTTTGGCCTTGGTGTTTGATCAGCATATTGTATCTGGCTCTGGGCCGGCGCTGCTATTTATCAGCTTGCCGTTTTCATTCGGAAATTTAGTGTTTGGCGATATTGCGGGCACGGCATTTTACGTGCTGCTATTTATTTTGGCCTTAACCACGGTTGTGGCCCTGATGGAGCCGGTGGTCGCATACTTGGTCGAGCGCTGGGGGCTAATGCGCTGGTCCGCAGCGCTCTTGGTCGGTGGCTTGGTGTTTTTGGTCGGTGATTTGTCGATATCGTCTATGCAAGCAAGTTCGGGCATGCGTTGGCTTTCGCGTAGTTTGATGGAATGGTTGGATATTCTAGCCGCCAATGTTTTGCTGCCGCTCACCGCCTGGTGTTTTGTTTTGTTTGCCGGATGGCGGGTGCCGAAGCGGGTCTACGGTGTTCGAGATGGTTGGTTTGAAGGGGTATTTTTTTGGCTTTGGCAGGCATTGTTGCGGTATATTGCGCCGCCAGCGGTGTTGACCGTTTTGGTTGTTGGCTTGTATTTGCGTGTGACGAGCTAGCTATAGTCGGTGGCTCGGAATGATTTAGGACCCCAGAATGAACGAGATTCGACGCAGTGCCTTGCTGCCGTACTCTGCAGATATTATTTATCAGCTTATTAATGATATAGAAGCGTATCCGCAATATATGGATGGCTGTGTTGGTGCCGAAGTGTTGTCGCAAACCGACGACACGATGGCGGCGCGTTTAGATTTGTCCCGCGCCGGAATTCGATTAAGTTTTGTAACCAGCAATATATTGACGCCGGGTCGCAGCGTGAGGCTTAAATTAATTGAAGGCCCCTTTGAGGATTTGAGTGGCGAGTGGTCCTTGCTTCCCCTGGGTGCCGATGCTTGCAAGGTGAGTTTGCATTTACGGTTTGCCCTCGCTAATAGTATTGTTGGCGCTGCAACGCGGCAGTTGTTTAATTCTGTGGCGAATAACTTGGTTGATGCACTTGTAAAAAGAGCGAATGAACAATATGGAAAATAAAAGCAATACTATTCATGTTGAGGTGGCATATGCTCTGCCTGATCGGCAGCGTATTGTGGCGCTGGAAGTGCCAGATGGTTGTACTGTGCGTTCGGCTGCGATGCAGTCCGGTTTGGATAAACAGTTTCCGGATCTGGATCTGACGACGGTAGATTTGGGGATATTCGGTAAATCCGTTAGTTCGCCCGACAGCCAAACACTAAAAAGCGGTGAGCGGGTAGAAATTTACCGGCCCTTGATCGCGGATCCCAAAGAGGTTCGCAAGCAGCGAGCCGCCAAAGTGAAGGCTCGCAAAGACGGTACTCCTTCAGCATGATATTGCGGTGTTCAGGCAGCCTTATGGCGGTTCATTGTGAGGCGTTTTCTCGAAGGCATAGTGGGTGGTACGGCATTCCGGCTATGTCGAGAGGAAATAACGAAGCAATGGGTCGCCATAGGGCTGACCCCTCGGGCGCCGAGCATGCTGCCCCCGCCGCCTTGCACTGACTTGAGTAGGCCCACTATGCACTGCGCCAGCGCGCCCTTGCAGGAAGCGGCATGCTAGGCGCTGAATGCGGCAATATCATGTTGAAGGAGTACTAATTACTTGGCTTCTTGCTCGGCGGCAGCGGGGTCAGCAGGCTTTTCCTCACTTGGTTTGATGTCGGTGCGAAATTCACTGAGCTTGCCGTCTTGAAAGAACACGGTTAGTTGGTGGTGTTCTTGTTTGTCGTTATTACGATCATTCAAGGTGTATATGTAGTCCCAGCGATCTGGGTTGAAGGTATCGCGCACCAGCGGTGTGCCCATTACATATTCAACCTGACTGCGGGTCATGCCAATCTCGAGCTGATCAACCATTTCCTGAGTTATAATGTTGCCCTGATCAATGGAAAGACGGTAAACACCAGGAAATTCCAAAGAGCTGCAGGCGGCCAAAGATAGGACTAGGCAGGCTGTGGCAAGTTGTCTATACATGCTAAGGGTTCCAATCGCTTATAGAGGCGTGGGATAATAGCGCAAACCCAATCGCAACGCTAAGGTCCAGGGCATATGTCTATAGAAAATCAAGAGCTTCGTAAAGCAGGCCTCAAGGTTACTCTGCCGAGGGTGAAGATTTTGCAGTTGCTGGAGCAGGCTGAGAGTGATAACCAGCATTTTAGTGCAGAAGATGTTTACCGCGCTTTAATGGAGTCTGGGGAAGATGTTGGCTTGGCGACGGTATACCGAGTGCTGACCCAATTTGAAGCGGCTGGCTTGGTGACTCGTCATAATTTTGAGACCGGTCACTCGGTGTTTGAATTGGAAAAAGGTGACCACCACGATCATATAGTCTGTATGGAGACGGGTGAGGTTATCGAGTTTTTTGATGAAGTTATCGAAAGTCGTCAGCGTCAGTTAGTCGCTGAGCGCGGTTTTGAATTGGTAGATCACAGCCTTGTCTTGTATGTGAAGCCCAAGAAGGGCTAGTCGGACGCCTAGTGTCGGAAGACGGACGAAAGGGCTGGTGCTTGGTCTAAAGTTTGGTGTTGGAGGTCTGGCGGAAAACCAGAATTGACCTTGACGCTGCACTGGAGCTAAATTTCAATCTTCCGACTTCCGACTTCCGACTTCCGACTTCCGACTTCCGACTTCCGACTTCCGTCAAGCGTCTCCCATTAAAGGAAACAATCCGCCATCACTTCCATCGCTTCCGGCTGCGCGCAATTTAGTAGCATAGAATTTACTTCGCCGCGCTTTGATGCGGCTTTCCAGTCAGCCGCGCGTTCGCGAATACGCGCTTCCGGTCCGACTAAGGCGATTTCGTCTACGAGTGCGTCTGGTATGGCGTTGCGAGCCTCGTCTTTTTTGCCAGCCAAGTACAAATCTTGTACTTGCTCTGCAGCATCACCGTAACCCATACGCGTTGCATAGTCGGTGTAGAAGTTTTTACCCTTCGCGCCCATGCCGCCAATATAAAGGGCAAGGAAGTCCTTAATAAAGTAACGGCAGCCGTCGATATTGTCGTCCATGATGACGCCAACAAAAGGCGCTACATCGAAGTCTGCTTTATTGCGACCGGATTTTTCTAGGCCCTTTGTGATGCTGGGTTCAAGTACAGAGTATTTTTCCGGGCTCATCCACACCGGAAATACGCCATCTGCCACCTCTGCTGATGCAGAGACGCCAGCGGGCGTAATCGATGCTGTGTAAATCGGGATGCTTGGGTCGCCATGCAAAATTGATTTTAAGGGCTTGCCTAGTCCAGTCGCGCCGGGGCCTTTGTAAGGCATTTGGTACATGCCACCGTCAAATTCTACCGGGCCTTCGCGCTCGAAAATCTTTTTCATGATTTGAATATATTCGCGGGTACGAGTAACAGGTTTACCGTAGGGTACACCATGCCAGCCTTCTACTACCTGGGGGCCAGATGCACCAAGCCCAACAATAAAGCGTCCGCCGGAAAGTTGGTCTAAGCTCATGGCCGTCATTGCGCACATGGCGGGAGTGCGCGCTGGCATTTGCATGATGGCAGTACCGACTTTGATTTTGCTGGTTTGCGCCAATATCCATGCCGCTGGAGTGACCGCGTCTGAGCCGTATGCCTCTGCTGTCCATACTGAGTCGAAGCCGAGTGCTTCAGCTTTTTTTACGGTGTCCATTGGCAGCGATAATTTTGCGCCAGAGTAGCCGAGTAGTAGTCCGAGTTTCATGTGCGTCTCCCGCATTTCGTTGTTATTACTTAGTGGGTTACAGCCTAGCGTATTTCACCGTTTATAGGGCGTCTGATGAAACGATAATGCCGCTTAGGTCCGCGTAAAGATATTCGCCAGCATTAATGGTGGTGCCGCCAAATTCGAGTTGCACATCGCAGCGGCCATCGCCAAGCTTTTCAGTTTTTCTGGGTACGCTACCTAGCGCCATAATACCGATAGGCATTGGGGCAATCTCCTCTACGTCGCGAAGATAGCCGTAAATAACGATGCCAGCCCAGCCATTATCTACCGCTGCTTTAGCTAGGTTGTCGCCCAATAGTGAGCGTCGCGGTGACGCGCCGCCGTCGACCACCAGTACGCGGCCGTTGCCTGCTTCTTTTACGCGCTCGGCAACTTTAGAGTTGTCTTCAAAGCACTTAATGGTGGCGATTTGGCCGCTGAAATTTTTACTGCCGCCGTAATGGCGGAATTGGCCCTCAATAACGCGAACTTTGTCGCCGTGCTCGTCACATAGATCTGGGGTGGATATTGTGGTCATAGTAACTCCTACAGTGTTTGGTGCTGGGCGCGTGATGACGAATAAAACTACTATGCCTTCTTTTGCGTCTCCCGTCTCCCGTCAAGCATTTGCCAAGTGGCTTTGTTTAGCTGCTAATAAGGGTCAGATTTAAGGGGCTGATATCCTCATTGAGATACGCCATGCCTAACACATTCAAGTACGCTAAACGGTCTGCGCGCATCAGGTCGATATTCGGTACATCAAAACCATTTTCCTGATAAATTTCGGCTAGATACGCCATAAATTCTTCGCCTTCTTTCAATAGCAATAAGCTCGCGGCGCCGACGTCGGGTTTTACTTTGGCGTTTGTGTCTTCAGGCAGTGTTGCTGCAACAACCACAGGCTCTTCTTTACCTTCAATACGCACGCTGCGGTTTCGCACTGTTTGCTCGGCCCAGTAAAAAGCCAGCTCTTTACTTTGGCTTAAGAAAACCGGCTCCACCGATTCACTGTAGTCATTGCCGATAGTGGCCATGGTTTTTTTTGCGGCTTCTTTCAGTACTTTATCGCCAGAGCGTTTTAGGCCTTGTTGCTTAATTGAGTCGATAAGCGCCGATGAGGTGCCGTGATACCAGACGTTGCTAGCGGCAAAGCCCTGTTCGCTTAACAAATCTTTGGCGTCTTTTAGGAAAGTGGGGGTATTGGCCATATAGAGAATCACTTGGTTGTTTGATCAGATTTAAGCAGACATTGGCATACTAACGTAAAACGCTATCTGATTCTTTTGTGATGGTGCTAAGTGGAATTTTATTCATAAAAAAGGCGGCGCCTTTAATTAGGAGCCGCCTTTTTTCTTGCGAAGGCTGTACCTTGTCGATGCAGAGCAATCAGCAAGGTACTAACACGTCGAACTTAGTTGAACTGGTTCGAGGTGTTTTTTGCGCCGCCCGCTTTCAACGCTAGCTCACCGGCATAGTATTCTTTGTGGTCGTCACCCATGTCAGAACCTGACATGTTTTGGTGTTTAACACAGGCAATACCTTGACGGATTTCTTTGCGCTGTACGCCAGCAACATAGCCCAACATCGCTTGCTCACCAAAGTACTCTTTAGCTAGGTTGTCAGTAGACAGCGCAGCAGTGTGGTAGGTTGGCAGAGTGATCAAGTGGTGGAATACGTTAGCTTCACGCGCAGTATCCGCTTGGAAAGTCTTGATGCGAGCGTCAGCTGCAGCAGCCAGTGCAGTTTCGTCGTATTCAGCAGACATTAGGTTTGCACGATCGTAGGCAGATACGTCTTCACCAGCTTCAACCATGGCATCGTAAGCTTGTTGACGGAAGTTCAGGGTCCAGTTGAATGAAGGAGAGTTGTTGTAAACCAACTTCGCATCTGGGTGAACTTTACGAACGTCGTCCATCATACCTTTGATTTCGTGAACGGTTGGAACTGCAGTTTCAATCCACAACAGGTCAGCACCGGCATTGATCGCTTCGATACAGTCAAATACACAGCGCTCATGGCCAGTGCCTTGACGGAACTGGTACAAGCCAGAAGGTAGACGCTTAGGACGAACCAACTTGCCGTTGCGGTTGAAGCACACATCGCCTTCGGCCATGTCAGCTACGTCAATTTCTTCAACATCAAGGAAAGAGTTATATACGTCGCCTTGATCGCCGCGCTCTTTAACAACAGCGATTTCTTTGGTCAGGCCAGCGCCTTCAGAGTCGGTACGTGCAACGATAACGCCGTTGTCGACACCCAGTTCCAAGAAAGCGTAACGCAGCGCGCGCAGCTTAGTGTGGAAGTCGGCGTGAGGCACGGTTACTTTGCCGTCTTGGTGACCGCACTGCTTTTCGTCAGCAACTTGGTTTTCGATCTGCAAGCAGCAAGCGCCGGCTTCGATCATTTGCTTGGCCATCAGGTAAGTCGCTTCAGCATTACCGAAACCAGCGTCGATATCAGCAACAATCGGTACTACGTGAGTAACGTGGTTGTCGATTTGATCTTGGATTTTAGCTTCTTCAGCCGTGTCGCCAGCTTCACGAGCTGCATCCAGTGCGCGGAACAGGCCGCCCAACTCGCGCGCATCTGCTTGGCGAAGGAAGGTGTAAAGTTCGCGAACCAAATCGGCAACAGAAGTTTTTTCATGCATTGACTGGTCAGGTAGAGGGCCGAACTCAGAGCGCAGAGCGGCAACCATCCAGCCAGACAGGTATAGGTAGCGGCGGTCAGTTTGGCCGTTGAAGTGCTTCTTAATAGAAATCATCTTCTGTTGACCGATAAAGCCGTGCCAGCAACCCAGTGACTGGGTGTACTTGGTCTTGTCTTTGTCAAACGCGGCCATGTCTGCACGCATGATGTCGGCAGTATACTTGGCGATGTCTAAACCGGTTTTGAATTTGTTCTGGGCACGCATACGTGCTGCAGATTCGGGATTGATGGCGTCCCAGCTGCTGCCAGCTTGTTCTTTAAGAGAGGCGACTGCCTGGATGTCTGCGTCTAGAGTTGACATATGTGGTCCCTATTTTGTTGCGGGTTGGGTTATTTAACGTTGGCAAGTTTACGCTCGGAGTTTAAATTTTTCTAATTTATAGTTATTATGCTCGATATTCATTTTAAAAATGATGTTTGCGCCAGAGCGTTTGAAGGGCTATATAGCTATGGAGCAAAATATTTGCAAATCGCGATGGTCGCGCACAGCCTTATTATAGTCCCATGATTCGCTATTGCTATTCACAATAAAAATATCAGTGATAATATGGATAAATTTGCAGAATTATCCTCAGCTGCTAGGATAGTCTCCTTAATTAACGCCAAATTACCTTTTCTATAGGAGTGTTTATGTCTTCGGCCATTTCCAGAGTACAGCACAGCGGACTTCAAATTGCCGATGTACTTTATCGCTTGGTGAATGATGAAGTCGCTCCTGGTACAGGCATTAGCTCCGACACATTTTGGTCTGCATTTGCTGATATATTGAAGGATTTGGCGCCGAAAAATCGTGAATTGCTGCAAAAACGCGAACAAATTCAGGCTCAGATTGACGAGTGGCACCGCGCCAATGCGGGCAGCTTTGACGCTACGGCCTACAAGGCGTTTTTGCAAGAAATTAACTACTTACTACCTGAGCCAGCGGACTTTAGCGTCGCCACTGAAAATGTAGACGAAGAAATTGCTGCCTTAGCTGGTCCGCAGTTGGTTGTTCCCGTAATGAACGCGCGTTACGCGCTCAACGCAGCAAATGCGCGTTGGGGTAGTTTGTACGATGCGCTTTACGGCACCAATGTAATTTCAGAAGACGATGGCGCTGATAAAGGCAAGGGCTACAACCCTGTTCGCGGTGCCAAAGTTATCGCCTATGCTCGCCAGTTTCTTGATCAGCACACTAGCTTGAGCGATGGCAGTCATACCGACGCGACTTTATATAGCGTTGTTGATGGTGCCTTGGCCGTTACCCTGGCCGATGGTGGTGTGACTGGTTTGGCAGATCCTTCGCAGTTTGTTGGTTATTTAGGCGACGCGGCAGCACCGAGCAATGTATTGCTGGTCAATAATGGCCTGCACATCGATATTCAGATTGATGACCAGCACCCAATTGGTAAGGACGATGCTGCGCGCGTAAAAGACGTCGTGTTGGAATCGGCCTTAACCACTATTCAAGACTGTGAAGATTCCGTCGCAGCAGTGGATGCTGACGACAAAGTAGAGGTCTACCGCAACTGGCTGGGTCTGATGAAGGGCGACCTTCAAGAGTCATTCATGAAAGGCGGCAAAGAACTTGTTCGCACCCTCGCCGCTGACCGCGTATTCACTGCCGCTGGCGGTGGCGAAACCGTTTTGCACGGTCGCAGTTTGTTGCTGGTGCGTAACGTAGGTCACTTGATGACCAATGGCGCCATTATCGATGCTGATGGTTTTGAAGTGCCAGAAGGCATTATGGATGCCATGGTAACTGTGTTGGCCGCCATGCATGATCTTAAACAAACAGGTGCTTTGCGCAATTCACGTGCTGGTAGTGTGTATATCGTTAAGCCGAAAATGCACGGGCCTGAGGAAGTCGCCTTCGCTGCGGAATTGTTCTCGCGGGTTGAAGATGCCTTTGGCCTTGCGCGCAACACCTTAAAAATTGGCATCATGGATGAAGAGCGTCGCACCACAGTTAACTTGAAAGCCTGTATTGCGGCAGTGCCTGAGCGCGTTATTTTTATTAATACGGGCTTCCTTGATCGCACCGGTGATGAGATCCACACCAGCATGGAAGCGGGTCCCTTTGTTCGCAAAGCGGATATGAAACAGCAGGCTTGGATCAAAGCCTATGAAGATTGGAATGTCGATATTGGTTTGGCGTGCGGCTTAAGTGGTCATGCGCAAATTGGTAAAGGCATGTGGGCAATGCCAGACGAAATGGCAGCGATGATGGATGCCAAAATTGGCCACCCGCAAGCTGGCGCAAACTGCGCGTGGGTACCGTCGCCAACAGCAGCGACTTTGCACGTAATGCATTACCACCAAGTAAACGTATTGTCGGTGCAGGAGCAATTGGCCAGCCGTCAGCGCGCTGCACTAGATGATATTTTAACGTTCCCTGTGGCGCAGAATCCAAATTGGAGCGCGGAAGAAATCCAGCAAGAGTTAGATAACAACGCCCAAGGTATGTTGGGCTACGTTGTGCGCTGGATCGACAATGGCGTGGGCTGCTCAAAAGTGCCAGATATTAACGATGTGGGTTTGATGGAAGACCGCGCGACACTGCGCATCTCTAGCCAGCACATCGCCAACTGGTTGCGTCACGGTATCTGTTCAGAGGCGCAGGTGCTAGAAACATTGAAGCGCATGGCGGCGGTGGTTGACCGCCAAAATGCGAGCGATGCTGACTACACGCCAATGGCTGATAATTTTGACGACAGCGTCGCTTTTCAGGCGGCTTTGGAGCTAGTTCTAAAAGGCTGCGAACAGCCAAGCGGTTATACAGAACCGGTTTTACATCGTCGCCGTATTGAATACAAAGCAAAGCAAGCGGGTTAAGTTTTAATAAAATTCGCGTTTTGTAACAGTTCCTGTCAGTGAGGCTTGGCCCGGATTTTCCGGGCCTTTTTTTTGCAAAGTCAGATGTCGGGTGTCTGAAGTTTGATGCGGGTGTAACGATCTTTACGTCCGACATCAGGCGCCCAGCGGCCAGCTTGCTTTGCAGCCTCTGGCAGTAAAGCTTTAAAATGCCCATAATCACGTAAAACTATTAAGCCCAGCGGAGTTATTCTTGTTATGAATCTGTCGCGTATTGACCTAAACCTGCTTGTCTATCTCGACGTATTGTTGCGGGAGAAAAATGTTACCCGCGCTGCGGAGCAGCTGGGTATCACTCAACCGGCTTTGAGTAACGGTTTGCGGCGCTTGCGCGATTTATTCAATGACCCACTATTGGTTAGAACTAGTGAGGGCATGACTCCCACCGAGCGGGCAGTCGAATTACAGCCGCAGGTACGGAATATCTTGTCATCGGTTGAGCAGGCGGTGTTGCCGGTATCCGATTTTGAGGTGACCAAGAGCACCCGTGTGTTTCGGATTATGGCCAGTGACTATGCCGAGTCCACCCTGTTGGCGCCGCTGTTGTTCAAGCTGCGTGACGAAGCGCCCAATATCACGCTGGACGTCCTTACGCCAAGTGATGTGACCTTTCAAGATTTAGAGCAGGGCAAAATTGATATGGCGATCAACCGTTTTGATCGTCTACCCCAGTCCTTTCACCAAGCTACAGTGTGGCGAGACAGCTTTTCGTGCTTGATGAGCAGTGAGAACAAGGCCCTCGACAATTTTGATATGGATGCGTTTCTGGCCGCTCCGCATATTTGGGTCAGCAAAACCGGCATGGGCGTGGGGCGCGGGATGAGTCAGCGCGACAGTCAGCGCTTAGGATGGGTAGATGAAGCTTTGGCCGAATGTGGTCACGAGCGTCAAATACGCGTGTTTACGCGTCACTATCAAGTAGCGGCCTTGCTCGCCAAACATCCAGATTTAATTGCCACGCTACCTACCCAGGTGGCGCGTTTATACGACGAAGATCCAAGATTGGCGATTCGCAAGCCGCCATTTATGATTATTCCAATTGAGCTTAAGCTGGCGTGGAGCCCGCTGCTGCAGCACGATCCTGGTCATATTTGGCTGCGTCGTCGCATTGTTGAAGTTGGCCAAGCTATTACCGATCCCAGCGGCGTTTGAAGATTTTGGCGCTCGGCGCGCGGTGAATTATCTTCGGTCTGGCGCGTCGATATTGGCGATTAGGTCGTTAATGTCGTGCAATACCCAATAAATTGAGGCTCTCGCGTGACCTCGTCGGGCAAAACTGTCATGCTTGTCGGCTTATTTTAACGGGAGGCTCCCATGATTATTGCTAATGATAGCGTAGTGGCGTTTCACTACACCCTGACTGATGACAATGGCACTGAAATTGATTCTTCAAAAGGTCAGGATCCACTAACTTATCTTCACGGCCACGGCGGCATCATCCCAGGTCTTGAGCGTGAATTGGCGGGTAAAACCACCGGCGACGCAATGAAAGTAACGGTACAGCCAGCTGAGGGCTACGGTGAACTCAATCCAGAATTGATTCAACCTGTTCCTCGCGCGGCGTTCCAAGGTGTTGATCAAATCGAAGTTGGCATGCAGTTTCAAGCGCAGGGCCAGGGCGGCCAAATGCAAACAGTGGTTGTTAAAGAAGTAGACGACGAAAATGTCACTGTTGATGCCAACCATCCACTAGCGGGTCAAGTCTTGAATTTTGACGTGAGTATTGAGTCTGTTCGCGCTGCAAGCGAAGAAGAGCTCAGCCATGGCCATGTTCATGGCGCGGGCGGTCACCAGCACTGATTGCTGAATGACTGTAAAAGAGGCCATTCGGCCTCTTTTTTTTGCTTGTCACTTTTTGCAACGCAACTAACTTCACTAGTCCGTTCAATAGTGGCAAGAAACCTGCTTAATTTGCTTGTAGTACTTAGCTGTCAAAATAGTCTAAGGTAATACAATCACGCTTGGCCGGAGAGAGATTTTGCCTAAGGATACCCTGAGCGAATTTCTTGAAAGAGAGAAATTGCCCGATAGTTATCGGGAGCAGGCCCAAAAGAATTTTATTCCATTCATAGAAACGCTTCGGCCTTTACTGGGGGCTGAGGGGCGTGTTCAGGTACTCGGTATTTATGGTTCGCAGGGTAGCGGAAAATCGACCTTGGCCGAGTTTATACATTGGTATTTGCAAGAGCGAGAAGGTCTAAATATAGCCCTATTATCGCTGGATGACTTTTACCTAAGGGCGGCGCAGCGTAAAGAACTCGCCAGCACAACACACCCCTTGTTGCGAACCCGCGGCGTTCCGGGGACCCACGATGTTCCTTTGGCCTTGAATACCATTGCTAAGCTGCGGTCGCTTAGTGACGATGAAACCATGCGCTTGCCGCGCTTTGATAAAGCCCGGGACGACCGCGCACCCGAAGCGGCGTGGCCAAAAGTAAACGGGCCGATTGATCTCATAGTGTTCGAAGGCTGGTGTGTGGGTGCGGGCCCGCAATCACCTACTGAATTAACCTCGCCAGTGAATGATCTAGAGCGTTTAGAGGATAGCGATGGTGGCTGGCGAAGCTATGTGAACAACTGCTTGGCTGGCGAGTATCAAGTATTGTTCGGTGAAATTGATTATTTGCTTATGTTGCGCGCCCCGAGCTTTGCGTGTGTCGCTGGCTGGCGGAGTGAGCAAGAGAGAAAATTAGCCCAGCGCCAGACGAATGCTGCGGCCGCCAAAGGCGTAATGAGTCAGCAAGAAATTCTACGATTTATACAGCACTATGAACGATTAACGACGCACTGCCTGAAGACACTTGCCGCGAAGGCTGATTGCGTGATGGCGCTAGGGGAGCAGCGCGAAATACTGAACGTGACGTATAGGGAGAATAGATGACCGAGTTATCGACGAAGGATGTGATCTTCACCGATCTCGATGGCACCTTGTTAGATCATGATAGCTATTCGTTTGCCGCTGCCGCGCCTGCATTGGCCCAGATCGCTGCGCAATCGATAGCCTGGATATTAAATACCAGTAAAACCAGCGCGGAATTGCATCCGTTATCGCAGCGGCTGGCTAACCCCTATCCCTATATTGTTGAAAATGGCGCGGCGGTGGTGGTGCCCCAGAGCTGTGACTTACTGGCCGATGTTGAGATGGAATTAATCGACGGAGCGAGACATAAGCGTTTTGCGCCGCACCGCGGTGATATCCTGGTTTTGCTTCACCGCTGGCGCGAGGATAAGGGCTATAAATTTTCCGGATTCAGCGATTTTGATGTCGCCGCCCTGCAGGAGATTACCGGCTTGGACCAAGCTGACGCCGAGTTAGCACTGCGGCGCGATTATTCTGAACCGATTTGCTGGGAGGACAGCGACGAGCGATGGCTGCAGTTTTGTGAGGATTTAAAAAGCGCAGGTCTGCAAGCGCTAAAGGGCGGCCGCTTTCACCATATTATGGGGCCAACAAACAAGGGCGTGGCGATGTCGTGGCTGGTTTCTTGCTTATATCCCACAGGCGCCAGACCACGGGTGATTGCCTTGGGTGACAGTGGCAACGATGTGGCGATGTTGGCGGCGGCTGATATCGGCGTTGTTATAAGTTCAGAGCATCATCCTGCGCCTGAAGTAAAAAATCCGCAGGGCAAGATTATGCGCACTGAGCAATACGGTCCTGCTGGCTGGAACGAGGCACTATTAAACTTATTGACGTGATCCCCTTTGCAGGTACATTTTGGCAAAGGTGTTAAAACCAAATTAAAAAATAAAATGAGATTTTTATGGGCGATTTTTATCAAAACGGCATAATCACTACGCTACACAATTTGGTCGACCGACCTGTGGAGGAGTTGGAGGCTGAGTTACTAACATTTTCTAAACGGCGGCCAATGGCCTTAATTCTACCATCGCTGTTTTCTGAACTTGAAGGCACAGCCTTGCCGGCGATTATCGATGAAATTGCAAAAGTAGATTATATCGATGAAATCATTATTGGCCTCGATCAGGCAAACGAAGAACAGTACCGCCATGCATTAAAATTTTTCAGCAGACTGCCCCAGCGTCATCGCGTGCTATGGAATGACGGCCCGCGTTTGCAGGCGATAGATCAGCGCCTCAAATCCCGCGGTTTGTCGCCCGCAGAGCCAGGTAAAGGTCGCAATGTGTGGTTTTGTATCGGTTATATTCAGGCGTCTGGGCGGGCGGAGGCAATCGCGCTGCACGACTGCGATATTCTCACCTATGATCGTCGCCTGCTAGCGCAACTATTTTATCCCGTGGCCAATCCCGGTTTTAATTATGAGTTTTGCAAAGGCTATTATGCGCGGGTGGCCGACGGAAAAATAAACGGCAGAGTGAGTCGTTTATTAGTTACGCCCTTAATTCGTTCATTGAAAAAAATATTTGGCTCCCTGGATTATTTAGATTATCTCGACAGCTATCGCTACCCCTTGTCGGGTGAATTCTCTATGCGCAAAGACGTCTTAAACGATTTGCGTATTCCTAGCGATTGGGGATTGGAGATCGGCGTGTTGTCAGAAATGTATCGCAATTATTCCACCAACCGCTTGTGTCAGGTCAATATCGCGGACGTGTACGACCATAAACATCAAGATCTGTCGGAGCAGGATGACAGCGGCGGATTGTCAAAAATGTCTATCGATATCGCCAAAGCGGTGTTCCGCAAACTGGCTACCAATGGCGTGGTGTTCAATAGTGAAACCTTCCGCTCGATCAAGGCAACTTACTACCGCGTGGCTTTAGATTTTGTCGATAGTTATCGCAACGATGCGGTCATGAACGGCTTGGACCTAGACCTCCACGGAGAAGAGCAGGCGGTAGAACTGTTTGCTCAAAATATTGTAAAAGCCGGCAATATGTTTTTAGAAAACCCCATGGAAACGCCGTTTATCCCAAGTTGGAATCGGGTGTGCAGCGCAGAGCCGACCTTGTTAGAGGACATGATGGCAGCGGTGGTCGCCGACAATGAGGAATTCGCCTGAATGACAGATTTAACGTCACAGCAGCATTTGCGTGAACGGCTCAGCGCCCATTTAGAGGTCTTATATCCACACCTTGAAAAGGCAGCTTTGCTGGAAGACATAATTGCGTTGATGGCGCTTGATCATCGTTGTTTTATGCCGGAGGCGCATAAAAACCTGTGGGACGAAAGTGACACGCTGGTCATTACCTATGGCGATTCTATTCTGCGCGAGGGCGAATGGCCGCTGCATACCCTGCATGATTTTTTGCGCCGAGAATTGCGCGGCTTAATTAGTGGCGTGCATATTTTACCCTTCTACCCCTATAGCTCAGACGACGGCTTTTCCGTTATTAACTATGTTGAAGTAAATCCGTCGCTTGGTGACTGGAAGGATATCAATGCCATTGCGCGAGACTTTGACCTAATGGCTGACTTAGTCATTAATCACTGTTCTAGTCGCAGCCTGTGGTTTGAAAATTTTAAACAGCGTCGCGATCCGGGCATGGACTATTTTGTCGAAGTCGATCCCAAAACGGATTTAAGTGAGGTTGTCAGGCCACGCACCAGTCCGCTACTAAATGAGGTGCAAACCTTGGATGGCAAGCGCCACGTCTGGTGTACCTTTAGCCATGACCAAGTTGATCTTAATTTTCAAAACCCCACGGTGTTATTAGAGTTTGTAAAAATTATTCGCTACTACCTCGATATGGGAGTGAAAATTTTTCGCCTCGATGCCGTTGCCTTTTTGTGGAAGATTCCTGGCACTAGCAGTTTAAATTTGGAACAAACCCACGAGGCCGTGCGCCTTGTTCGAAGCCTTATTGAGCACGCGGTCCCCGAGGCCATTATCATTACCGAGACCAATATTCCGCTGCGGGAAAATTTAGCCTACTTCGGCAACGCCAATGAAGCGCATTTGGTTTACAACTTCTCTCTGCCGCCCCTGCTCATTAACACCATGGTCAGCGGTAGCTGTAAGGCTTTGAAAACGTGGATGATGGGCATGCCCGCGGCGCAGGATGGCACGACCTATTTTAATTTCATTGCCTCTCACGATGGCATTGGTTTGCGTCCGGCGGAGGGTTTATTAGAAGACGCCGAAATAAATCAATTAGTCGCCCTAATGCAAAAGAGCGGCGGTCGCGTGTCATGGCGCGCGCTGGCCAATGGCGAAAATCGTCCCTATGAAATAAACATCAGTTTGTTTGACGCTATGCGCCGGCACCTATATTCCAGTAATGAAAATGACGGCGAAGATGGCTTCCAAGAGCAGCGCTTTATCTGCGCTCATGCGTTGATGCTCGCGGTGCAAGGTGTGCCCGCGTTTTATATTCACAGTCTATTGGCGACGGAGAACGACGAAAACCGCGTATTGCACACCAGCCATAATCGCTCAATCAATCGTCACCAATGGGAGGCGGATGATCTAGAATCACAGCTCAGCACCGACAGCCATCACGCTAGAATTTTTAATATCCTTAAAGCGCTGATCACCCTGCGCTCAACGCAGGCTGCATTCCATCCCAACGCTGCGCAATACCCTTTGCATCTAGGTGACAAGGTGTTTGGTATTCGTCGCGAGAGTCACAGCACGGGTGCCGCTATTGTTGCGGTTTACAATATAAGCGCTGAGCCGCAGGAAATTTTGTTGTCAGATTTAAATCTTGATGAGTCAGTATCCTGGCAGGATATCTTGATTGATGGCGCTGATATCCGCAGCCAGCACAGCATACTGCTCGCACCTTATGACTATCGTTGGTTGCGTCGAGGTGAGGTGATGGGTGCGTCAAGTTGATATTGGTATGCACCTTCTAACTGCGGCGGTACTAAATATTATATTTTCGATTATTCTTGAAAAATATAATAATCATCGCTGGTACGTGATCCGAACATAATTGATATGACGGTGATACAGCCTAAGTACTGTGTGTGATCGCGCTAAAATTTTTATGCGAACTAGGCGCTATTAATTCCAGGGTCAACGTGCCGTCATTAAAGTTGTACCCTAACCGCGTTGCAAACAAAGTCTAGCGAGCAAAAAAGCGGCGCGTCTGCGTTGGGAGTGATGTGGTAAAAGCTTGGCAGCGTTTATGCGTGATTATGCACAGAAGTATCTAAGGTGATAACTCATGAAACTGGAAGTCATTCGTAAGGGCGAGCGCAGTCAAGTCTGCTCGGCCCCTTTGTTGTTTGTGCACGGTGCCTGGCATGGTGCCTGGTGTTGGGGTGAGTATTTTCTCGATTACTTCGCCAAGCTGGGTTATGAGTGTATTGCGCCAAGCCTGAGGGGGCATGGTGGTAGTCCCGGCGTGGCGAAAATGAATCTCTATCGCATTGCCGACTATGTGGAGGATGTGGTGAGTATAGCTGCATCGTTAGATACACCGCCCATCGTCATCGGCCATTCCATGGGGGGATTGGTAACCCAGCACTATTTAGCACAGCACCCGGCAACGGCGGGTGTACTGCTCGGTTCGGTGCCGCCGAGCGGAATTAAAGGCGTGGTGATGAGTTTGCTCAAGCATCATCCGCTGCGTTTTATGGTCGCAAACCTGAGTTGGAATCTGCATTTATTGGTCAACACGCCGGCCAAGGCGAGAGCGCTGTTCTATTCCTCCGCTGTTTCAGAGGCAGATGTAGAACGCTTTGTGCACCGGCTGACGAATGAGTCTTATCTTGCGTTTATCGATATGTTGTTGCTCGACTTGCCTAAACGAGCTGCGGTGAAAGTGCCGCTCAAGGTGATAGGTGGTGAGCTGGACACCATCTTTCCGCCCGCTGATGTACAAGCTACTGCGGAGTTCTACAACAGTGTGGCGAAGATTTATCCTGACACGGCCCACAATCTGATGCTGGAGCCACATTGGAAAGAGATAGCTGACGATATTCATGGATGGATTCAGGCGGCCGTTGTGGGTCGGTGAATGTTTACCAGATACGGTTAAGTAGTCGCGACCTGCTTGAGTGTCGCATACCGGCGATCCATCGGACTCAGTAAACGAGCTGTATCACCGACCCTTCAAACTGCGATGTCATGTTGCGGGCCAGCAGCTATTTTGAGGGCTGCCACTCGCTTGCGCATAAGCTGCCCGTAAATAAGCCTGCACTCGGTCATGCTACAATTCTCACATGGACTTTATCGATAATATTGAAGCGGCGCTCGGCGCTCTGGCGGGTTTATTGTGGGGGATGCCACTGGTATTTCTGCTGGTCGGGGGCGGGACTTTTTTTCTTTTGTATTCACGGTTTTTGCCGTACCGGCATTTGGCGCAGAGCGTCCGTCTATTGTTTCGGCGCGCAGACCCGAATGATCCGGGGCAGCTGTCGCACTTTCAGGCGCTGAGCACGGCGCTGTCGGGCACGCTGGGTATGGGCAATGTGTCGGGTGTGGCCTTGGCAATTACCATTGGCGGCCCCGGCGCAGTATTTTGGATGTGGCTTAGTGCCTTGCTCGGCATTGCGACGAAGTTTTACACGTGCACTTTGGCCGTAATGTATCGAGGTAGGGATAGCGAAGGCGAGTGGCAGGGTGGCCCAATGTATGTGATTCGCGAAGGACTGGGCAACCGCTGGCGACCGCTGGCTTACTTTTTTGGTCTTGCTGGTTTGTTAGGCACCATACCGGTCTTTCAGGTTAATCAGTTAGTGCAGGTGTTGCGCGACACGATTGCTATTCCCGCTGGGCTGACCAGTAACGTTAGCCACTTCAATTTTGATCTTACGCTGGGAGTGATATTGGCCGCGCTCATGTTCATTGTGGCTTCGGGTCGGTTACAGCGCTTGGGCAGTGTAACTAGCTGGATGGTACCCACCATGGTAGCGGGTTATTTAGTGTTGACGGCGGTCGTGTTGCTCAGTTATTACGCCGAGATTCCTCATGCGCTGGCGCAGATTGTGACGGATGCGTTTAGCGGCAGTGCGGTGGCCGGTGGCGCGGTTGGTTCGGTGATTGTCACCGGCATTCAGCGTGCGGCTTTCTCCAATGAAGCGGGTATAGGCACCGAGGCTATGGCCCATGGCGCGGCTCGCACCAAGGAGCCTGTGCGCGAAGGCTTAGTCGCTATGCTCGGCCCCGTCATTGACACATTGCTGGTCTGCACATGCACGGCTCTGGTGATTTTAATCAGCGGTGTCTGGCAGAGTGGCGATCATGACGGCGCCAGTTTAACGGCGACGGCGTTTGGCGAGCTGTTTCCGGTTGGCGGGGCCACTATTCTGGCGGTGTTAGTCAGCTTTCTCAGTCTGAGCACAGTATTTACATTCTGGTATTACGGTAGTAAATGTTTGGGATTTTTAATCGGTGCGCGTTACCAGCACCATTACATTTGGTTCTACCTGCTGCTTATTATTGCAGGCTCTGTTGCCTCACTGAATTTAGTGGTTAATCTGGTAGACTCAATGTATGCCTTGATGGCTATACCCACGATGACCTCGGCGCTATTATTAGCGCCAAAAGTTAACGCCGCCGCGAAAGCGTATTTTTCGAGTTCGGAACAACAGTAACGACCGTGAAGGCACGAAATTTATGGGTCAACCCTTGTGTTGTGATCACTTATAAATTGAAGAATATTGCGTCGATAAGCTTGGCGGGTATTGTTTTATCCCGGCGAAAAAATTTTACTCTTTAGGCTATTGAATCACTCATTTATACCCCAAACTCTTACTCAGCAACAAAAACCATAAAAGCTCAATCCATTCCGCGAGGTGATCTACCATGTTCTATGACATTACAGTTGTGCAAGCGAGCAAGATGCTGGGTAATTTGAAGGTAATGCTGGAGAAAGCCGAGGAGTTTGCAGAAACCAAAAAGGTCGCCCCAGAGGTATTATTGAGCTCGCGCTTGGCGCCGGACCAGTTTCCTTTGATTCGCCAAGTCCAAATTTGCTGCGACACCGCCAAGCTAGGTGCCGCGCGTTTAGCCGGTAAGGCAGACAGTGCACCAAAGCATGAAGATACCGAGACAACCGTCGATGAGCTCTATGCTCGTATTGCCGCGGTGCAGGAATACTTGGCCACCTATACCCCAGCAGATTTTGCGGAGACCGCGTCCAAAGAAATTAGTCTGCCGTGGTTAGATGGCAAGAAAATGTTAGGCAGTACCTTTGCGACCAGTTTTGTTATTCCGAACTTGTACTTCCACGTGACAACGGCCTATGCAATTTTGCGTAACAACGGTGTCGATCTGGGCAAGTTGGATTATTTGGGTAGCATTTCCTTTATTGAGTAAGCTCAAGCCATGGGTCGCCTAACAGCCTGTGTTCGGTGGCCCGATCATTTTATGAAGTTCACCATCGACGTTCTGATCGACGACACCATCGCCCGCACGCATTCCATTCTTGAGTAGTTGGGTCTGACCAGCAAGCAAATCTCCCTGCTCGGGATGGGCGCCTTAAAGTGTGTATAGCGCAAACCGTGTTCCCCTTCTTTGATCGCCAATTCTGGAATTAGGGTGATACCCATGCCGCTGGCGATCATATAGCGCAAGGTCTCTAAGCTCGTTGCCTGAAATCGCGAATCCTCTTTGGCGCCGGCGCTAAAGCAATAGCCCAGGGCTTCGTCGCGCAAGCAGTGCCCATCTTCTAGTGTGAGTACCCACTGTCCGTTTAAGTCTTTTAGAGTAAGGGCCTTATTTTGCGCCAAGGGATGATTGACGGGAGTCGCTAATACCAATGGTTCTTTAAATAAGGAGTAGCGTTCGACGTTCTCCATGGTGTCGAGCCAGCTTAGAATCAGCACGTCGAGCTTGCCTTCATCTAATTGTTTTAGCAGTACGTCGGTTTGATTCTCGTGCAGAAAGAAATTGATATTGGGCAGGGCAGTGCTCAGCGCCGACATAATATGCGGCAGCAAGTAGGGCGCTACCGTGGGAATTAAGCCCACATGCAAGTCGCCACTTAGTGGGTCCGACAAGGCTTTGGCCGTTTCTTCAAAATCCTCGGCGCTGCGCAATACCTGCCGCGCGCGTACCAGCAGCGCTTCCCCCGCCGGGGTCAGCATGACCTTCTTGCGATGGCGCTCAAAAAGGCTCAGTCCAAGCTGATCTTCCAGCTTCATAATCTGTCCGCTCAGTGTGGGCTGGCTTACAAAACAGGCCTCTGCTGCACGGCCAAAGTGGCCGTGCTTGGCAACGGCGTCGAGGTATTGCAGGTCGCGAATCTTAATCATGGCGCTCAATAGGTATTGGTAAAACCTATCGATATCATAATAACGATCGATTAGATATGGGTTTCACCCTTCCGTAGTATTGCTCCTGAACTTAAGGCAAACCGAATTTAGCTTTAACAATACCTCAGGAGTAACGCTATGTTTCCAACCATTATCAACACCAAAGTACAGCCCTTCAAAGCGACGGCATACCACAATGGCGACTTTATTGACGTCAGCGATGCCGACCTGCTGGGCAAGTGGTCAGTAGTTGTTTTTTACCCAGCAGACTTCACCTTTGTATGCCCCACCGAGTTGGGCGACATGGCAGACCACTATGAACAGCTGCAAGAAATGGGCGTGGAAGTGTACTCAGTATCAACCGATACCCACTTCACGCATAAAGCCTGGCACGACACCTCCGACACCATTGGCAAAATTCAGTACCCAATGATCGGCGATCCAACGGGCCGCATTTCACGCAACTTTGGCGTAATGATCGAAGAAGATGGTTTGGCATTGCGCGGCACTTTTGTGATTAACCCGGAGGGTGAAATCAAAGTGGCTGAGCTACATGACCTGGGTATCGGCCGTTCAGCCAAAGAGCTAGTGCGTAAAGTACAAGCTGCTCAATATGTTGCTGAACACGACGGCGAAGTCTGCCCGGCAGCATGGCAGCCAGGTGAGGCGACACTGTCTCCATCACTAGACCTGGTCGGTAAAATTTAACACCCCTGTTGGCCTCGGCGACGGGGCCTTTTTTAAGCCGAATTTTTAAAATTAATTTTATAGAGGCATTTGTACGAGCCGGAATTTTTCTTTCTGACGAGGAAAAAACGCACGCAATGAAGGAGTTTATAGATATAAATGACTGATTGAGTACGATTTTAACGATGTTCAGAGAGTAAAAGAACAATCGTACAAAGGTCTCTAAAGTTTACGGGACGAGGTAGTCACCATGCTAGACGCGAAATTGAAAACCCAGTTGGAGGCCTACCTCCAAAATCTTAAAACACCGGTAGAGCTGGTCGCGTATCTCGATGGCCAGGACAAATCCCGCGAGCTAGAAAGCCTAATGAACGAGATATCAGCGCTGTCTGCGCTGGTATCCGTTGTTCAGGGCGAAGATGCAGCAGCGCGCCGTCCGGCGATGGGAGTGCGCTCAGTAGCTAAGGGCACAGAAATGCGATTTGCCGGTGTACCGCTTGGCCACGAATTTACCTCATTGGTATTGGCCGTATTACATAGCGGCGGCCACCCAATGAAAGTCGATAAAGACTTGATAGAACAAGTGCGCAATCTTGACGGCGAATACCGTTTTGAAACCTATATTTCCTTGAGCTGCCAGACCTGCCCGGAAGTGGTTCAGGCGCTGAATATGATGGCGGCGATCAACCCGCAAATCAGCAATGAAATGATTGACGGCTCACTCTTCCAGCAAGAAGTTGACGACCGCAAAGTGATGGCGGTGCCCACCGTATTCTTGAACGGTCAGCAGTTCTCCCAAGGCCGAATTGGCTTGGCCGATATTTTAAAGAAAATCGACAAAAATGCCGGCGCACGCAGCCTTAAAAAGCTGGATGACAAAGACGTGTTCGACATGCTGATTGTCGGCGGTGGGCCAGCCGGTGCAGCGGCAGCCATCTACGCAGCCCGCAAAGGCATTCGCACTGGCGTGCTCGCCGACAAGTTTGGCGGTCAATTATTAGATACCGTCAGCATCGAAAACTTTATTTCGGTAACTGAAACCGAAGGCCCTAAATTAGTCGCCAATTTGGAAGCCCACGTGGGTGCTTACGACGTTGATATTATGCGCGGCCACAAAGCATCTGGGCTGACCGTGGCAGACGATGGCAGCATAGAAATCAGCGTTGACGGTGGCGCCGTATTGCGCAGCCGTTCGGTACTGCTAGCCACCGGCGCACGTTGGAGAGAAATGAATGTACCCGGCGAACAGGAATACCGCGGCAAAGGTGTGGCTTACTGCCCACATTGCGACGGCCCCTTATTTAATGGCAAATCCGTTGCGGTCATCGGCGGTGGCAACTCCGGTATAGAAGCCGCAATCGACCTTGCCGGCATAACCGCACATGTCACGGTACTGGAATTCGACAGCAAATTACGTGCAGACGAGGTACTGCAACGCAAAGCGCGGTCGATGAAAAATATCGACATTATCACCAGCGCCCAAACCACCGAAGTGCTCGGCGATGGCCAGCGCGTTACCGGTTTGCATTACACAGATCGCAATACCGGCGACGTGAAAAGCGTCACCCTGGCAGGCATCTTTGTGCAGATTGGCCTGGTGCCCAACACCGAGTTTTTGAAAGGCACAGTGGCATTAACACCGCGCGGCGAAATTGAAATTAATGCACGGGGAGAAACATCAATCCCAGGCGTGTTTGCGGCGGGCGATGTAACCACCGCACCGTTCAAGCAAATAGTCGTTGCCGTCGGCAGCGGCGCCACCGCCGCATTGGGCGCCTTTGATTACCTAATTCGGCAAGTGGTTGACGAGCCGGTGGCGTCAGTAAGCGCTGAGGAGGAGCAGGCTGCTTAAATCGTCGAAATTTGATACACCTCTTTGCCCCTCGTTTGAGGGGCTTTTTTTGTCTGGATATTGATCAATGGAAAGTCCATTTCCTCTTGCCTTTTCACTGAGAGGAGGTAGCTCATTGGCATTAGCTCTCTGCCATTAATACGACTACCTGCTAACCAAGTCGCATATCAAGCTAAGCGAGTTTCGGACATAACAGGGCAGCTATATCGAAAACACCTGTATAATTTGACATAAGAGTGGTCTGGGCATACATTCGACATTGAAATAATCTAATGTCGAAAACTGGCGTGGAATATGACATAGCGATGGATATTCACGATTACAAAGCTGGAAAGTATAAGCAGCAATATCAGTACAAAAGTTTTGCTCCTGAGCCGATTAACCACGCATGGGTCTTTTCCGATGGCGATATTCAGCAGCTTTTGAGTGAGGCTGACCGGATGTTGGGGGAGCTAAATGCCTTTTCGCAACTCATTCCTGATGTGGACTACTTTATCCGTATGCACATTACCAAGGAAGCTACCCAGTCCAGTCGAATTGAAGGCACTCGCACCACAATAGAGGACGCCCTGCTAGATAGGCTCGATATTGACCCGGAAAACCGGGATGACTGGGAAGAGGTCCAGAATTATATTTCGGCTATTAATCAAGCTATAAAAGAGCTGGAAACCCTGCCGCTATCGAACCGCTTATTAAAATTTACCCACAAAATACTAATGACTGGGGTAAGGGGAGAGGGTAAGCAGCCCGGAGAATTTCGAAACAGTCAAAACTGGATTGGCGTTAGTTTAAAAAACGCGATTTTTGTGCCGCCACATCAAAGTGAGGTGGTCGAACTGATGAGTGACCTTGAGAAGTTTTTCAACAACGAAGAGCTTAAAACCCCTCATTTGATAAAAATTGCAGTAGCGCACTATCAATTTGAGACCATACATCCCTTTTTAGACGGTAATGGTCGTTTGGGTCGGTTGATGATTACTCTCTACCTGGCAAGCTCTGGGTTGCTAAATAAACCTGCCCTGTATTTGTCTGATTATTTCGAGCGCAATAAAACGCAGTATGTCGATTCTCTGATGGCTGTTCGCGAATCCAGCCACTTAAAGCAATGGCTAATATTCTTTTTGCATGGTGTTGTTGAAACCGCAGAAAACTCTATTCAAGTGTTTAAAGACATCCTGGCGTTAAAGCTTCGCGTGCAACAAAAGGTTTTGCCACGGTTTAGTACGCGCAGGCAAGAGAATGCGCAGTTGTTGATGCGCCACCTCTATCAAGATCCTGTGGTTTCCATTAAAGAAGTAGCCGAGTTGTTGAGCATTAAGGTTAATACAGCAGCCGCTTTAGTGAGTGATTTTGAAAAGTATGGTGTACTAAACGAGTTGACTGGGGGGCGGCGCAATCGACTTTTTCACTTTGTAGATTATACGAGCATCTTCAAAAGCAAGAGTTGATCGGCTAATGCAACTGTTGCGATAAATATTTAGTGGGTATCCGGAATCATGCCGACGCTAAGGAAGTTGACTTGAATATAGGGATCTCATGTTATGTTTGGCTTGCGTAAAATTCGGGGGGCGTCTTTGAGATATGATTTCATTCGGAATTTATGAAAGGTTTACGTCATGTATTGAATTATTATAGAAAAAATAAAAGTGTGATTTTAAGGACTTTATCTGATATTTAAATATACTAAATTCTTACGTTATGAAAAAACAACTCGACGTTACCGCCGCTATTATAGTCAAAGATAGTAAAGTATTTGCTGCTCGCCGTAAGCTTGGTAAGCATCTAGCCGGCTATTGGGAGTTTCCTGGTGGCAAATTAGAAGAAGGCGAAACTCCTGAGCTCTGCCTGGCCCGCGAGCTAAGGGAAGAACTTAATATCACTACCCGCGTTGGAATTTTTGTCGGTGAAAATATTTATGACTATGGTACTAAGGTCGTTCATTTAATGGCTTATCAGGTTGAGTACTTGGCAGGTGATTTTACATTGATTGATCATGATGAAATGCGATGGCTATCTTTTGATGAGTTGAATAGCGTTCAGTGGGCGCCAGCTGATATTCCCTTGGTAGAACAGTATCAATTAATGACTAAAATGTTATCAGAGATAGATTAAGCGAATGAATCGAGCTTATTACAAAAATACTATTGCTAGGTTCTGCGCTGATGACCCCAATCATATTATGGGGAAGATGGTAGTTGAGCATCACTTTGCCTTATTAGCCACGCAACGCGATGCTTGGGTGGAACAGATCTTATTGTTGCAATAGATTCTGAAAGATTTCACCGGTCATGTTTATTTTGAATATTCAATCCCGCGGATGGGTAAGCGCATCGATGTTTTATTAATTATCGATGGTGTGATCTTTGTGGTTGAGTTTAAGGTGGGAGCATCTTCATTTTTAGGGGCAGATCTTGATCAAGTGACGGATTATGCGCTCGATTTGCGAAATTTTCATGAAGGCAGCCATGACGCCTATATTGTACCTATATTAGTTTCTACTGAATTTGAAGGTAGAGTTGGCGATGATATGGCGCAACCGAAAGACAAATTATTTTTCCCCATTTGTTGTAATGGCGCTGAATTGGAGCGGGTTATTCTCTGTGCTTTAGCATTAATTCCAGCTAACTTTCTTGATATGGCTAGTTGGGAGAGTAGTGGTTATAAACCAACCCCTACGATTATTGAGGCAACGCTAGCGCTATACAATGGGCATTCGGTGGTCGATATATCTCGTAATGATGCGGGTGCTATCAACTTAAGAGGTACATCTGCATCAGTTGCAAACATTATTAAATCAGCAAGGGAGAATAATGAGAAAGCAATTGTTTTTGTCACGGGGGTACCTGGCGCAGGTAAAACCTTGGTCGGTTTGAATATTGCTACTACGCATATCGACAAAGATGATGAGCTTTATAGTGTGTTTTTATCAGGTAATGGCCCTCTGGTTTCAATCCTTCAAGAAGCGTTGGCTCGTGATAAGGTTGCACGCGCTAAAGAAAAGGGCGAAAGAGTAAAGGTTGGTGCCGCACGAAGTGAGGTCAAAGCTTTTATCCAAAACGTTCATCATTTTCGTGATGATGGTTTGGCAAACCTTGAAACGGCACCGGTAGAGCATGTTGCGCTTTTCGATGAAGCACAACGTGCTTGGGATAAGGTTCAGACTGTGGACTTCATGAGGATGAAAAAGGGGCGGTCAAATTTCAATCAATCTGAACCTGAGTTTTTAATCTCATGCATGGATAGACATAAAGACTGGGCTGTTGTGGTTTGTTTGGTGGGTGGTGGCCAAGAGATTAATAAAGGTGAAGCTGGAATACATGGTTGGTCACAAGCCGTTAAGGAATCGTTTCCTGAGTGGAATATTTATGCTTCAGATCAATTATTTGATAGTGAATATGGTGGGCAAGCGACTATTAGTGATTTAAATGCTATCAAAGGCACAACCTTTATTCCTCAGTTACATTTAAAAGCGTCGATGCGTTCATTTCGCAGTGAAAAGGTATCGCTTTTCGTAAAGCAGTTATTAGACCTAGAAATGTCGCAGGCCCAAGACACTTTTAAAGAACTGTCTGAGAAGTATCCTATAGTCTTGACTCGTGATTTAGATCGCGGTCGGGAATGGTTGCGTTCTAAAGCAAGGGGGTCTGAACGCTATGGCATCGTTGTTTCTTCTCAAGCTGAAAGACTGCGACCACTAGGCGTACATGTTAAAGCGCCTGTTAATCCAGTTAATTGGTTTTTAGATGGTAAAGACCATGTACGTTCGTCTTATTATTTGGAAGATGTGGCAACAGAGTTTCATGTTCAGGGTTTAGAGCTGGATTGGGCCTGCTTGGTTTGGGATGCCGATTTTAGGTACACACCTAATGGATGGAAGAATTGGTCGTTTAGGGGTAATAAATGGCAGCGGGTTAAAAAAGAAGAGCGCCAGATGTACCAAAAGAACGCTTACCGCGTTTTATTAACTAGAGCTAGGCAAGGAATGATTGTGGTTGTACCTGAGGGTAATGATACGGATATAACCCGGGCTAGGCGCTATTATGATGACACTTATGAGTATTTGGTAAAGGTTGGGCTTGAGGTAGTCTGAGTATAAAAGTCGTTAAAGACCGATGATCTAGGATTAATGGGGTCAGATTCGAACGGCACTAACTTAAGCATTGGGCTTGTTATATGCCAGGTCGTCAAGTGAGTTGTTGATCCTGAGCTTCCTAATACAGAGTTACGTTTCCTTGTAGTAATATCGCTTAATAAGAGCGCATCTGCACTTTCCTTGGCTAAAATAAAATTCGATTCACTGTCGAGATAGAGAGAAAATTATGGCGCTAGCAATCATTATGATCTTGTATGCCAGTGCTGGCATTTTGGCGGCAGTCGGCTCGATGTATCTTTCTCACCGTTTTGTGCCTGTTCGATTCGAGGCGACGTTGTATGGCGTATTTCTGATTGTTATCGCTGTATTCTATCTCGCGTTTACATCCTATTTCGGCGATGAGTTGGCGTGGCGGCTTGAAACGACAGCGGTTGTCGTCTTTGCCGTTTTGGGTTGCCTCGGTATAAGGCTGCCGATATTGCTTATCGCTGGCTACGCATTGCATGGGGCGTGGGATCTTCTTCATGAGATTCACCAGCACAGCGGAACGAATGTGTTCGCCGGTAGGCAAGCTACGCAGGTACCGCTCGCCTATGGCGCTTTTTGTGCGACGTTTGATTTGGCTGTGGCGGCGTATTTGGTGTATCGGCGCAAGGAGTGGCTTGTGGCCTGGTCGTCATCGCGAGCAAAGAAAGTCCCGGGGTAGCTAGCGCCGGGTCTGTTCTGATAGTCCTGCGCTAACTCCGACCTTCATTCAAGTTATTGAGCAATAAGTACTTTCTCATTTCCGCAGCTAATTCCGACTGTTTTTCCCTCGACGTCTATACTTTCTAAATACTATGTAAGTTGACACTGCACATTTTGCCTATAAAGTGTCGTAGTGGTTTTTGTTTCGTAAGGCAGTTCGCAAGCGCGAGCAGAGGTTGTAGCAGTGAATGTAAAAATAATAACGGTATTGATCGCTCTGACGTTGGCCGCCTGCGGCGGCAGTGGTTCTGGTCGCGGTAGTTCGGGTACGCCAGACCCTGATCCTGGTCCTGGTGACTCGGTAGACGACACAGCGCAGCTGCGGGTGTTGTCTAATCGGCCAGATATGGTGTCGGCGGGCGATGTGCTAGTTGAGGTGGTGTTAGAAAATGCCGCTGCGGTAGAAGAGCTCGTGTTGACCCGTAATGGCAGTGATGTGACTAGTGTGTTGCAGGCGACGGCAGATAACCCCCTGCGGTTAGTGGGCGTGGTTGACGGTTTGGCGGTGGGTGACAACACCCTCAGTACCAATATCGGCAATGACCTTACCGTGGTGAACCATCCTTCTGGTGGCCCAGTGTTTACAGGCCCGCATATTCAGCCTTGGGAGTGCCAGGATACGGCGGCTGATGAAGATTGTAATCAGCCGGTGGAATACAAGTGGCTTTATAAATCGAGCAATCCCCTAAATGGCGGTTTGCTGCCCTATGACCCGGAAACCCCGCCAGACGATGTGGCGATGACCACGACCGATACCGGCGAAACGCTGCCGTTTATTGTGCGGCAGGAGATTGGTTATCAGGCGCGGGATCAGTACACGATTTTTACACTGCAGAAGGTGGGCGAAGATTGGACACCGGTTCAGCCGCAGTCGCAGTGGAATGGACGATTGTTAGTCACCCACGGCGGTAATTGCCGAGGCGACCACGATACCGAGTCGCCGAGTACCGACGACTATGCCGGTACGATTCCGGGCAACCCGCTTATCGATCAGTCTTATATTACGGCCCTGGGTTCGGGGTGGTCGGTGCTGTCAACTGCGCAGCTTAATCTGGGTCACAACTGCAATCTTAGCTATCAGGCCGAATCGCTGATGATGGCGAAGGAGCGCTTTATAGAGCAGTACGGCGAGCTTCGTTATACCGTCGGCACTGGCTGCTCGGGCGGTGCGATTACTCAGAATATGATCGCCAATGCCTACCCTGGTTTGTACCAAGGCTTGCTGACGACCTGTACTTATCCCGATGTGATGAGTACCGCTACCCAGTTTGCGGATTATCATATTTTGTTGCGTTACTTTAAAACCAATATGAATGATCCGGCCCTGCTGGCGCGTGACGGCACGCCGTTCACCGTGCTGCAGCAGAACGAAATTTATGGCCATCTAAATGGCATCGTCAATGCCTCACTTGCGGACTCAGCCTTGTTTGCTGAGGCGGTCGACCCTGCGTCTAGTTGTGGCGGCATCAGCGATGAAGAGCGCTTCGATCAAGATACTAATCCAGGCGGCGCGCGCTGTGATGTGCTGACCTTTATGCAGAATATGATCGGTCAGCGCGAACAATTCCCCGCTGAGGATCAGCTGCGCGATCATTGGTCGCAAATTGAAAAAGACTTAGGTTACGCATTTTCTGGTTTTCCGTTGGGCAATGAAGGCGTGCAATACGGCCTCATTCCCTTGCAGCAAGGCATCATCACCCCAAGTCAGTTTTTAATGCTCAATACCAATATTGGTGGACTTGATCCGAGTTTGAATGTAACCGCTGAACGCTTAAAACCTGACTATCCGGCACTGCCGAATGCCTACCGCACCGGGATTCTGAATACTGTAGTGAATATGGATACGGTGCCAATCATTAATATGACAGGACCTGATCCCGGCGCTGCTCACGACAGTGTGCACGGCTATTGGGTGCGCTGGCGCTTAGAGCGAGAGTTTGGCAACCGCGACAACTTTGTGCACTGGGGCGGCCTAACGCCGTTGATTGGTGATCTGACGTATATGAGTCAATCGCTGGTCGCCATGGCGTCGTGGTTAGATGCGATAGAAGCGGACACCAGCGATGCGCCACTGGCGCAGAAAATAGTGACCAACAAACCCGCGAGTGTGCAAGATCAGTGTAGCGGCGTGCCGGGGCAAATGTGTCCTGAGGAGCTTATGTTGGTATTCGGTACGCCGCGCACCCAGGCCGGTGCCGACAAGTATGGTGACCAGGTACAGTGCCAATTAAAACCATTTAGCCGCGCTGACGATTACGGTTTGGGTAATTTGGTTTGGCAAGAAGCGGACTGGCAGAAGCTAGAACAAACCTTTGCAACTGGTGTGTGCGATTGGTCGAAACGGCCTTTGGAGTGGCAGCGCACGATTACCTGGCTGAAGTACCAAGACGATCTAGGTGACGTGATTATTGGTGGTGAGCAAATGGCGCCGGCTGATTTCCCCGCGGGCTGGGCTAGTCCTGCGTTTAGTAAAACGTGGGTGCCGGGTTGGCAGTAGCCTTGAATTAATCTTTATCTAGATTCCAGCTGAATGAGTGCTTATTCAGTGCCGTTAAGTCCTGGTTCTTGCTAGGACTTAGCTTCGATATTAATGATTAAATATTTATATTAAATCCATTTTGGTTCGGGCGAGCGACGACATAATTTTACTGAGCAATTCAGATTGAGAGCGCACGCCAAGCTTTGCATAGATAGCTTTAAAATGTGATCTTATGGTGCTCTCTTTTACTGTCATGGCGTCTGAAATTTCTCTGACCACAAGGCCGCGGCTTAAGTGGCGCGTAACCATGGCTTCGGTTGTGGTAAGTCCGTATAAAATTTCGAGTCCTGCCAAATCAATATTCATATTTGTATTAATACTTTTAATTTGCAGAAGAAAGCCGAGTTCCTGTGTGCCGGGCGTTAAGCTCGGAAGTAAGTGCGGCTCTATGCTGATTTGGTAGTGCTCGGTTCGCGCATAATTTCGTCGATTGCGCCTTTTATTTTCCGTAAATTCATTATTATTATTTATTAGTCGTTCGATAGTATTGCGCAATTTATGTGACCGGAATGACAGCTTGCCTTCGTTAATGCAGGCGATGTCTTGGCAAAGAAATTCTTCGGCCAATGCGTTTTGCGACACGATGGTGGAGTCTGATCTGAGCAGGTAGGCGGCGCTGTCGGTGATGCTGGTGATAGCGTCAAAAACGCTTTGTAGAGACTCTAACGCGATATTTCGCTTATAAATGGCCAGTGCATTTTGCAGGTGGGGAATAAACAGATTTAGTGTTTGGAGTTCTTCCTTGCTAAATGGCTTGTGCTGGTGGCCGCGCTGAATGGTGACGCGAAAAGCCTGGCCAATCTTGGGGTCTTCAATATACGCGCCGCAGGCATATCTTATGTCGAGTGGCTTGGTGTAGTCCGCGTAAAATTCTGAAGATAAAAATTGGCGATCTGGCATTACCTCGTTGCTGTGGAATTGTAATAGCGGAAGATCGGTCATCGCCTTCGCCCACACATCGGTATGTATGAAGTGCTCGCCGTAGAGCTGCAATTCGTCGTCACTCAAATGCCGAGAAAAAACAATGTCGTTTGCGTGAGTTTCGATTTCCTCAAACATCAAGGTTGTCGACCTGGATGGTATTTCAGATTCTAACTGGGCAAAAAATGCCATCCATCCATCAGCTTGGTGAGCATGTCGATAGAGCTCACCAATTAGCCGGGACAATTTACTATTTTGCATTAATTACTTATGACCTTGTTATTTTTTCTTGACTCGCTTCCCTGCGGCCATTTTTAAGTCGTTCTCCCCAATCTAGGGGAGGCGCTGAGTAAACTATACCGTTAGATTAAGTTGTGAGCAATTCTAAGTGCCCCTGCTGTTAATGCTGTGGGTGCCAGATGCACTAATGAAGGAATATGGCGGATTTCCTGGCACGTTAAATAGAGAATCCAGAGGCATGACAAAAATAAAGCGTGTGGCAGCGTTCAGCTACGTCGCGCAAAACCAAGGGTAGATTTATGGTGGGATTTCATAAAAGACAAGCCAATACGGGTTTGCTTGGCATCACATTGTCATCTGTGTTGCTAGCGGCTTGTGGCGGTGGAGGTGGGGGCGGCGGTTCTGCCGGCGCCGGGGGCACTGACATTAGCGGGACGCCGATTAAAGGCCCGATGGTCAATGCAGATGTATCGGCTTTTCGTTTTGATGCCAGCGATGACCGCTTGACAGGGAGTTTACTGGCAAGCGGCACGACCAATGAGCAGGCTGCAATTACCGGCCTAAGACTGCCCAGTGATTACAGCGGCGTCTTTATTCTGGAAGTTCGAGCTAACGAGCAAACCCGCGATTTAAGCACGGATCTGGCTCCGGCGATCACCGTGTTTCGCACGGTGTTGAACAGCAGTAATGTGCAAAGCAATGTTCCTGTGTATCCCTCGCCGCTGACCTCGTTAGCCTACGAACTGGCAGTGGATAATGCCGACTCGGCCGCATACGGCGGGAATGAAGACGGCAGTGTAAGTGAAGATGAGCTGACGGCCGCGTTTGCTCTAGCTTCGCAAAAGGTACTGGCGACGGTGGGCTTTGGTTTAGAGCTTGATACAGACCTTAATGCCACCCCGGCGTTACTTACCTCGGCAACGACGACTACTGATGCCAAGCTTAAAGCGATACGTTATCGCGCCGCGATAGAGGCGTTGAGTGCCATCTTGATAACGATGAAAGATGACGCGACCGCGAACAATGCCAGCTCTACGCAAACTACGGATTCACTGTTATCCGCGCTGGCAGCTGACCTTGGTGATGACGTGATTGATGGCTCGGCCGGTGGAGAGCCAATTTCTGCGTTTGCCGACATTACCGATGTTGTGGCGCTGGTGACGGTTGACCCGGCAACGCTTAAGGTTCCCGGCACCGACACGTCCATTGCGGATATTGAATCTGTGCTGGTCGCTGAGCAGGGCGCCACTGGTGAAGACGTAGATAGCGCTGATGTTGCAAATGGCAGCGTTTCCGCAGACCCAGAGCCAGCAAAGACAGCTTCGGATATCGATGGTGATGCTGTTGCGGATAGCACAGACAATTGCCCAGCCATTAGTAATCCAGGTCAAGGGGATCTAGACGAAGATGGTATAGGTAATGTGTGTGATGGTGATCGCGATGGAGACGGTGTCGCAAACGCTGATGATGCCTTCCCAAATGATGCTACTGAGACTGTAGATACCGACAGTGACGGTATTGGCAACAATGCGGATACCGATGACGATGGCGACAATACTGCCGATGTTGATGATGCCTTCCCGCTAGACCCGTCGGAAACCACTGATACCGATCTCGATGGCATTGGCAACAATGCAGATCCCGACGATGACGATGACGGCGTTGCCGATGTTGACGATGCCTTTCCGCTGGATAAGGACGAGTCTGTGGATTCGGATGGCGACGGTGTTGGTGACAACGGCGATACCGATGTAGACGGTGACGGCGTTGACAATGACGTAGACAACTGCCCGGCGGTTGCGAATGAGGATCAAGCCGACAGCGATAGCGATGATATCGGTGATGTGTGTGATGAGGATGATCCAGAACCGACCTTAGCCGTGTGGGATAGCTTTAATTGGGATGACGCCAATTGGCAGTAAGAACATCTTAATTTTAAAAAATCAGATTTTAGTTAGCAGTTTTAGGGGAATATAAAAATGAAAAAGCAGATTATTTTTGCAGCGGTACTGGGTTTTGCTACACCGAGCTTATTTGCCGGCGAAGTGGATGCCTCTTCGGTCACTACGTTTAGCGCCGGTACTCCGGCAAAGGCGGCGGAAGTCAACAGCACCTTCGGCGCGCTTATTGCTGCGATTAACGATAACGCTGAGCGAATCAGCAATTTAGAGCTCGCGGAACCCAATAATTCCGTTGCTGGCGGCACGTACCAAATTCGCAGTATTAATAGCGAAGTGGCAGTGGGTAGCAGTGCTCAAAATGGATATCAACAAGACGGTCCTAACGATTTTGCCAATATCAGTAACGGCAGTCTTGCCGCTACGCTTAGCTTTTCTAGCGAAAGCTCTAGCGGGACATTTGTTGTGGACGCTGGCGCTGATAAAACCTATGAGGCAAATACGCCATTCAATCGCTTCACCGATTTTTCTGATTCAGAAAGCGAGTCTGAGCAGATTACCTACGTGCAAACTGGCAGTACGGTAAGTGTGACGTTTCCAGACGATGGCGACACGTTCACAGTCGACTTTATAGTAAGTGGTGATGGTTCGGTGCTATTAACCAGATCATTTGAGGCCGGTGATACTACCTTTAATGATGGTTCTCCTGGCGAATTTTCCTTTATGGAATTATTGGTTGGGATTCGTACCGAGTAAATCTTGCTTGTCGCCACTACCAAGTGCAGCTTGTGCTTGGTAGTGGGTTTTGTTTGTAGCATTAAACATCTAGCCTGCAATGGGCGGATGGTCGTCGTACTCATCTCCCGATAGGTAAGTTTCTGGCTCGAAAGCTTCTCTAAACGCATTAACCTGTTCCAGCGCCTCTTCTACATTGGCTTTGTATTTTGCGATATGGAACAAGGCGTCTCCCTCATACACCAGCGGTAAAAAGGTTCGACCAATCACGATGCCGTCGTCGCTGGCGAGTATCTTTACGTCAGAGCTATAGTCGCCGAGTGGGTCGGATATCATCGCTAGTACATCGCCCTTGCTGACAAATGCGCCTAGCGGTACCAATGCGCGTAATACGCCGCTGCTGGTGGCGCGCAGCCACGCAGATTGGCCGGTAATCATGCTGCTGCGCTTGGGCTTTTTGCTGCGCGATGGCGGCAGCATGCCAATATGGCGCATGACACTGAGGATACCGCTAACCCCGGCGCGAATCGCCACTTCGTCAAAACGCAGCGCTTCGCCCGCTTCGTATAGTAAGACTTGAATATTGTTTTCGCTGGCGATTTCTCGCAGCGATCCGTCCCGTGTTGCGGAGTGCAATATAACCGGTGCACCAAAATTCTCGGCCATGGCGAGGGTGGACTTATCTTTTATGTCGGCGCGAATTTGCGGCAGGTTGCTGCGGTGCCGCGCGCCGGTGTGCAAATCGATGCCGTGGGTGCATTGCAATACCACTTCATTGAGAAAAGTGTGGGCCATGCGCCCTGCAAGCGAACTTTTTGGTGAGCCGGGAAACGAGCGGTTGAGGTCGCGGCCATCTGGCAGATAGCGGCTATTATTTAAAAAGCCGTGCACATTCACGATGGGGATGGCGAGTAAGGTTCCGCGTATTGAGCGCAACGCTTTGTGCTGCAGGAGCCGCCGAACAATTTCTACCCCGTTAATTTCGTCGCCGTGAATGGCGGCGCTAACAAACAGGGTTGGGCCGTCGCGACGCCCCCTCACCGATTTGACCGTCATGGACAATTCGGTGTGAGTGTATAAATTAGCGACGGGAAGTGCGATCTGTTGGCGGCTGCCGGAAATAATGTCGACACCCGCGATGGTCAGTTTTTTCATGAAGTTATTTTCAGCCAGTTCCACGGGTTTTATTTTTATTCGGGCCGGCATTTTCTTCAATAAATTTTACGATTTCTGCGGCAACATTTTTCTTGCTGGCGGTTTCAATGCCCTCTAGACCAGGGGAGGAATTGACTTCCATTACCAGCGGCCCCCGTGATGAGCGCAAAATATCTACGCCGGCAACGTTGAGGCCCATAATTTGCGCGGCTTTTACCGCGGTTGCCCGTTCGGCAGGTGTGAGGCGTGTAAGTTCAGCGGTGCCGCCACGGTGTAGGTTCGAGCGGAATTCGCCACTGGCGGCGGTGCGTTGCATGGCTGCGACTACTTTTTTGCCAATAACCAGGCAGCGCACATCGGCTCCGCCTGCTTCTTTAATGAATTCTTGAACTAGGAAGTCGGCTTTTAACTCGCGGAAGGCGTCGATAACGCTCTCGGCCGCCTTTGCGGTTTCTGCCAGCACAACGCCACGCCCCTGTGTGCCTTCTAACAGTTTGACCACCACCGGCGCGCCACCAACCAGCTTGATGAGTTCTTTGGTGTTGTGAACGTCGTGGGCAAAGCTGGAGATGGGCATGCCGACGTTTTTGCGCGACAGTAATTGCAGTGCCCGCAGTTTGTCCCGTGAGCGACCCAGCGCGACGGATTCCGTGAGGCTATAGGTGCCGAGCATTTCGAACTGGCGAATAACGGCCAAGCCATAGGGCGTAATCGACGCGCCGATACGGGGGATGATCGCGTCAAAATCCTCTAATTTTTCGCCCTTATACCATACCACTGGCTCATGTGAGCTGAGCTCCATATAGCATTTAAGGGTATCTAGTACCCGCACTTCGTGGCCGCGCTCGGTGCAGGCCTCAACCAGACGACGGGTGGAGTAAAGGCGTCTGTTGCGTGACAGTATTGCAATTTTCATGATGACGGTATCTCTTGGTTGTGCGGGTGTAGAGGCGGTGTGCTGTGATTCGCCTGAACCCTAAATAGTTCCCGTTGCTTTCGGGGGTTTCTGGCTCGCGCAGTAAGATCGGCCAGGGTCTACGGTGTAGCGATTTTTCATGGCGGTGCGCCCCAGCAACATGCGGAACATCATTTGTGAACGGTCTGCCAATGTCATCTCTGCGGTAAATTGTTCACTGCCGATGGTGATGGTGGTCTCTATAACATAGCGCATACTGCGGTGGCCGCCAGAATCGGTGACCTGGCGGTAGTCTTTTACCCGCGCTCGGCACGGTACTGCGCGGTCGGTTTGGTGCTGTACAGGATATACCTTGAACTCAACCCACTGTTCGCCATCGACATCGACTGGGTGAATGTCTACGGCATTGAGTGAGGAGCTGCGTGCGCCGGTATCAATTTTTGCCTTGATACCATCTATGCCTAGATCAGGTAGCCTGATCCATTCGCGCCATCCTAGAGTTGTCTGTGCCAAACGCGGCCTCTTTGAAGTCAGACATTGAGGTGGCCAGCATAGCGGCTTAGATTGTCAGGTAATAGCTTTAGCGAGGTTTTTTTAACTAGTGCAGCGATGGTGGCTTGGCTGCCACCGTCACTGCACAAGCGTAGGCGGGACTTATTTTCTTATCATTGTATTGAGCGTTTTATCACATTTATCGCCGTAGGGCGGCAGCATGCCTCCGAGTTTTTGGAAGTTCACATTGCTTTGCTTGTAAATGGCTTTGGCGTGACTAAAGGTTTTGAAACCGTCTTGACCGTGGTAGCTGCCCATGCCGCTGGGACCAATGCCGCCGAAGGGCAGGTCTTCGCAACTCACGTGGAAGATCACGTCATTAATGGTAACGGCACCCGAGACAGTTGAGTCCAAAATATGCCGCTGCTCATCTTTGTTTTTACCAAAATAGTAAAGTGCCAGCGGCCGTGGGCGGGCGTTGACGTAGCTTATGCAATCATCCACTGAGGAGTAGGTTTTTACGCAGATCACGGGGCCGAACAATTCTTCCTGCATCACTAGCATATCGTCGCTGGGGTTGATGATGAGTGTGAGTGGAATTTTGTGCGTGCCTTTTTGTTGAGAGAAATCTTCGTTGGCCGGGTTGATTTCGCGAATATCAGCGCCTTTTTGGCGGGCGTCTTCCAGGTAGCTCATTAAGCGCTGGTAGTGACGCTCATTCACCACCGAGCTGTAGTCGGGGTTTTCGCGCAGAGTTGGGAACAGATTGCATATATAGCTAGTCGCGGTGTTACAGAACTCTTCCAGTTGCGCTTGCGGTACAAACACATAGTCTGGCGATAAGCAGACTTGGCCGACATTGAGGATTTTGCCGTTGAATATCCGCTCAACCGCCTCTTGCAGAGGGTAGCTGTCGCTAATAATAACGGGGGACTTGCCGCCTAACTCTAGCGTCACGGGCGTTAGATTGTCGGCTGCGGCGCGCAGAATGTGGCGCGCAATGCTGGTCGCACCAGTGAAAATTATATGATCGAAGGGCAGCGCGGCGAAGCTTGCGCCCACGTCTGGACCGCCATTGAATACCGCGACTTCGTCAGTTGAGAAGTATTTTGCTGCGAGGGTTTCTAGCAGCGCGCCAGTTTGTGGTGTTACCTCAGAACATTTGATCATGGCGCGATTGCCCGCGGCAAGTACTCCGCCCAGGGGCGCGAACACCGTGTTTAGCGGGAAGTTCCACGTGCCAATAATGCCGATGACGCCTTTTGGCTGGTATTCAACTTTTGCTTTGCCACCCATTAAATTCATGGGAAATGGGGCTTTGCGTTTCTCGGTTTTCATCCATTTTTTAAGATGTTTCTTGTTGTGTTTAAGGCACTCAATGGTGGCATAGATGTCTGACATCAGTGATTGATGGCTGCTGCGATGGCCAAAATCTAATGCCAGTGTTTCGACAATTGCCTCGCGATTGTCAAAAACCAGATCTATGGCGCGGGACAGGCGGTCAATGCGAACCTCTGCACTGACAGCACCGCCGCTGGTACAAAGCTGTCGCTGGCTGTCGAGCGTGCTGCGCATAGCTGAAATAACTGAGTTGTCGCCGAGATTGCTCATAGTATTCTCCCTGTCGTAGTCGTTTTATGGTTATGGTAGTGACGCGTTTGTGGCTTGCTTGTGGTCAAGCGAGCCTTAGTAGATATATAAGGAATTTGTAGATGAAAAATCGGATTGGTCTTATCTTGAATCGTAAATTGGTGATTGTCTTGTGTGCTTTGCTGCCTATGTTTGCCGCGGCCGCCACTTTGCCTGATGATCCGCATGTGGTGGTGTCGGCGCGCGGCGAGGTTGAGGCGCTGCCAGATATTGCGCGCTTGCAGCTGCAAATTTCTGAAACCCGCGACACCGCGGCTGATGCTAAAAATCGCGTCGATCAGCGCACCGCGAGGGTGTTGACTGCCGTGCGGGAGCAGGGCATCGCCGATGAGGATATTCAGGCGTCGCAAATTCGAATTTATCCCGATTACGAGTGGGATGACGGCAAGCGCATTCTTCGCGGGCAACGGGTTGAGCGCAGTATCGATTTGACCTTGAACGACTTGAGTCGCTACGGAGCGGTACTTGACGGTCTTGTGCAGGCTGGCATTACCGAGTTGGGCAATGTGAGTTTTGACCTGTCCAATCGCGATGCGCTGATGGCCCAAGCTGTTCAAGCGGCGATGGCTGATGCCAATGCGAAGGCGGCCACCCTGGCAGCCGGTTTTGGGCGCAGAGTGGCGGGTGTTTACCACATTGACGAAGGCACTGAGGGGCCTATTCGTCAAGAGCGAATGGTGATGATGGACGCCAAGATGAGCGCCGCGCCAATGTTGCTCGGTAAAGAGACTGTGAGCGCAACCTTGAATGTGGTGTTTTTGCTGAAGTGAGCCAATGCTGGGGGTTGCGCTGTGATTGGCAAATCCCCAGGCATAAAAAAAGCACCCAAAATTTGGGTGCCAAGCGGGGGTGCTACTATGGAGACCGTTGGATGGGGCTGTGTGCCTTAACAATGGTCTCAGAATAGTGGCAGCAGGGCTGGAACAATATTCGTAATTATGCTTATGGATCGGCATAAAAATACTCACGTTGCGGTGGGGTCGAGAAACATAAGTAATTGCTCAGGTGTGTCACTGAAGTCGCGGGCGCTATTGGCGGTGCGCAGTGCTACTTCAATTTGTGGCGAACTGTAGCTATAGCATGCGCCCAACATGACATCCATGTGTTCGGCGGCGGGCAGTCCGGCTTGAGCGTTGATATTGTAACGGCGCGCACTCGATACAAAATACCCCTTTTGCAGGGCAAATGCGGCTTCTTTGATGTCGCCACTGAATGTGGCGCTGGCCCACTGACTAAACCCTTTGTATAAGACTTTTCCCGTCAATGGCGCGGGCTCTATAATTTCCCAGTTGCGGGTCTGCCAGCTGTGGAGGAGCTCGCCATTGGCGCGTATTTCCGCCTGCGCAGTTTGCTCGCCCTGTTGATCCTCGATACAAATATCGTACACGCGCTCGCTTTCTTGTCTGCGGGCGTGGCGAATTGCCAGTAGCGCTAAATCAAGTAAGTGGGTGCAATTGCCGCTGGTGTCGGTGTGTGGAATAAGTTCCTGGATATCGTCGCACAGGCTGAGACCAATGAGTTTGCGGATGGGCTCCGACGCGCCGGGGCAGGTGTTAAAGGGTATTCTGAGGACCTCGCTTTGAATGTCAGTGACGCGCTCGCCATCGTGGCTAATTTCGCAGCGAAATGCGTGATTGCTGTCTTCGAGCTCGCCGTGAACGCTGTTGCCAATAGATGTTAGGCGTATGCGGCGTCTATAACGGCCAAGGCCGTAATTCGGGTTTTCTGGGTAGTCTGGCGCCGCGTGCATACGTATCCTCCACAATAGGCTACGATATTATCGACTTGGCGGCTAAAGAAAGTGACCTTAGCGGTCTATTTCAGTGACGCTTTCGGTCATAGCCGGAAATGGCGGACGACATAACAACAAGGTGGTGGAGTGAATGGCGATATTTTTAGTGTATTTAATGTTGAGTTGGTTTGGCATTGGTGCATGGCTAATTTACGACCCCAGCGCCTTGGAATCCTACGCGGGGGTGGCGGCTTTGACGCCAACCGGCGAAGCTGAGCTGCGGGCAATGTATGGCGGTATGGAGCTGGCCATTGGTGGCGCGGTGCTCCTGGCTCTGTTGCGTCCGCGTTGGCGCTGTCATGTTTTATTCTTGAATGGTGTGGTTGCTGGTGGCATTGCGGGTGGTCGCTTGGTTGGCGTCGCGCTTGCTGGCACTATGTCTGTATACACGGCGTCAGCGCTCGCATTTGAGTTAAGTACGGTGGTGATTTGCTGGCTATTAGCGCGTGGTTTAAAGCGCAGCGAGGAATAAAGCAGTGGAAGAATATCAACAATTAATAGGCGTTATTTCCCTGACGATGGGGGTGGCCTGGGCCAGTGGTCTGAATCTTTATGCTGCCATTCTGGTATTGGGTTTTGGGGGCTCTACGGGCAATATCGATTTACCCGAAAGCCTGCAGATTGTGCAGGATCCGGCGGTTATGTTGGCGGCGGGCTTGATGTACGCAGTCGAATTTTTCGCCGATAAGGTGCCGGGTTTGGATACCGGTTGGGATGCCTTGCACACCTTTATCAGAATTCCCGCCGGTGCTTTGCTGGCGGCGAATACCGTCGGTGATGTCAGTCCTGCCCTACAGCTTGCAGCCGGTATAGTGGGCGGCTCGGTTACGTCGGTAACCCATGCCGCCAAGGCCAGTACGCGGGTTTTAATAAATACCTCACCGGAACCGGTGAGTAATTGGGTTGCGTCTATTTCTGAGGACGTCGCTGTTTTCGGTGGCTTGTGGGTTGCGCTGAATCATCCGGTGCTATTCTTGATAGGTTTTGTTGCCTTCCTGTTGTTATTAATTTGGTTGCTACCAAAGTTATGGCGTGGAATTGGGCGGATTTTTCGGAAAATTGGTCAGTGGCTTGGCCTGGCAGATGAAACCCGCGACGCAGCAGGTGATCCGGCGGTAGCATTAACCGCATCTCCTTCTACGTCAGCACCGCTGGAATCGGAGTCGCCCAGTCAGTCATTGGTCGAGGCCCTGCAGGGTTTAGATGTCATGCATAAGTCTGGCGCCTTGAGCGATGTTGAGTTCGAGCAAGCAAAAGCCTCTGTGATAGCCGAGCATCAGCTAGCCTAGTACTCCTTCAATATTATGTTGAAGGAGTACTAGGCTGCCGGGGATGTGTGAATGGTGTCACAAATCCCCTGTCAGGCCGTTTCCTCTTTTTAAAAAGACACCGCATTTTGAATAAACTCCATGCTTCATCGTGTTAAATACGATTTAATCTAAAACACGGAATTCTATTTTTGGGTCACACGGTGATTCAGCGCTTAAGGTTGAGCTGTTTGCATGATGGAACAAAGAACAAGTCGAATATATGTCCTGGTGGTGCTGATGACCGCAATGAGCGTTTGCGTACCGACTCACGCTGGCGTATTGCGAGAGTTGCTCTCCCAAACAGGCATTCTTGATATTGTCACGCCAGTGACCACGGCAGTGGGTATTGAATTAGACGATACCGTGACAAGCCTTGATGGGGCTGTTAGTGGCGTGCTCGGTGGAGATATGAGCGGCGCAGATACGATGGGTGCCGAACTGAATTTAACATCAGAGCAAAGCAGTGATTTGCTGAGTATGGATACGCCGGTGACGGCCGCGCTTGGCACTATTTTATCCAGTGTGTTTGCACCTGCTCCCGCCTTTGATCAGCCGGCGTTGATTCCCTTGGTAAACCTCGATCCCGTGTTTGATGTGGGGCAAATACAAACCCAAACTTATCAATGCAGCGACGGTGACGGCGATGGGGTATGTGATCAGGATGACCAGTGTTTAAAAACACCGGTCGGTATCAAGGTTCTCGCCAATGGCTGCTATTTAGACGGTCCTCGTGGCGTCGCGCTGGAGGGCGTATTTTTTGCAAACGACAGTGATCAGCTAACTATTCCTGCCCAGCAAATACTCCGTAAAGTTGCCGAGGTCATTAAACAGTCCTCCGCGACGCTAATTGAAGTGGGTGGTTACACCGACAATGCCGGTGATGCTGAATACAATCTGCGCTTGTCGGCGGCGCGTGCAGCCACAGTGCGTGAATACTTGATTGCTCAAGGCATTCAACAGGCGCGCTTGCAGACTAAAGGTTACGGCGAGTCGTCGCCACGAGCGGACAATACGAGTGACAAGGGGCGGGCCTTGAATCGTCGCGTGGAGCTCAAAATAGTAAAAAGCGCGCAGTAGCAAAACACTGGTGGGGTCTTGCGGCCTCACTGCAGCCGAATGAGTTTAGGAGAATGTGAATGGCAATTGATCTGCCACCCGTGATGCCACCACAGTTGGCGACCCATGTTCAGATTGAAGCCGCAGCGCAAGCAAATGCCGAGGCGATTACTGCGGTAGTGGCGGGTATCACTCTGCGCGTTGTGGGTAATCAGTATTTGTCCCCTGCGCAAATCACCGCAATATTATCTGCGGCAGAAACACCCTCCGCCGCGATTACGGCTTTAACGCGGCGCTATTACAATGCCGGCTATTTGTTGGTGAGCGTAAGTTACTTTCGCGTAGACGACACCGTGACGATTCTAGTGAATCAAGCAGCTGTCAAAGGCTTTCGTGGTAATCCCGCCATTACCGCGCATTTTGATGGGCTGGTTGGCGATCCCGATTTAAGCTTGGCGGAATTTGATCGCGCGCGGGTCTTGGCAGATTTGCACGCGCAACGCGCTGGCTTGGCGTATAGCATTGCCTACGAGCAGCACTATGATAATCAGGTGATTCTCGATTTTCGCGAAGTGCCTGTCGAAAATCACGACGCGACTGACGTGGTGCTGGAAGCAAATAATAAGGGTAGCCGTTTCCTCGGGCGCTACTTTGGCTTGGCTGGCGTCCGTCATCGTTTTACGAGTGGAACCGAGGCAAGTGCCGCCTACAAAACGATCTTTGAAGAGTTTGGTGAAGCCGGCGACGGTGACGGTTATCAGCAGCTGGATATCAGTATCGAGCATTCGTTTACCTTTGGTTTGTATGGTCTGGATCTGACTCGTATTGAGTATGAGCGGCAGCCCGTGGTTGGCGGCGGTGCGACAACGGGTGGTCTTCTCGGCTTGTGTTTGCCGCCCTTGATTAGCTGCACACCGGGCGGCGGCTCTACGGTGGTGGATCTCGATGCCAGAATAGATATTGCGGCGCTTTCCGGTGAGCAGGTGCTATACAGTAATCCGGTGCGGCGCTGGTCGGTCTTTGAGCGCATTGAGTATGTTAATTCGGAAATTCAATCTGACTTGCAGTCTCAGCCCTTGTTAGACGAGTCGTATCAAACTCTGGAGCTTGGTGCGAAGTATTCGGTGCGCGGCGCTTTGGGTCAGTCACCGTCGTATTTTAAAGCTCAACTTTCTGTGCGCGGCGGATTTGGCGATGGTGGTAGTTTAGAGAGCGATCGCAGCGACGGTGTTGGCATAGGTCAGCGCTCGGCGGACTTTTTAATGTTGCGGCCCAAATTGGGTTATAAATTTGCCTTAGCCCCTCAGTATGAGTTGGCATTGAACTTGGATGGGCAGTTTACCGACAACACCCAGTTGCCTCAGCAGCAACAATATGTGCTGGGGGGGATGAATAGTTTAAGTGCCTATCTACCGGGTGTGTTGATTGGCGACAACGGTTATTTTTTACATGCCGCCATTAATGCCAAGCAGCGTGTTTGGGGCATGCCGATGGAGGCGTCAATTTTCGTTGAATACGGCGCGACAAGTTTTAATAATGTGTCCGGCGAGCTTGGTTCAGATCAGATTGTGGCCGATGCTGGTGTTCGTCTGAGCCTCGAACTTGCTTATGGTTTTGAGACGGAGTTAGTTGCGGCGGCGCCGTTAATGGATGACGTGGTCGATCAAGCGCGCCTTGATACCTTAGAAGCAGACTTTTTTTGGCGCTTACGTTGGACCTTCTAGGTGGTCTTCTCGTGTAAGCGCCTCTCCCTCGTTGTCTTGAAGCATTTTGCGTAATAGATGATCCAGCTGGGCCTGTTCCGTGGCGGTTAAATTACGCAGTCGATCCGTGTGCAGTTGGCCAATCGTTGCGACCAAACCTTCAATGAGTTTTTTTCCTTTTGGACTGAGCTGTACTAGCAAGCTGCGGCCATCTTCTGGGCTTGCGGGACGTTTGATTAATTCTGCAGATTCCAGTCGATACAGGAGTTTGGTTAAGCCGCCGGAGCTGATGAGCAGCGCTTTGCACAATTCTGTGGGTGTTATGCGGTGCGGGGCAGCTTGGCGGCGAAGCGTTGCGAGGGCATCGAATTCTGCTCGCGAAAGTGTGTGGTTTTTAAGCTTGAGTGTCGTTTGATTCGTAAATACGTCGCTGGCGCGGAGAATTCTTAGCACAGCGGGTTTTGCAGCCGCATACATCTCCGGCCAATTTGCTTCTTGCTGGCGATGAAGTTCGTCGACGGTGATACGTTTGTCATCCATGGATAATCCCGCTATATAGCGTTGTCGCGAGATTGTTGCTCGTGACGTGTTTAGTGAATAGTTGGATCTTATCTTGCTGGAAAGATAAATTCCAGATAATATCTTTCCGGTAAGATAAATATGGAATTTATATGGTCTCCTCTATGCCGCCCATGCGGTTAATTATTTCATTGGCGCTAATTTTTACCTTATCGCCTTTGGCAATTGATATGTACTTGCCTACCATTCCGGCGATCGCTGGTGAGCTGGCGGTACCTGTCCAAGACGTTGCGATTACAGTCAGTCTTTATATTTTAGGTTTAAGTTTCGGTCAGTTTTTTGGTGGGCCGATCAGTGACTATATTGGAAGACGCCCGGTGCTGTTTTTTGGCTTAACCGTTTTTGCGTTGGCGAGTCTTAGCATTGCGCTGACAAATTCTTTGCAGGTGCTGTGGTTTGCGCGATTCTTACAAGCCGTCGGCGGTGGTTTTGCCGCGGTGGTCGTGCCCGCCATTGTTCGCGATCACACCGAAGGTCAGGCGACCGCGAAATTATTTTCGCAAATCATGTTAATTACCATTATTGCGCCTGCAGTAGCCCCCAGTATTGGTACCTTTATCTATAGCGTAAGCGGCTGGCGTATGGTGTTCTATGTGCTTGCCGTGTATGCCGTTGTCGTGTGTATTATGGGGGCAATATTTGTTGGCGGTGAGCCTAAGGATTCGCGATCTGCTGATGAACCTAAGCCCGTTCGCGATAGCTTAATTGCTCGCTATCGCTATGTGTTGAGCAATCGCAAAGCGATGCGGTATTTACTGTCGCAAGGTCTCGCGTTTAGCGTGATGGTGACGTTCCTGGCGAATGCGGCGCTTATTTATATCGATCAATATGGTATGACTGAAACCCAGTTTTCGATGTTGTTCGCAGCAAATGTTGTCACCTTGGCTGTTGCCAATCGGGTAAATAATAAGTTGTTGAATACCACGCTTGCCGCGCAAATCTTGCCTAAGGCTATGGTGTTACAGTGTTTAGCGACGGGTGGATTAGTACTGATTAGTGGCTTCGCGCCACCGATTTGGTTGGTGGTGCCGTTAATTATGCTCAGTATAGGCGCGCTTGGTGGGGTAATGGGGAATTCGCAGGCGAGTGCACTGCAGTATTTTCCACATCACAGTGGTATTGCCTCGGCTTTGCTTGGTAGCGCGCAGTATTTAATCGCGGCCCTTGTTAGTGGCTTATCGACCTTATTTCTAAGCGATCAAATGTGGCCAATGACCATAACTATGTTTGCCGCTGCGCTTGTCGCATGGTGGTTTGTACCAAAACACTCCTCCGCGATTGCCGCCATTAAATAATGCACTATTAGCTGTTTTGGCAGAGCTCCAACCAGCGCAAAATGCCTTCGCTGCGGTATTTTTGGCGGTGCAGGATAAAGTAGAAATAGCGTTTAAAGTCGCGACCATTAGCGGTTAGTGGCACGAGCCGGCCGCTGTCAAAGGCAGCTTGTAGCGACAACGTTGAAAGACAGCCTATTCCAAGCCCGGTTTCAACGGCCCGTTTAATCGCTTCAGTATGTTGCAATTCAAGTCGAATATTGAGGTCGGGCAGCAGTTCGTGGACGGCGCGATCGAAAGCTTGGCGTGTGCCGGAACCGGCTTCGCGCAATATCCATTGCGCGGCCAACAGATCTTCGTCGCTTAGATTTTTCTTTTTGGCTAAGGGGTGCTTCGCGCTGCAAAATATTTGCAGTTCATCCTCACGCCAGCGCGTCACTTCAAGGTCAGGGTGGTGTAACTCACCCTCTATTAAGCCTATGTCTAAGTCGAAATTTAAGACTTGCTGGCTAATGACGGCGGTATTGGCAACATTTAGCTGCACTTTTGCCGCGGGATAGCGATTAATGAACTCCGCCATAATGTCGACCGCGAGATAGTTGCCGATAGTGAGTGTCGCGCCAACGTTCAGCTCCCCCACTTGGTCGTGACGTCGAAAGCCTTGTTCCAGTGCCAGCGCTTGGTCTAGTAGCGCCTCTGCTTGAGGGCGCAGCGCGCGGCCGAGCTCATTAATTTGCAGTCGCTTACCTATTCGATCAAATAGTTGTATCGAAAATTGCTGTTCCAGGTCTTTGAGAGCGCTAGACGCGGCGGATTGCGACATGGCGAGTTTTTCTGCGGCGCGCGTGATGTTCTCGGTGTGAGCGGCGGCAAGGAAAACTTCGAGTTGGCGTAGAGTGTAGTGCATACCTGTAAAACCGATATAAAAAATCATTATAAGTCATTTTGCAGATATCATAGACCTGACTTACAGTGTTGGCAAGCGCGATAAGTGGCGCGGGCAATGCGCTAATACCGAAGAGAGGTTTGCAATGAGTAATATAGTTTCTGAGCGAGTTACCAGCGTACACCATTGGAACGACACGCTATTTAGTTTTAAAACTAGCCGTGATCCATCTTTCCGTTTTGAGAATGGCCATTTCACTATGATTGGTCTGAAGCAGGGTGAAAGAAACTTGATGCGCGCCTATAGCATTGTGAGTGCGAATTACGAGGAGGAGCTTGAGTTTTTTAGTATCAAAGTGGCTGATGGCCCGCTGACTTCTAAGCTTCAACAAATCAAAGTGGGTGATGAAATTTTAATCAGCCGCAAACCGACAGGCACCTTGGTTGCGGATAATTTATTGCCAGGTAAAAATTTATACTTGCTGAGCACGGGTACGGGCTTGGCGCCGTTTATGAGTATTATCAAAGACCCAGATATTTATGAGAAGTTTGAGAAAATAGTCCTGGTACATGGTGTTCGCTACGAAAGTGAATTGGCCTATCAAGACTTTATTCGCCACCATTTGCCGCAGCATGAGTTTTTTGGCGACGTGGTGCGCGATAAATTGGTGTATTACCCCACGGTTACCCGTGAAAAGTTCGCCAACCAAGGTCGTCTTACCGATTTAATTCGCAGCGGAAAGCTGATGGCGGATGTGGGTTTGCCTGCGCTGAATGTCGATGATGATCGTTTTATGATCTGCGGTAGCCCAAGCATGTTGAAAGATACTTGTAGCTTGCTTAATGGTGCCGGTTTTCAGGAGACGCGTGGTGGTCAGTATGGTCATTTCGTGATTGAGCGAGCTTTTGTCGAGCATTAATGTCTGCGGTGCTTTGTTTTTCTTGAGCCCCTTGTAAAGGGGCTTTTTTTAGTGATTTTTAGGTCACCCCGATAGGGTATGAAGTTTCTCCCGCCAATTGTTCTGTCAGCCGTCGTCTTTTTGCAAATACCACTCGTCAACGCTAATTCAGTGCGCAGTTTAACAATGCATGCTAGCGTGATCAGCAAGGTGTTTATTTCGCTATAAATTGATAGATAAGCGCTTTAAGGTGGAGTCATTCAGGCAGCCTTGATAAGTTAGGGGCTGTTTTTAATCAGGACAAGTGAGCGCCATGTTTAAAAAAATCTTATTATCGCTGACGGTGTTGTTAATTGTTGCGGCTGTCTATCTTCGATTTGGTCACCTGCCTGAGCCCTTGCCGGCGGATACGCAAAGTAGTCATTGGTTGGAGGGCGGCATATATGACGTCAGTTATTTTGATGTAGAGTTAGTTGATGATACTCGTCCGACCCAAAAAAATGGGGATTACGCGGGGAGTGATGAGCGTCGCTTGCAAACTCGAATATGGTATCCAGATGGGTTTGTGGGGTCGGCGCCTTTGCTGATATACAGTCATGGCTTTATGTCGTCGCGAAGCGGCGGTAGTTATCTCGCTGAGCATTTTGCGAGCCATGGCTATATTGTTGCGGCAATGGATTATCCGCTCACTAATATGAACGCACCGGGCGGGCCGCTGGTAAAAGATGTTGTGAATCAAGCGGACGATATTAGTTTTTTGATCGACCAGTTTGTCTCGTGGGATACAGATGCCAGTAGTCAGTTTTACGAACGCGTAGATGAACAACGTATCGGCGTGATGGGCTTATCCTTGGGTGGTATGACGTCGACCTTGGCCGCGTTTCACCCACGCAGTGCTGATTTACGTATTTCTGCTGCGGTCTCTATTGCGGGGCCAGTTTTCGTTTTTGGGTCAGATTTTTACGAGTCGAGAGATATTCCCTTTATGATGATCGCGTCGCCGATTGACGCCATGATTGATTATCAAACGAATGCGGCAACAGTTTTGCCGAATGTAAAAGGCGCGGTTTTGGTGACGATGGATAAGGCTTCACACACCGGTTTTGCCGACCCAGGTCGTTATCTGCGATGGCTGGATAATCCCGATTTATTGGGTTGCACGATGGTAACGCGCGGACTCGAAAAAACTGCGGATGAACTGTGGGCGAACGAGTTAGGTTCTGCGGAGGAGGGGATATTGGTGGTGCCTCAAACGGCGCTTTGTACTATAGATCCTTTGCCTTCGGCGATGAATCCCGTTCGTCAACAGTGGCTTACTACCTTGGCGGTTTATTCGTTTTTTGAATCAAAATTCGCATTAAGTGAATTGCGGCGTCAAGAGGCAGCCGAATTTTTGTTAAATACGATGTCCACTGAAATCCCTCAAGTGACAGTCACTCGTGCTGCGAAGTGAGTGAGCTAGAGGTGATCTGATAGGGCTATCGAAGTGTAATGTGGCCGGTTATATTGATTGGCCAATAGTGAGCTTTGGCTTGTTGGGTAAAGGGATGCGCAAATCTGCGTGCTATTTATAATAATTAATAGGGAAAGTGAAGATGACTGTGGCTTTTTGGTGTGTATTTATCGCGTGTTTGCTGCCAATCGTGACGGCATGGGTGTGTGGGTATTTTCGGGGGAAGCAGTTCGGTAAGATCGATAATAAACACCCTCGCGCTCAGTATGGGCAACTTGAAGGTCCGGGGGCGCGCGCTTACGCCGCACAGCAGAATGCGTGGGAAGCTTTACCTATCTTCGTTGCTGCCGTGTTGGTGGCGCATTTGGCTGGTGTTGACGCGAGTAAATCTGCCATCGCCGCAGAGGTGTTTATTGTCGCGCGAATACTCTATCCAATTTTTTACATAGCGAACAAGGATGCGCTTCGTTCTCTGTCGTTTTTAGTCGGTCTTGGAGCGTGTATTGCTCTATTTATAATGGCGGCTTAAAACGAATGACGGCAGTGATGGACAAAAAGATATGGATATTGTGTTTGGCGCTGGGCTTTGTCCTCAGTGCAAATGGCTATGCGAAAACCGAGGCTACAGAAGAGGCTGGCCTCGGAACCGCCGAAGAATTTTTGCCGGTAGAGGAGGCACCGCCGCCACCATCGTTGCTGCGCGCAGAACAAATAAAGCTTGAGACATTTGATAGTTTTCCTCGCGGTGGCCCGGATAGCATTGCTGGACTTGGTGATTGGTGGTTGTCTAACGGCAAAATTTGTGTGGCCGTAAGTGGTGTTAACCATCACGCTGGTATTGTTGCCGGTGGTGGTACGCTTATTGACGTGTCGCATTGTGAGCGCGGGAATGATCAGTGGACCTATGCGAATATATTGACTGGATTGGCAAAAGAGACCGCGATTCCAGTGTCGAAAGTTAGTACGTTGATTGATGGTGATCACGCCGACATTATCACCGAGGGAGAGGGCGACGGCATACGTCAAACCGTTACATACCGGTTATTAGAGGGCGGCGAAAACCTTGAAATCGACGTAAAAATAGAGCGTATTGGTGACGGTCGTGCCGTGCAGATGAGTGGCTTGTTTACCCTGTACTCGCAGCGTGCATTAACTCCATTTAGTTTGTCTAGTTATATTCCTGATGCGACCCTGGGTTTTCAGCATCCCGCAATTGATCGCAATAAAGTGTCTTCTCTGCTTGGTGGCATGTTGCCAAACGACTGGAATATTTTGGTGGGCGCGGACACTTACGACAGCAAAATCAGTTACGGCGTGCAGCTGGGGTCGGCGGAATTGATTAAGGCAAATGGAAGTCGTCAGCCCTTACCACGATTTTTGGCCGTGTTTCCCGATTATAGTTTACATGGTTGGATGACCCGCCCACTGTGGTTTCAAAGTGAGCGGCTAACTTGGCTGTCACTGCTGCAAAATCAGTTTATGGATTTAGAAAAAGGTGAGCGAATGCTTGCCAGGTTTAGGGTTTTGTTGGGTGATCGTGCCGACGTCGCATCGGTGACAGACCAAATTTATAGCGGTCCGCGCTTGCGTGGTTATGCGAATAATTTTGATGTTTCGGTGGCGGTTTGGGATCAGGAAGACAGGCCCGTGACCCAGAGTCGCGTCGCGGCGGATGGCAGCTTTAATATCAGGTTACCGACGCATGTGCAGTGGGTAAAAATGCAGGCCACTGCGCCTTGGGGGCAAAAAATCACCCGGGAATTATCTTTGGCTGATGCGCGCAACGACAGCGGGCGCTGGGTGTTCCGTAAAAATGGCGCGCTGAAATTACCGCGCGACATTCCGTTGAGCCTGTATTTTTTTGGTTTTGGCGATACCGCAACGCCAGAGTTTGGCAACGATTTATTGGGTTTTACCGAGCAGGGCGTGCAGCTGCCCGGTATGTTGCGCCGCAATCGTATTGATCTGGCCGGTGTGGACTCGGATTTAAAAGAGATTAATTTGCCGCCTGGCCAATATCGCGTGTTAGCGGCACGCGGTATCGAATTTGATGTGCGAGAGTATTTGTTGACGGTTGTTGCCGGAAAAACCAGCCAGCTACCCATTGTTCCGCTAAAGCGTATTTGGCATGGCGGAGATTGGCGCTCTGCCGATTTACACGTTCATAGCGGCGCGAGCTTTGACTCAATTCTGCCCTTTGATGAACGTCTGCGCAGTTTTGTGGCACAGGGGGCAGAGGTGTTGGTGGCGAGTGAGCACAACCGCTTGATTGATCAACGCGGGCGAGTGGCCGCGATGGGGCTGGAGAATAAGGTGCAGGTCATTACCGGTAGCGAGTTAACTGGTATGGCCAGGACCGCGAATGCGCCCACGACAGTGGGTCACAGCAATGCGTTTCCCTTAACTGCCAAGCCAATGGAATTTGCTGGCGGTAATCCCGTCGTAGAAAACCGAGCCCTGCGTGAAGTGATTGCTGGAGTGCGAGAGCAGGCGCCCAATGCCTTATTTCAATTAAATCACCCCCGTGCAGCTAATCCCCTGGATGCAGATTTAGCGTTTTTTGATCATCTGTCTGTCGACAAAAGTTATGATCCGAAGCAGCCCTTGGACAGTATTAATAACGGTAGTTTGCTTGCTCCTGATCCGGTGTCAGGGTTTCGCGATATCGATTTTGATGTGATTGAAGTGCTTAATGGTGCTGAGTTTGCGGTGTATTCCCAAATTCGGGATGACTGGTTTTCACTGTTGAATCAAGGTGCCAGACGGGCGGCAACGGGGAATAGTGACACCCATGGTTTACGCAGCGTGGTCGCCGCCCCCCGCAATTATGTTTACATCCCTGATTCAAATAAACAGCTTCCGCTGGATGAAACGGCTTTCGTTGACGCAATTAGAGCTGGGCACAGTTTTGCGACGACTGGCCCGTTGTTGGCGGTAACACTCCGCGATGCCTATTCAGAGGCGGGCATGGGAGAAACCTTTTCGGGGCGTCGCGGTGAGCTGCATATTCAAATTGATGCGGCACCCTGGGTGTCGGTAGATACCTTAACGGTCTGGGTCAACGGTGAAGTTTATCGCCAGTTGAAGGTCGCAGTTGGCGATCACAAAGTGATTGAGCTAATTGCCGATAAGGACTCCTATGTGGTGGTAGAGGTAAGCGGCGAGCCAAGTGCGGTGTATCGCGCGCTGATGCCTGATTTAGCTCCGCTGGCGCTAAGTAACCCCATTTACCTTGATGCCGATGGCAACGGGAAGTGGCAAGCGCCCGGGATAATGAACTAGTCTTAAGTTGGGATTGTCATAGTCGGCAAGTGCCGAATGTGAATGGTGATACCGTGCGGATGATTTAATGCTGTGAATATTGGCATGTTTTTTTAGATGATGGCTGTGTCATGATACTTTCAAGATAGATGACGAACGAGGGGGTTCACCAATGAGAATGTCAATTAATGTTAGCCGTTGGGCTATATTGCTAGTGGCTGCAGTTTTCGCAACAGCATGTAGTATCGATCCATATACTGGCGAAGAAAAGACCAGTAATACGGCCAAAGGTGCTGGCTGGGGTGCTTTGGGTGGCGCGGTCTTGGGCGCGGCGGTATCAAGTAAAAGTGACCGTAAAAAAGGTGCACTACAGGGTGCTGTAGTCGGTGCCGCAGCAGGTGGTGGCTACGGCTACTATATGGATCGTCAGGAGGCGAAATTACGAGCGCGCCTTGAGGGTACGGGTGTTGGCGTTCAGCGTGTAGGCGATACCATTAAGCTAATCATGCCTGGCAATATCACTTTCGATACGGGCAGTTCAGCCATCAAGGGTGGCTTTACCGACGTGCTTGATAGCGTTGTATTGGTAGCGAAAGAGTTCGATAAGACCTTAATGCAAATTAATGGCTTTACCGATTCTACCGGTAGTTTCCAAACCAACCAGTCATTGTCTGAGCAGCGTGCTGGTAGTGTTGGTCGTTACTTTATGAACCAGGGTGTTGCAGCAAGTCGTATCCGTACCACAGGCTATGGCCCGCGTGATCCGATTGCAGATAACAGCACAGCATCAGGTCGTGAGCAGAATCGTCGCGTAGAAATTGAGATGCTACCTACTCAGTAACTGGCGATTTACTCTTGGAAGGGCGTCATCCGTGACGCCCTTTTTTTGTCTAAATAAGCTTGGGGTCAAAGAAATGCCAAAAAATATCCACCGATTGCTGTTGGTTTTCACTGCAGTGTTGGCGCTTGCCGCCTGCGCCGCATTCAACCCCATTGAAAAGCCCCGGGTTGCCATCACTAATATTAAAATGGCGCCTGCCAATGGTTTTCAGCAAAAATTGTTGGTGGGTTTGCAGCTCGATAACCCAAATTCATTCGCGCTAAATCTTGGTCGATTGAGATATACGCTGGAATTGCAGGGCCAGTCACTCGCGGGCGGTAGTCTCAATGAGGCTATAAGCTTGCCGGCAAATGGGCAGACCCAATTAATTGTGCCCGTCGAGGTGAATTTGCTTAGCGGTCTTGGTGTCTTGAGTAAAATACTGGGCAATATGCAATCCGATCTCGATTACAAACTGAGCTTGACGGCTGCGGTGTCGAATTTTGGTCTTGGGGATATTACGATCAATAAAGTGGGTAAGGTCGGAATGGGTAGTTCTGCGCCGTAAGCTATCGGGGCCGGTTTAGTGGCAGGCTTGCTAGCCCGCCACCGTATTTACTAAGCACTTTTGGCAGATTTACTTTTCTTGCCGCTGTCCAGGTTGTCGTGAAGGCTAACAAGTTGCTGGGTTAATTTATGCGATGGCGCATAATGAATCAGCGGAATCTGCCTGCTGCGTGACTCCTTCATTTTAACCGAGCTGCTCAAATATTGATCAAAAATCGGTAGCCCGTCGGCTTTCATGCTTTCAATTAACTGGGTAGGCAAGCTGGCCTGAGCTTGGAACTGGTTAACGATTATCCCCTCAAGCTTTAAATCCGGGTTGTGGTCTTCGCGAATTTCTTCAACGGTTTCCATTAGACCCATTAGCGCGCCTTGAGAAAAACTGTCGCAGTCGAAAGGAATCACCAGAGAATCCGCGGCAATAAGCGCCGAACGACTGTAAAAGTTGAGGGCGGGCGGCGTATCAATATAAATATGTTCGTATTCAGCTTGCAGCTTATTAAGTGCGTCGCGAAGTTTGTAAATTTTGTGGCGTGTCTCCAGCTCTCGCTCAATCACGGCGAGCTCTGGGTGCGATGGCATTAAGTACAGGTTTTCAAACTCTGTTTCGTAAATACAATCGCTTGCGTCTTTGCTTTTGCCAAACAGCGACAATTTTTGTTTAAAGAAGTCGGCAGCATTGTCTTCAAGATCACGAAATTGTGAGCCAATCAGGTATTCACTGCTATTACCCTGGATATCAAGGTCAATAAGTAGTGTCTTAAAGCCCTTCCACGCGCTTATTGCGGCTAAATTGCAGCTTATGCTGGTTTTGCCGACCCCGCCTTTTTGATTAAAGATTACCCGCTTCATTGCTTTATGCCCTGACGACGTATTACTGAGAAAAGCTAAATCCTAGCAGCTCTCGTGCCAAGGCGCTATGGCCCTACTTTATGTGTTTTAGTGCAGCGGCAGTTTAGCTGGGCTGCGACGGTTTTTTACCAATCCACTCACCGGTGCGCAGTACGCCGAATAACAGAACCACAAGATAGCCTTCCAAGGGGTTTTTGTATTCTCGGTGGATGTCTTTGCGGAAAACGATGCATTCCAGTGCGTGCGCGACAAGCAGGCCTATGCCAATCCACGTTATCCACTGGCTGTTCTCACCGAGCAGGGGAAAGGCAAAATTTATAATGAATGCGATCCAGAAGCTGAGTTGAGCAATTTTCAATAGCATTGTCATAAGACTTGAATCCTTCGTTATTATTCTAAGTCGCTGCATAATGCCGCAATGAATTATGGGCTTCAAGTCCTGTTACAATCGCGTTACTTAACATTTATTTAGATTGAGAAGATGACATTATGTATACCGGAATTGTGCACGGTGCCTATCCACTCGCGGCGGTGGTACGTAAACCGGGTTTGCATCAGCTATCCATTGACCTTCCCCCGGTTTTGCTAGACGAGTTAGTCATAGGTGCCAGTGTTGGCTTAGATGGTGTATGTATGACGGTGACGGGTATTAACGGTGGGCGTGTATCATTTGACGCCATGCAGGAAACCCTGTCTTTAACGACCTTGGGTGAGCTGAATGAAGGCGACAGTGTTAATGTCGAGCGCTCGGCTAAGCAGGGTGCAGAAATAGGTGGTCATAATATTTCAGGCCACGTCGATGGTTGTGCGGAAATCATTGCGATTGACGAGTCCGAGAATAATTGCACGCTGCACTTTCGGTTGCCGCGAGGCTTAAGCAAGTACGTGTTCAAAAAAGGATTTATTGGCGTTAGTGGCTGCAGTTTGACGGTGGCAGATTACAGGCGCGATGAGGCTGAGTTCACGGTTTGTTTAATTCCCGAAACGTTGCGGGTAACAACCTTTGCACATAAGCGAGTTGGTGATCGTGTAAATATAGAAGTAGACCGACAAACCCAAGTCATTGTCGATACGGTGGAGCGGGTATTGGCTGAACGGGGTAGTTAAAAGCGGCTCCAGCGTTTTACACCGGAGCCGCTATGGTTTTTACTCGCTAGGCATAAGGCTGTTGACGCGCTCTAATGCGTCGACATACTCAGTGACTAAGCGAAATATGACGGCGCGAGTCGATTCAACATGGTTGATTTGACCGACAACCTGACCGACAGGGTTAAAGGCGACTTTTTGGCAGTCGCCAACTGATGCGTAGCGTGCGGTGCGGCGAATACCATCACCACTTACCATGCCTTGTAAGGGCATTCCCAGCGGGCTAGGAGTGTCAGCGCGCTCCCAAGCTTCGGTCCATTCGTTTTTCAGCATGCGGCAGGTTTTGCCAGTCCAAGACCGTGAGCGCACAGTATCTTCGCTAGATGCACTTAGCAGCGACTCTTTTTGGGCAGGTTCGGCATGGGCTTCTTCTACCGTTAACCACAAGGAGCCAGTCCATACACCTGCACAGCCCATGCTCATTGCGGCTAGCATTTGCTGACCATTGCCGATACCGCCGGCTGCGAGTACTGGAACTGGTGCTGCTGCAGCCACGGCTTGCGGCCATAGTACAACTGAGCCAACGTCCCCAGCGTGTCCGCCGCCTTCGCCGCCCTGTGCAACGATAAAGTCTAGGCCGGCGTCCTTGTGGGCTTTAGCTTGTTTAACACGACCACATAGCGCGCCGACTAGACGGCCACTGTCTTGGATCATTTTAATTTTATCGGCTGGCGGAGTGCCGAGTGCATTGGCGATCAATTTGCATTTGGGGCGGGTTAGAGCCTCCATAAGCAGCGGGGTAGCGGTTGCTTCTGTCCAGCCCAATAGCCCCATGTTTTTAGTGCCGTCTGGCCATTCAGGAACACCGGCATCAGCTAATAATTTTTGAGCAAAGTCGATATGTTCCTGCGGGACCATTTTCCACAGTTCTTTCTCGAGCTCCTCTGAGCTCATGTCGCCCATGCCTTCATATTTTTGCGGGATGACGATATCTACGCCATAGGGCAGGTCGCCGATGTGCTCATCGATCCAGTCTAATTCCGCTTTTAGTTCCTCGGGAGAGAATCCAACTGCACCTAAAACGCCAATACCACCAGCTTTGCTGACTGCAACAACTACATCACGACAATGCGTGAAAGCAAATATGGGGTATTCTATGCCGAGCTTTTTACATAATTCGGTATACATTTCGAGCCTCTGACTTTGTGTGGCGCGGAATATACGGCGCCATGAATTGACCCGATTAGTATTGCGGACACCCTAGGCGTCGACAATGGCTTAAGTAATCAATCGCCATTGACTAAAAAGATCAGTATTTTCAGCCCATAGTTGTGTTTGGTCTTGTGCGTTCATGCTTGGCAGAGTAAAACGTGAACCTACACCTTCGTATATCCCGTATAGGAACTTCGCTTAAAAATGGACAGAATGCCCTCCATAAGCGCACGTATTTTGCTTTTGCAGATTCGTCATCGTGCTCTGGATACGGAAATAACTGAGCTGGCTTTGAATCCATATCAAAACCAGCTGCTTTTGCAGCGCTTGAAGAAAGAAAAGCTGCGTATCAAGGATGAAATACAGTGGTTGAAAGACGAGCTTATTCCGGACCTAGATGCGTGAAGAGGGTCTGGCAGCATGCCTTGTGAGATATGTCTCACAAGGCATGCTGCTGTTATCTGCTTTTACTTCCTTAGCAAGCGGGCATAATAGGCAGCGTCAGGACGACTTAGGCATTCAACGGATTGGGTGCGACAATGGATGTCGAAATTATAGAAGCCGGAGCAATTGCTCCGGCTTTTTTTTGCATTGAGCTTTTGTGATGACTTGCTTAAGCTGCGCTCTTTCTTGAGCCTCCTGCAGCGATTTCCATTTTATGACAGTGCGCGTTTGCCATGATAGATCGTAACTTTGACGGTATCGCTGAGCGCTTCCAAAAGAATATCTATGGAAATGCCAAGGGGGAGCTGCGGCTGGCTTTGTGTTGGCGAGAGTTAATCGACAAGCTGCCTCTGTTAAGCGCAAATCAGTCGATGTCGGTATGGGACGCTGGCGGTGGCTTGGGGCAAATGAGTGTTCGAATGGCTGAGCTAGGCCACTCAGTACTACTTAACGATATTTCTTCCGACATGCTCGAATTGGCGCGCCATAGTATTAGTCAGGCAGGACTGACTTCGCGTATCGATGTATCAAATACCGCTATACAGACGATTAGTTCAAGCGCTGACTATCAAGGCTCCTTTGATTTGGTGTTGTGCCATGCAGTGCTAGAGTGGGTCGCTGACCCTGGGGACGTGATTGCCGCCTTGGTTCGAGGTATGCGGCCTGGAGCCTATCTTTCCCTAATGTTTTATAATCGCAATGCGCTTATTTTGAGCAATATGGCCAAGGGTAATCTCTATAAATTACGGGATAGAGATTTTGCAGGGCATCCCGGTGGGCTGACGCCGCCCGCGCCGCGACAGCCGCAAGAAGTAATAGAGCTATTGCAGCAGGCGGGACTTGAGGTGCTTGCTAAGCGCGGCATTCGCCTAGTTTACGATTTAATGCCGCGAGCGGTGCGGGCTGAGAGAAGTATCGACGATGTGCAGGCGCTTGAGTGGCAATATGGTGCAGATGAGCCTTTCTGGGCGCTGGGGCGTTACGTGCATTTACTTTGCCGGTTGCGCCAAGGTTGACTTTAGGCGTCGCGAAAGCGAATGCCAAGTTTGTCGTACACGGCACCTAGAATCCAAAGTGGCCCGATTAATAAAAACAATATATCAGTAAAGAAAGATGGCTTTTGGGCTTCTTTCTTGTGGCCAATAAACTGAAAGACCCAAGCGATGATCCATATGGTGGCAGCGGGTATCCACAGTGGAAAAGCGACATAACTTTGGTAGGCCATAATTGCTGCGGCGAGGAGTAATACGAAGGGCAGCATGCCCAGCGCTAGCTTTCCCGATAAATAGCCGTAAAAGAACATGGCGCCAATTAATATAATCTGACCAAGATTGACAGGCGTGGCGGGTATTTGCACCAGCCACAGTAAGGCTACGGTGCATACGGCAATCGCCGGCACACACCAATAATGGATGCGTTTGTTGCCTGGATTTTGGTGCGAAGCGTTATATTCGTCTAGCCATTGGGTCAGGTTGCGCACAGCAGATCTCCGCTACTCAATCAAAAAGCTTAAGCTAAGTGAATGATTAAAGTGGGTCAATGGCCTCATTGACATTGTGGTTTGACAATCTACGTCAGGTCGATGCGGATAAATGCGCGAGTTTTCTTGCGCCCGCCAAGGGCCGCTCCTAAGTCTAATAGACGCATTTGCAGGCCGTATTTTTTTACTAGCTGGCGATGTGCTAGCTGACTTTCGGCGTCATCGATTAAATGGGCACTGCCGTTAATATTATCGCCAAGTGGTTTGCCCGTCACAGTACACGGCGCTATTTTACATTCGCTAAAGTTGCGAACGCGTTTGACTTTGCCTGCTTGGCCGGCTGAAAAAATATAAAGTGTGTTGTCATCGCCGGCGCACCAAACTGGGGTTGCCACAAAACTGCCGTCCCGTTTTTTTGTACTGAACAAAATATAACTAGCTTGGTGTAATGGCGTCATGATGTTAAATCCAAAGGATATTGATAATTCCTAGTGTGCGTGGTGAATGCGTCACTTGCAATATTAGGGTAAAAGGCTGTGGGGGGGTTGGTTCTTGGGAAGAGCTTGATAAGGGAATTAGCCGCCGATATTTGGCGGCTAATTTTACTTCTTATCTGAGTATGGAGATGGTTTTATTGTGACTCAGAAGAGTGTGGCGATGCAGTAAAACAAGCCTGTAAAAACGATGGAGATCAGGCTGAATTTTGCACCTTGCTGAGCTATGTTGCTAATTGTGCACGCGCTAACGGTGTGCGAGTTCATTTTTAAATCCTCTTTAGTAGAATGGTGTTAGATCAAGCTAACAAAGCAAGATGCAATGCCGGCAGCAACAATCGCTAGTAGGCTGTATTTAGCGAGCAATTCGCCGATAATATTAGTGTCTTGGTTAAGTACTGCTTGTTGTAATTGAGTCATGGTAGTGCTCCGTCTATAAAGTTTTGTGTGTGTCTTGATGACGTAGTCAGTATACGAATAAGCAAGAAATAATTGGGTTACACCACGTGTGTCATAGCGCCGCTAAAATAATGTTGCTACATGTTTTTTTAATCATTTGGACAGAATGGCAGGTACGTAAAAACAAAGACTTAGCGCATCTATTACCGAATATTTAGACGGGTGTTATATGGGTGTAATGATGGCTCGCGAGTTAAATTGTTGTAATGACAGGGAAAAAACACCCGGCGACCGCAGTTTTTACTGACTACATTCCTGTGTGTAAGGCAAAATCTTTGAGAAGTTCGCCGATTAAAAAGGTCTCTACGGCGATAGCGCCCCGGCTAAACCAATCCTCGGCTTCTGTTTTACTCCCTACTTCATAAATTAAAACAGGCCACGGTAGTGTACTTAAATGGAGATCAATAGGTACGCAGTTGCGATCGCAAAAAAGAACCTCGGGTCTCAGTTCTACCAGTGCAGCTGATTGCGGATCTGGCCATACGTCAAACACGGCGCCAAAACGCTGCCAGCCCTCGTGCAAAGCAAGGCGAAGAGCGCTGAGTTCAAAGCTGATCAGAATGCAGCGCGACGCGACGGGGCGCAGGGTATTGATAACGGCGTCGACTACAATTTGCTCGCCAAACTGAGTTAGGCTCTCTTCTTTGATTTCAACGTAGGCGTTAACTGCGGGATTGGTCTGCAGCAGAGCGACAATATCACTGAGTCGGCACATCGGGTTATCGGGAAATGCATTGCCCAGGCGATAACTTTCGGTGGCAAAAAACGTGTCTAGCTCGGCGGCGGGATAATCCCAAATGAAGCCTTCACGCTGGCACATCCGCATTAAGTTGGCATCGTGAAAAACATACGGGATATGGTCTGCGCTAAGTTGAACGTCGAGTTCAATATTCACAGCACCGGCCTGAATGGCTTTTTCAAAGGCGATGAGGGTGTTTTCTGGGTAGTGTTGGCGCCAGCCGCGGTGGGCTACAAAGTTCTCTACTTGCATATCAATTTCACCGCGGTTGGAATTTTATAACAGTATCCAATTTATCTTGGCTGGAATAAAGTGCGCGACTATTGTCGTATCAAAACCCCCAGTCGGCAATGACTACTGCTATCGGGTTTGCGAGCCTATAATGCGAGTCTAGCGACAACTATTTGGAGATCATATGTCTGCAGTATCGATAAAAGCCCTATTGGCGGGACAGCGTGAACCGGGTTGCGAGGTAACAGTTCAGGGTTGGATTCGCAGCCGTCGCGATTCAAAAGGTGGGTTTTCGTTTTTAGCTGTTCATGACGGTTCGGCCCAGTCGTCTATTCAAGTTGTTGCACCGGGTGAGCTTGCAAACTATGAGACCGATATTCTTAAGTTAACCGCTGGTTGCTCTGTCGTTGTTACTGGCGACTTGGTTGCCTCACAGGGCAAGGGTCAGAGTGTTGAAGTTCAGGCTAAGCGGATTGAAGTTTGTGGCTGGGTCGATGATCCAGATACCTATCCCATTGCAAAAAAGCGACATAGTTTTGAGTACTTGCGCACAGTTGCGCATCTGCGGCCGCGCACTAATACTTTCGGCGCCATCACCCGGGTAAGAACAGTATTAGCTAATGCCGTACATCGCTATTTTTACGAGCGCGGTTTTCAGTGGATTAATTCGCCATTAATTACGGCGAGCGACTGCGAAGGCGCAGGCGAAATGTTCCGCGTTAGCACCTTAGATTTAATGAATTTACCGCGCACTGATAATGGTAGTGTCGATTTCAGTGAAGATTTCTTCGGTAAAGAAGCCTTCCTCACGGTGTCTGGGCAATTAAATGCCGAGGCGTATTGTTTAGCCATGTCTAAGGTCTACACTTTTGGGCCTACCTTTAGAGCAGAAAATTCGAATACCAGCCGTCACCTTGCCGAGTTCTGGATGGTGGAGCCAGAGATTGCCTTTGCTAACTTAGACGATGACGCGGCACTGGCTGAAGATTTTTTGCGTTATTTGCTATCGCAAGTATTAGAGCATTGCGAAGATGATCTCGCCTTCTTTAATCAGTTTGTAGACGATGGCGTGTTAGCTCGTTTGCAAAAAGTAGCGAGTACCCGTTTTGAGCGAATGGATTACAGCGACGCAATTACAATTTTAGAAAAATCGGAAAAGAAGTTTGAGTTTCCTGTGCGCTGGGGCTTAGACATGCAATCTGAGCACGAGCGCTATTTGTGCGAACAGCATGTTGGTGGGCCTCTCATCGTGACGAACTACCCCAAAGACATTAAAGCTTTTTACATGCGCATGAACGATGACGAGAAAACCGTTGCCGCGATGGATGTGCTTGCCCCAGGCATTGGCGAAATTATTGGTGGCAGTCAGCGTGAGGAGCGTCTTGATGTACTTGAGCGACGTATGGCCGAACAAGGACTGGATGGACTTGAGTGGTACCGGGATTTACGCCGCTACGGCACCGTAGCTCATGCCGGTTTTGGTTTGGGTTTTGAACGCCTGCTGAACTACATCACCGGTATGGAAAATATCCGCGATGCGATTCCTTTTCCACGTACGCCAAAGCATGCCGATTACTGATTGATGCAGAATATAAGCTGCATTGCACGTCGACGCTCTTGGGCTTTAACTCAATGCTATTTTTCTGGAAAAAGAATGGCCTGGGTTTCAGAGTCCAGGATGTCAGCGAGCTTGTAATTCTTTAAAGCATCAAGAAACGCGTTCATGGCGTTATCTAACAAGCCCTTTAATTTGCAGCTGCGTATTATGCGGCAGGGTTGCTCGCTGCAATTAATCGGTTTTAGCGTGGTTTCAAAATGGCTAACCACATCTATCAGCGCTATTTCCTCGGCTGGCTTTCTTAAGCGAATGCCTCCTCCTTTCCCCCTTAATGCTTCTACATAACCTAACCTAACCAACTGCATAACTACTTTCGAGATATGGTTCGTGGATATGTCGTAATAGTCGCAGATATGCTGAATAGTCGTCATTTGGTCGCTGGGTAGGTGGCCGAGAAATATCAAGGTTCGAAAAGCATAGTCTGTCTGTTTGCTAAGTTTCATCGTTAGAGGGTTGCGTTGAGGTAAATGGTGGGAGTACTATACCTCTTTTAAAGATGCATTTAAATTGCATGTTTTTGCTGGAGTTGATTAAAATGACAACATTGTATGAGCGAATTGGTGGTGAGACGGCGGTTGACGCGGCGGTTGATATTTTCTATGACAAGATTATGGCCGACGATCGAATTAAAGCATTTTTTGAAAATATCGATATGTTCGCGCAGGCGCGCAAGCAAAAACTATTTTTAACGATGGTGTTTGGTGGCCCGAGTGAATACACCGGCCGTGATATGCGAGGTGCGCATGCGGGTATGGGGATTGATGATGGCCATTTTAACGCCGTGGTTGAAAACCTGGCGGCCACATTACAAGAGTTGGGTGTGAGCGATGGGGATATTGCTGAAGTTGCAAAAATAGCAGAAAGTGTTCGCGATGATGTGCTAAATCGCTAATAAAGTAACGGTTAGCTATTGCTGTAAAGTGCGACTCGATTCTGGTGTTATCCTGGGCAGAATCGAGTCGAGATCGCGCTAAAACTTGATAAGAAAATCGTTGTTGCTAGGGTCTGTTGCCGTTTCATCACCGCCTCTGTTGCGCCTGAAAGCACGCCAATTTAGCGGAACCCCGCCGGGACGCGACGAGTGTGGTTTGGTGGTTCCAA